>Ga0194062_1000143_pt1 | contig 30114 bp, 25 predicted proteins | sample SepL2225m_MetaG_FD_155481 | JGI IMG/M metagenome (GOLD analysis project Ga0194062, IMG submission 155481) | Anoxic zone freshwater microbial communities from boreal shield lake in IISD Experimental Lakes Area, Ontario, Canada - Sep2016-L224-25m | ecosystem: Environmental > Aquatic > Freshwater >... | reverse complement strand
AGGCCTGATTTGGCAACCCTCAGTCCTCGCGGATGCCTTTGGGCATCGCGTCGGCTGGCAGGCGTTCGATTTGGGCACCGAGCTGCGTGAGCCGTTCTTCAAATCGTTCATACCCGCGGTCGAGGTGGTAAAGGCGTTGCACCCAAGTTTCACCTTTGGCGGCGAGCGCGGCGAGGATGAGCGCGGCGGAGGCGCGTAAGTCGGAAGCCATCACGGGTGCGCCGGAAAGGGGTCGGCCGCCTTGGACGGTGGCCGTGGCGCCTTCGACTAAGATGTCGGCCCCCATGCGTTGCAGCTCGGCGGCATGCATGAAGCGATGGGGGTAAACTTTTTCGGTGAGCACGCTGCGATCCGGGACGAGCAGTTGTAATGCCATGAACTGCGCCTGTAGGTCGGTAGGGAAGCCGGGGTAGGGCTCGGTGATGATTTCGACCCGATGCTGCGGTAGTCCGAAGACCCGAATAAAATCAGGGCCCGTCTCGACGTGCACGCCGGCCTCCTGAAGTTTGTTAAGAAAAGCGGTCAAGTGTGCGGGGTTGGCACCGGCCACGGTCACATCGCCATTGGTAATCGCACCGGCAACGAGGTAGGTGCCGACTTCGATGCGATCGACGATGACGGTATGTTCGCAACCATGCAGGGCCGCCACGCCTTCGACTTCAATCGTAGCGGTACCGATACCGCGGATTTTTGCACCCATCTTGGAGAGCATCGCGCAAAGGTCGACGACCTCGGGTTCGCAGGCGGCGGTTTCGATGCGCGTGATACCGGGAGTCGTCGTCGCAGCCATGACCATATTAGCCGTGCCCGTGACGGTGCTACCCATGGGCCCGGCCATATTGACGGAGGTGCCTTGGGCGTTGGTGGCATCGACGAAAATCACGCCACCCTCTAATTTAACTTCGCAACCAAGGGCCTCGAGACCGCGAAGGTGAAGGTCGATGGGGCGCGGTCCGATGACGCAACCGCCTGGAATGGCCATCTCGGCGTGGCGCAGCCGGCCGACCAATGCGCCGAGCAGACAGATTGAAGCCCGCATCTTGCGGACCAAGTCGTAAGGCGTGCGGTGGCTGATTTCTTGGGCACAAATAATCCACGTACCAGGCTTGGGATTGGAAACCTCGGCGCCTTGATGGCGGAGGATTTCGGCCATGAACCGAACGTCGCTCAAGTCAGGTACGCCGTGAATGGTCACCGTACCGCTGGTCAGCAGTGAAGCGGCCAAGATGGGCAACGATGAATTCTTGGAGCCCGCGGCTTGGATGGTACCGCGAAGGGTTTGTCCTCCGATGATGCGCGCGACCTGAAGCATGGTGGGGAAAAGAAGCGGGGGCGCCGATTGGCGCCCCCGTTTGGTTTAGCCTTCGCGAGGGCCGTTGCGAGGACCGCGTTCTCCGCGGAAGTCGCCTCGTCCGCCGCGTGGGCCGCCACGTGATCCACCGCGGGAATCACCCCGTGGGCCGCCACGAGAATGGCCGCGAGGACCGCGATCGTTGCGTTCTCCACGGAAATCACCCCGAGCTTGGTCGGGACGTTCGGACGGAACGAATACGGCCTTGTTGGGGATGCCGAAGAGCGAAGCGAGCTTGCGTTTCAGCGTCGCCCAAAAACCAATCGGAGCTTGGACGGGGATAACGACGGGCTCGATTTGGATGCGAGGACGTTCTTCGCGGCGAGGACGATCGCCTTGAGGGGCGCCTTCTTGACGAGGCTCCCGGCGAGGGCGGTCTTCATAGCGAGGGCGGTCGCCTTGAGGGATTCCTTCCTGGCGCGGTTCGCGGCGCGGACGATCTTCGAAACGAGGACGATCGCCTTGAGGGGCACCCTCTTGACGGGGCTCGCGGCGAGGGCGGTCTTCATAACGAGGGCGATCACCTTGAGGGATTCCTTCCTGACGGGGCTCGCGACGCGGACGATCTTCAACTTGCGGACGGTCTCCGGAGGGAGCGCCCTCTTGAGGTTGACGAGGCTCGCGTGGTTCGCGTTGTTCACGAGGCTCGCGCGGCTGCGCGGGTTGCTGTGCTAAGGCACCAGAGATAGTCTCGGTGAGATCAGCGGGGTTTTCGACGACGCCCATGACTGGACGTGCGGCTGGACCGTTAGCGGTGGGGGCGGCGCCACGAGGAACACCGCGACGACCGAATTGCTTCGGGGCGACGATGGTACCAGGTTTGGCGGCGGGTTCGGCGGTTGCTCCGATCACTGAAAGCGGAGGGAGTTCCGCGTGGGCGGACTCTAACTTGGCTTCGTTGATACGGGGTGCGGGGGTGCGGACTTCGTTGGTGCCTGCGTCCGCAGCGGGCTGTTGGGCGGAGACTGGCTCCTGGCCCTGGGTTTCTGGTTGGCTCATGTTTCTTTTTTTGGGCAGCCTTCGTTGGGGCTGGCCGGTGTGATGCGGGACGTTTCCGTAGTGGAGACGCCACGCGTTTGTCGGTCCCTTGGTGACGGAGGACGAACCTCCTTGGGGATACCGAAATTGCTCTCGGGATGATTGCCGGAACCTATGTGAATAAGTACACCCTATTGATTAACAACAAGAAAGTCCCTCAGCGAGCCTCTTCAGTGAACCTTTGTTCACGAATAAGCACGATTTTGACCGTTCCTTGATAAGAAAGGGTCTCTTCCACCTTAAGTCTGATCCGGCGGATGAGCTCGGTCGCCCCGAAATCATCGATTTTGCCTGGGTCGACTATCACCCGAAGTTCCCGTCCAGACTGGAAGGCAAAGGCTTCGCTGACCCCTTCGAAAGTCAGGGCAACTTCTTCTAAGCGTTTCACCCGTTGCGCATAGCTCTCGAGGGTGGAAGCGCGGGCGCCGGGACGTGAGCCCGAGGCTGAGTCAGCGATCATGACCAAGGGTGCGTAAAGACTTTCGGCTTCGATTTCGCGATGGTGGGCGGCGACGGCATTCACCACGCGCGGATCTTCGCCGACCCGGCGGAGTAGGGCGGCGCCGGCGAGAGCGTGGCTGCTGCCAGCTTCAGCTTCGATGGCCTTGCCGATGTCATGAAGCAGTCCGGCCCTTTTCGCGGGCACGGGGTCGATACCGATTTCCGCGGCCAACATCGCGCAGAGTTGAGCGACTTCGATGGAGTGCGCGAGGGTGTTTTGGTTGGCTGAAAGTCGGAAATATAAGCGGCCTAAAAGCTCTTCGACCGCCGGATCCATCGGCGGTAATCCCAAGTCACGAACGGCATTGCGACCGTGTCGCAAGGCCTGTTTTACAACCTCTTCGGAGGAGGTGCGGACGGTGTCTTCAATGAGGCCGGGCGAGATGCGGCCGTCTTTGACGATGCGGTCGAGCGCGATGCGTGCGATTTCGCGGCGCACCGGATCGAAGCAAGAAATCAAGACGACGCCTGGAGTTTCGTCGATGAGTAGAGTGGCACCGGTGGTTTGTTCGAACGTGCGGATGTTGCGTCCTTCCCGGCCGATCAAGCGTCCTTTCATTTCTTCACCTGGCAGTGAAACGGCGACGGTGGTCGCGTCTTGCGTGGTTTGCGTCGTGAGCCGTTGCATCGCCGAAAGTAATTTGCGCCGGGCTTCATCCGAAATATCTTGTTCGACCTGATCGAGTATTTCGCGGCGCAGATGCTGGATCTCGTCCTGATATTCCTTGCGGAGGGTATCGATGGTGAGTTTGCGGGCCTCTTCGGGGTTGAGGCCAGAAAGCCGTTGGAGTTCGCGGCCTAAGAAGTCGCGCTGGCGTTCGCTTTCGGCTTTAAGTTCGGCGGCAAGGTGGGCTTCGATTTCGGCGGCGGCTTTGAGTTGGTTTGCCTCTCGTTTTTCGGCCTCGGCCTTGGCGTGAAGTTCAGATGCTTCGACGGTCGCTTCGCGGCGGGCTAATTCGACTTCGGTGCGCAAACGGGCGTCGCGGAGGGCTCCAAGGGTGTTTTCCCGCCACTTTGCCACCGCATAAGCGACGATCGCTCCGGAGGAGAATGCCACGGAGGCGAGAATGCTTTGGTCAGCGGCCACAGGAGGAAGGCTTGGTGCTTAGCGGAGGTTCCGGGGGTCATACCCTTACGCTCGGAGGCTTAGTCGCAAGCCCTTTCGGGAGGTTCGCCTTGCCAGTTCAACCTAATCTGGGTTGCCTCAGGGCATGTCCCACCTCCTAGATGACGAGCGGTCCCAGGCCGCAATCTGGTGGGATAAATTTGCTAATTTTGCTTGGCGGACGGATTGGACGCAGGTCGTAGTCATCGCCATTTTAAGTTCCTTGGGAGTGGTCGCTATCCATTCCGCGGGGGTCGCAAAAGACACGGGCTTTTATCGCTCGCAAATGGTTTTTATCGCCTTGGGCTGGGTTGCCTATTGGGCGGTTTCTTCAATCGATTACCGTTTGATCCAAATCCACGCTCGCCGAATTTATCTGGCGGGGGTGTTGCTGCTTTTACCAATCGCCGCCTGCGCTTTGTTGAAAGCCGATTTAGGCAGCTTTATTCGAAGTATCAATGGGGCGCGGCGCTGGATGGATTTCGGCCCGTTTTCCCTGCAGCCCTCGGAATTTGCCAAGGTCGGGGCCTTGGTTTTTTTAGCCGCTTTGCTCTCGCGTTTGCCGATTGGAAGTTTTCGCGCGACCTGGCTAACCGTCGTGAAGGCTTTAGGGGTCGCCGCCGTGCCCTTTGTCTTGATTTTTGTGCAGCCTGACCTAGGTTCTGCACTCATCTACCTGCCGCTTTCATTTATCTTACTCTTCGTGGCTGGCTTAGCTTCCAGGTTCTTTGTGGTGGCCGGAGTGTCGGCCTTTGTTTTTGCGGGTATTCTGGCCTTAGATTTGAGAGAATACTCCAAAGGAGTCGTCGAATATTCCGAAAGCCATCCCGAGGATCGCGATCCGGCTCGGGCGGTGCGAGGTAATCACGAAAAAGCTGCCTGGTTCTTCTTGTTAAAAGATTACCAACGGGAGCGCATCATGTCATTTGTCGCCCCGCAAGTGGTTGATCCTCGTGGGTTAGGCGTGACGTGGAACGTCCGACAGGCCGTCATCGCGGTCGGTCGGGGCGGAGTCAGCGGTCAGGGTATCGGAAATGGCACGCAAGCGCGCTTCGGCTATTTGCCGGAAGCCGCCGCGCATAACGATTTTCTATTTTCCGGGATGGCCGAGGAAATCGGCCTCACGGGCGGACTCTTGGTGATTGGTGCATTTGCTCTCTTGTTCTGGCGGGTCGTGCGTACGGCCTCCCTGGCGGCCGATCGGTTCGGCGCGCTGTTGGCGATCGGGGCGGCGGTGGTGCTCGGCACCCACGTCGTCATTAATATCGGCATGAACATCGATCTGATGCCCGTCACTGGGGTTCCCCTTCCTTTTCTTAGCTACGGAGGGTCTTTCGTACTTAGCTGTTTCCTGCTCCTTGGACTAGTCCAGAGCGTTCATCGGCATTCGGCTGATGGCGGCGAAGGTGGAGGCTCTCCGGCAACCGGCTTAACCGCCTGACCGAGATGACCGACAATAATACCGAACCTGAAGATATCCAAGATGAGCTGCCGGAAGGCGGCGAACAAACCTCTCCGATCGACCAGCAAAAGCTGGCGGAGGATGCCGACCGTCGTCGTAAGGAGCTACCGCTCCTGCAACGCATCGTAAAGCATTTCTCCAAAGACCGTGCGGTCTATCGAGAGTTGGTAATCAATGCCGAGACCTTGGAGAAGCGAGTCGCTTTGCTGACCAATGGCGTGCTCGATAAGTTTGAAATCGAACACAAGGGCGAGACCCGCATGGTGGGCTCAATCTTCAAGGGCCGCGTCCAAAACCTCGAAGCCGGTCTCAAGGCTGCCTTCGTCGATATCGGCCAACCCAAGAATGCCTTTCTGCACTATTGGGACATGCTTCCGGCGGCGAATGACTCGCAGGTGGAATTTATCCGGGATAACGAATCCGCCGAACAGAAGCAGCGCAAGGCTCGCTACCAGGCCAAGGACATCCCGCAGCTTTTCCCAGCGGGTTCGGATATCGTCATCCAAGTCGTCAAGGATCAGATCGGGACCAAGGGTCCGCGTTCGACGACCAACATCGCGCTGGCGGGTCGTTACCTGGTCTTGATGCCTTTCAGCGGAGCTTGCGGCGTTTCACGTAAGATCGAAGAGGCTTCGGAACGCGAACGGCTGAAAGACATCCTCCGTTCGCTGACGATTCCCGAAGGCATGGGCATCATCATCCGTACCGCGGGCGAAGGAAAACAGGCCCGCTGGTTTGTGCGCGACTTGCATGTCTTGCTTCGTCGGTGGCAGGCGATCGTCGAAAAAATCAACGCTCCCGAACGCAAGCCTGTCCTGCTTTATAGCGAGCCCGGACTGATCGAGCGTACGGTGCGCGATTTCTTGACCGAAGAAGTGGACCGTATTCTGGTCGATAATGAAGAAGACTTTAAGCTCGTCCAAGAGTTGGTCGGCGAAATCTCACCTCGTTCGCGCTCTCGCGTGGAGCTTTATAAAGACCCGATTCCCGTCTTTGAGCGTTATAATATCGAGCGTCAGATCGAGCAGCTCTTCCAGCGGCGCGTGCCGCTCCCGAGCGGGGGCGAAATCGTCATCGACGAAACCGAGGCGCTCACGGCAATCGACGTCAATACGGGCTCCCATCGTGGCGCGACCAAGGACGGCAAGGACTACATCGTTCAGGCGAATCTTGAGGCCGTCACCGAGGCCGCCCGTCAAATCCAGCTCCGTAACTTAGGCGGTCTCATCATGGTCGACACAATCGACATGAAGAACCCCAAGGACCGTAAGAAGGTCTACGACACCATGCGCGAGGCGATGGAAGGCGACCGGGCCAAGCACCAGATCCTCCCGATTTCGCAATTAGGAGTCCTCCAGATGACCCGGCAGCGCCATACCGAGTCGAATACGACCTCGATGTATACGGCTTGTCCGCATTGCCAAGGTCGCGGCATCGTGAAGAACCCGCGCACGGTCTCTGTCGAAATCCAACGTAAATTACTCAGCACGATCCGCAAGTTGCGCGAGACTTACGGCCCCGATAAGGAGCTTGAAATCAACATCCTACTTCACCCGATCAACTTGGACCGCATCGTGACTGAAGACCGTGAATTCTTCCGTGACTTGATGAAGTCCTGTAAGGTACGTCTGGGCACTAAGCCTGATCCCGCCTATAGCATCGAAGCTTTTAAGCTCTTCGATGGCGCCGGCAAGGAACTACGCTAAGTCTTAAGGGTTAATCCTGCTTAAAGGGCGCCCCTCTCGGAGTGGCGCCCTTTTTTGTGCCTTAGCGGCGCGCGGGGCGATGGGTCAGCAGGCGAAGGCCATTGAGGCAGACCAAGACGGTGCTGCCTTCGTGGACCATGACGCCTTCCCAAAGTTTCATTCCTGGCAGCAGGATGACGGTCACGGCCATGCCTAACGCGGCACCGATGGAAAGAATGACGTTAAAGCGAATCGCGGCACGCGCGCTCCGGCTAAGTTCGATGGCATCGACGAGACGGCCCATCCGATCGTCTGTCAGGACGACGTCGCTGGATTCGAGAGCGGCATCGCTTCCGCGACCGCCCATACCCACCGCCACATCAGCGGCGGCAAGGCTGGGGGCATCATTTACGCCGTCACCCACCATGGCGACGACATGACCTTCGGCGGAGAGCCGGCGAATGGCAGCCATTTTGGCGTCAGGGGTGAGAGCGGCGGCGTAGCTTTGCACTCCGACCTGTTGTGCAGCCACCGCGGCGGCCTCTTCGCGGTCTCCCGTCAGCATCAGGGTGCGGATGCCTCGGGTATGCAGAGAGGCGAGGGTGGGGGCGCTTTCCGGGCGGATGCGGTCAACGAGAGTGGCGCGAATGGTTACGGTGCCATCAGAAGCCCATACCTCGCTGACAATGGCACCAGCAGGAACTCCGGCTCCGGCGAGTTCATGACTTCCAGTGAATTCACGGGTGCCGACACTCCATCGCGTGCCTTCGACCGCGCCCGAGACGCCTTGTCCGGGCGAATTAGACAGCCCTTTTACTGCCAACATGACGGCGCCCTCGCTTTGACAGGCGCGGACGATTCCAGCTGCAAATGGGTGGGTGGTGCCAGCTTCAAGCGAGAGGAATGCGCTCAGGGCGCGTCGCCGGTCAGCCGTCGCTGGAAAAACTTCCAAGGCGGCGACTTCGGGTTCTCCGGCGGTCAAGGTTCCGGTTTTGTCAAAGCAGATGCAATCGACGTCCGCCAAGCGTTCTACAGCCGCACCGCCTCGGAATAAGATGCCGTGACGAGCGCCAGCGGCGATCGCCGCCAGCACGGCGGAGGGTACCGAAAGAACAAGCGCGCAGGGACTCAGCACGACCAGCAGCGTCATGGCGCGGTAAAGCGCTGAGCGGTCGTCGCCGAGGGCGGAAACGCCCGTAGCCAGCAGAATCATGAAGAATAGGGCGGCAGCGGAGAGGGTGAAGAGGGCGTAGCTGTCGCCCCAGCGATCGATGGCGCGCTGGGCAGGCGCTTTACTTTCCTGGGCTTCGCGGATGAGCTTAACGATACGATGAAGGGCGCTGTCTTGATCGGCTTTGGTCACGCGCACGACCAGTCTGCCCCAGGAGTTAAGCGTCCCGCCCGCGACGTCGCTACCGGTCTGTTTGTCGACCGGTTTGGCTTCCCCAGTGAGGGTCGATTCATCGATCGCACTCTCGCCGGATTCGACTTTGCCGTCTGCCGGTACCAGTTCTCCTGGGAGCACGACCATACGGTCTCCGGGAAGAAGATTAGTCACCGGAACCTCGATTTCATTACCTTCTATGGTGATTTGACGGGCTTTCTTCGGCGCCCGATCAAGCAAGGCGTCGATGGCGCCGCGCGTGCGGGCCATGGCGTAATGTTCGATCGCTCCGGCGGTCGAAAAGAGGAAAAGTAGGAGCACACCTTCCAGCGGCTGACCGACAATCCAGGCTCCGAGCGCCGCCAAAAGCATGAGCGTGTGGACGTCGATGCGGCGATGCCAACGCAGGGCGTGCCAACCTTCTTCCGCGGCTTCCCAACCGCCAGCCAGACTCGCGCCACCGGCTAAAGCGTAGTGCACCCAAGGCGCTGCGCCGTAGGAGTCCGCAATCCACGCTGCGATGCCCCCGAGCCCGCAAACAAAGGCCAAAGTCGCGAGTCCGCGCCATTCGTCCGCGTGATTTTCTTTAGGGTGATGATGCGCGGACATGGCCGGAAGTTATTTAGGTTATCACGGGTCGTCAATCGTCGGCGCGACGTCCGCGACGCGTAGTGAATTCATCGTTACGCGGATAATTTTTAGGCAGATTTTTTACGCGTAGGTTGCGTCGTCTGGAGGCATGTAAATTTCCGCTTGCGCAAGCGCGTATTATGATTATCAATCTTACTAAGAGTTAACCGAAACGTGACGAACCGAACCGAAACCCTGAGCGAAAGTCTCATCACCGTGTCCCTTCCTCCGAAGTTGCACTCTGAAGCAATCGCCTTTCAGCATCGGTCTGGTTTCACCACGCTCAGCGAGGTAATCCGGCACGCGCTGGATTGTTTCGCTGACTCTCGCCCGGCGATCGAGCCTTCTCGTTCTCGCCAAGTTTCTTTCCGCGTACCGTCGGAGCTCCGCACTCGTATCACCCGCCAAGCAAAGCATGCGCGGGTCAGTGTAGGGCGAATCGTCAGGGTGGCGCTGCAGGCGCTGCCCTCTAACCCAACAACGATCCAAACTAAGGAAAAAACTATGGCAAAAAAGAAGGCTGCTGCTAAAAAGAGCGCCAAAAAAGCCACCAAAGCTAAGAAGAAGTAATTCTTCCTAGTCTTTTCCGTCATTCGTGACGGATGGCGCCGGCACTCCCGGTTAAATCAAGGACCCCCGCAAGGGGGTCCTTTTCTTTTCTCCACTCTCTTTAATCGTATAGGCTTGAAACCATCCGCCCGAACAAGGTTTGTTATCACCCCCTTGACCCATGAGTTCCCCTATCCCCGCCGGCGCCAGCCGAATCACCATCGTTAATGGTAAGCTGAATGTCCCCCATCAGCCGATTGTCCCCTTCATTGAGGGCGACGGAACAGGTCCGGATATCTGGCGTGCTTCCGTCCGGGTCTTGGACGCGGCAGTGGCCAAGGCTTATGCGGGTCAGCGCCAGATCTATTGGCACGAAGTTCTCGCCGGCGAAAAGGCGTTCAAGCAGACGGGTAACTGGCTGCCCGAAGAGACCCTGGCCGCTTTCCGCGAATATTTGGTCGGGATCAAAGGGCCGCTCACCACTCCGACCGGCGGCGGTATCCGTTCCCTTAATGTGGCGCTCCGCCAGCAGCTCGACCTCTACGTCTGTCTTCGTCCCGTGCAGTGGTTCACCGGCGTCCCTTCGCCCGTCAAGAACCCTGCAAAGGTCAACATGGTGATTTTCCGCGAAAACACGGAAGATATTTACGCCGGCATCGATTTCGAGGCCGGGTCTGAAATCGCCCTCAAGACGCTGGATTTCATCAAGACCAACTTCCCGAAAGAGTTTAAGAAAATCCGCTTCGGCGAAGAGCAACCTGCCACGGTAGGCTTGGGTATCAAGCCGGTCAGCCGTCCGGGCTCCGAGCGCCTGATTCGCTCGGCCATCCAGTATGCCATCGAGTTCGAGCGCAAGTCGCTGACGCTCGTGCATAAGGGTAATATCATGAAGTACACCGAAGGCGCCTTCATGAAGTGGGGTTATGATTTGGCGAAGAGCGAGTTCGGCGCCGTCGAAATCGATGGCGGACCTTGGTGCATGATTCCCGAAGGCAAGCCTGGCGCTGGTCTCATTATTAAGGACGCAATCGCGGATATCACCCTGCAGCAGATTCTTACGCGTCCGACGGATTTCGACGTCATCGCTACATTGAACCTCAACGGTGATTACCTCTCGGACGCCTTGGCGGCGCAGGTCGGTGGCATCGGTATCGCCCCGGGTGGTAATATCAATTACCTGACGGGACACGCCATTTTTGAAGCCACCCACGGCACGGCTCCTAAGTATGCGAACAAGGATGTTGTGAACCCGGGCTCCGTCATTCTTTCGGGTGAGATGATGCTTCGCTATATGGGCTGGGTGGAAGCGGCAGACAGGGTCTTAAAAGGGCTGAATGGCGCCATCGGTGGTGGTCGCGTAACTTACGATTTCGCCCGACAGATGCAGGGTGCGACGGAGATTAAGTGCTCCGAGTTCGGGGACGCGATTATCGCTGCGATGTAGTTCGTCGGCTCCGCGTGGAGTCCTTCATTTTGCTGATGGCTGGCCTCTCCTTGAGGCTTGCCATCAGCTTTTTTTTAGGCAAAACGGTGAGTCACATAACTCAACCATGAAGCCCACCCTCACCGCCCTCGCTCTCGCTTCTTTCAGCGTCAGCTTCGCTCAATCCGCCGCGCCAGCTCCTGTAGCCGTCGCCTCTCACGATCTCTCCCTCCGGGGCAGTTTCGCTTGGGACAGCAAAAACGTTTACCGCGGCATGGAGCGTTCCTCTGATCTAGGCCTCGTCCAGTCGGCGCTGACCCTCGAGTATAACGTTCCAGGTTTCTCCGGGGTTTCTGTTTACGGCAATTTCTACAACGCTGACACCTTCGAGCGCACCTACACCTTCGGTGGCAAGACCGACTCCTCGTTCGGAACCGTCGACGTAGGCATTCAGCGCTCGACCGCCGCCACCGCTCACACGATCGCAGCCAATGGCTATTCGCAACTGACCTCGGATCGCGAAATCTACGCTGGTCTCACGCTCTCTAACGCTAACTTCAAGCCTTCCGCTTACCTCTACTACAGCCTCGACCAGAAGCAGTATGTCCTCGAGGCCGCTGGCTCAAAGACTTTTGCTGGTGCTAATGTCGGCCTGGCTGGCTATGATATCGAAACCAAGGCTTACGCTGGCTTCTTGAATGCCTCCAAGGCCGAAAAGGTTTCTGGTCGAAAGAATGCTTACCTTTACCTCGGCGCCTCGGCCGATGTGACCCGTGCTGTCGGTCAAGGCGCTAAGCTGGGTGCAGGTATCAGCTACGCCTATAACACCGATAGTCAGCCTTCGACCGGCGGTTCCACGGTCTGGTACCGCGTTTTCGCGACCTTTAAGTTCTAAGCCTACTTCATAAAGGAGGGTCAACCGGGAGGCGCAGTTTAGACTGCGCCTCCCTTGTTTTTGGTCTATTTCACCCCTTGGGGGCCCAAGCTGCATTCGGGTGTTGACGGAGGGGGTCGCTTTCTCATGTTCCCGCTTTCCCTCTTTATGAAGACCACGCTAGCCAAGAACGTGCAGCTCAAGGACAAGACCTGGTACGTCGTCGACGCCAAGGATCAAATCCTCGGCCGCCTCGCTGTCAAAATCAGCAATATCCTCCGCGGCCGCCACAAGCCCACTTACACCCCCCACGTGGACACGGGTGACTACGTCATTGTCATCAATGCCGACAAAGTCCGTCTTTCCGGCTCTAAGGAAGAAGACAAGACCTACATGTTCTACACCGGTTGGGTGGGTACCGCTTACCGTACCAGCGTAGGTGCGATGCGCGCCAAACGTCCTGAATTCATCGTGACCCATGCCGTCAAAGGTATGCTCCCTAAGAATCGTCTCGCTAACGAGATGCTCCTCAAGCTCCGCGTTTACGCCGGCGACAAGCATGACCACGCCGCTTCCAACCCGATCCCTTTCAAGGGTTAATCGATAAGCCTAATTTGCAATGAGCGCCAAGTCCCCAGCCATCACCGCCGTCGGCCGTCGTAAGACCGCCTCGGCCCGTATCCGCCTTTCCCGCGGTACTGGTTCTATTTCCATCAACGGCAAGCCTGCCGAGGAGTACCTCTACACCGAAGCCCTCGTCAAGGCGGCTACGGCTCCGATCCGTATCGCCGGCCTCGAAGGTCAGCTGGATATCTCCGTTAACGTCATCGGTGGCGGCCCTAACGGTCAAGCGGGTGCGATTTCGCATGGCTTGGCTCGGGCAATCCAGAAAATGGATGCCACCCTCCGTGCTCCTTTGAAGAAAGAAGGTCTCCTTACCCGCGATGGTCGTATGCGCGAACGTAAGAAGCCCGGCCGTCCAGGCGCCCGTAAGCGTTTCCAGTTCTCCAAGCGGTAAACCGCCTCGAGACAGGAACCAACCAAGGCCCCGGACATCCGGGGCCTTTTTGTTGCCTAGTTTTCTGTGTCCAATCACTCATTCGTCATCTAATAACTTCTTATTCAAGCTATGTCCCACAACCTGACCAAGGTCGGCATCGTCGGTGCCTCGGGCTACACCGGGGAAGAACTCGTCCGCGTGCTCGCCCGGCACCCCCAAGTCCAATTGGCCTCGGTTTGCTCGCGCACGCTGGCAGGCAAGCTCGTCGCGGACGAGCTACCGCGGTTGCGGGGAATCGTGAGTCCGACGCTGGTCTTCAGCGCTTCCTCGCCGGAAGAGTGCGCAAAGTCCGATGTGGCTGTTTGGTTTTTGGCCCTCCCGCATGGGGTCGCTGCCGAATATGCCACCCCGCTCGTCGCGGCGGGCAAACGGGTCTTGGATCTGTCCGCGGATTTTCGGCTCAAGGATTTAGCGATTTATAAGAAATATTACGGACACGACCACCCGGCACCGGCCTTGGTGGCGCAGGCTCGTTACGTCATTCCTGAATTACAGACCGACGATAGTTGGAAGTCGGCGAAGCTCATCGCCTGTCCGGGTTGCTACCCCACCAGCATCCAAGTGCCGATAGTGCCGTTATTGCGGGCAGGCTTGATCAAGCCCGAGCCTGGCCGGTTGGTAATCAATGCATACAGCGGCGTCTCCGGCGCCGGGAAGAAGGGCGAAGTCGGCCTCCTCTTTTGCGAGCGGGATGGCTCGATGAAGGCGTACGGTATCCCGGGTCATCGGCATATCGCTGAAATCGAAGAAGCCTTCTCGGCGGCCGCCGGTAGCCCGGTGGTCGTTCAATTCAGTCCTCACCTAGCGCCGATGCATCGGGGCATCGCTACGACCATCGTAGTGCCTGCTGCGAGCGTGACTGCGGCCCAGGTAGAAGCTTGTTGGCAGAAAGCCTATGCGGGACGGCCTTTTGTCGTTTTACTCAAGTCGGGCGATTTCCCGGACACCGCGCACGTCGCGGGTAGTAATCGGGTCGCCTGTTCGGTTGTCGCCGACCCTCGGACTGGCAATCTGATCATCACCTCGGTGATCGATAATTTGCTGAAGGGTGCGGGCGGCCAAGCCGTCCAAAATCTCAACCTCATGATGGGTTGGGATGAAGCCGAAGGGCTCCGTTGATTTCCCATGTCGATTGTCATCACTCAAGATTCGCCAGGAATTTCTGATGTCCCCGGTTTTCGGGTCGGGTCTACCAGCTGCGATATTCGCAACAAAGGAGTCGAGCGTCTCGACCTGATGCTCATCGTGGCGGATCAGCCGTGCGCGGCGGCGGGAGTCTTCACGACGAACGACGTCAAGGCCGCTCCGGTCCGTTTTTCGCAGAAGATCTTGGCGGCTTCGTCCGATAAGATCCGGGGAGTCTTCGGGAACAGTGGTAATGCCAATGCGTGTACCTCACAACAGGGCGACCTCGATGCGGCGCTCATCGCGAAGCTTTCAGCCGAAGCAATCGGTGCTCCCGACTCAGCTTTTCTGGTCTGTTCCACGGGCCGAATCGGCGAGCTCATGCCGATGTCTAAAGTGGCCAGCGGAATCGCGGCCGCCGCGAAACGGCTGTCTCGCGAAGCGATTGAGGGCACCCGCTCCGCCGAGGCTATTCTGACTTCCGACACGCGGCCCAAAACCGTCACGGCCCGTTTTGTCTGGCAAGGCCAGACCATCACCCTGGCAGGTATCGCCAAGGGCGCTGGCATGATTGAACCCAACATGGCGACAATGCTGGCCTTCGTGGTCACGGATGCTGTTGCTGGGCCAGCTTATCTTAAGTCCGCCTTGAAGTCGGCTTCGGACCAATCTTTTAACTGCGTGAGCGTCGATGGCGATATGTCGACGAACGACACCGTATTATTGCTGGCCTCGGGCGCTTCAGGTGTTTCGGTGGACGAAACGGCCGAGCGGGCGCTGCGCGACCTCTTCCAGTCGGCGCTCGATCAGGTCTGTTTTATCCTGGCCGAGAAAATCGTCGGGGATGGGGAGAAAATTACCAAGGTCGTCGCCGTGGAAGTCGAAGGAGCGAAAAGCCGGGGAGATGCCGAAAAGATCGCTCGGGCAATCGGCAATTCGCTCTTGGTGAAATCCTCTTGGTTCGGCGAAGACCCCAACTGGGGCCGGTTGGCGGACGCCGCCGGTTATGCCCGCGTGGGGCTAGACGAAAAACACCTCGATATTTTTTATAATGATATCCCGGCGGTCTTGGCTGGTCGGCCTTTGCCCGAAAATAAGCCGCAGTGGAAACAAGTCGTCAAAGCGGCACGTTTTGCTGTGCGGCTGAACTTGCATCAAGGCGAGGGGAAGTTCCGACTCTTGGCGGCGGATCTCACGGACGGCTACGTGAACTACAATAAGAGCGAATAAGGCCGAGGTTTTCCATTTACTCGCCCCCTGACCGACTAAACACTCTCCCATTATTGACCGATGAGCACGCCCGCCGCGCAAAAAGCCGAGGTTCTTCTCGAAGCGCTTCCCTACATCCATAAATTCCGTGGCTCGACCTTCGTTGTTAAGTACGGCGGAAGTTTCATGGACGACTCCAACCCCGAAGGCCGCGACCGTGTGGCCACCGATATCGCCTTCCTGGCGGCGGTCGGTATTCAGGTCGTCGTCGTGCATGGCGGCGGCAAGGCCATCACCCGGGCGATGGATAAGGCCGGGATTAAATCCGAGTTCCGGGGTGGCATGCGGGTGACCGATGCTCCAACGGTCAAGATTGTCGAAGAGACGTTGAACATCGAAATCAATGGGCAGATTTGCGAGTCGCTGAAAGCGCGGGGCGCAAACCCGCTCGGTATGCCCGGCAACCACGTCAACCTTTGCGAGAAACTCTTGGGGACGGATGATGAAGGTAAGCCCGTCGATATCGGCTTCGTCGGCGACATTAAATTCGTTAAGACCAAGTTGATCAAGAAGGCCCTGGCGGACGGCTTCCTGCCGGTCGTCTCGCCCATTGCGCTCGATGCCGATGATCAGGCTTATAATACCAATGCGGACGTCGCCGCGGCCGCGATCGCTCATTCGCTTCGCGCCCGGAGGCTTATTTTCATGAGCGACGTGCCTGGTCTTTTGGCCGACGCTAAAGATCCAGCTTCCTTGATCACGACCTTGAAGGTCAGTGAGGTCGATGAATTGAAGCGCAAGGGCGTCATCGCCGGCGGGATGATTACCAAAGTGGATAGCGCCGTCAAAGCCCTCCAGGAAGGCGTTCGGCGCGTACACTTCATCGATGGTCGGGTGCCGCATGCCCTCCTTCTGGAGGTCTTTACCGATAAAGGAATCGGTACGGAAATCATCCACGGCTAATGGCTTCGGAATCTCCAGACTCGACGGCGGAGCTCTACGCTCAACACGTTGCCCGTAATTATGGCGCGCCGCCGCTCACGCTCGTAAGGGGTCAGGGGAGCAAGGTGTGGGATGCCGTCGGTAAGTGTTATCTGGATTTCTGTTCCGGCATCGCGGTCAATGCCTTGGGGCATTGTCATCCGGTTTGGGTGAAGCGCGTCCAGGAGCAGGCCGCGAAGCTTGTACACGTCAGTAATCTTTATCGGAACGAGCCGCAGGGCCAGCTCGCGGCGTCCTTGGCCAAGCGCTGCGGTCCGGGGCGGGTTATTTTTTGTAACAGCGGTGCCGAAGCCAACGAAGGCCTCCTGAAGCTTGCTCGGCTTCACGGCCTGAAAAAATCTGGCGTCGAAGGGGTCTGTATCGGTGTCGTCGTGGCAGAACGGGCTTTTCACGGCCGGACTTTTGGTGGCATGTCGGCGACGCCACAGGAGAAGATCCAAAAAGGCTTCCGCCCCTTGCTGTCTGGTTTCTCCGCCGCTCCTTTGAATGATATCGCGGCTTGGGATAAGGCCATCGATGCCAAGTCGACTGCGGCGGTGTTGCTTGAGACGATCCAAGGGGAGGGAGGAGTCTTCCCGGCTGATCCTCAGTTCCTCCGCGATCTACAAAAAATCTGTCGGGAGCGTAACGTTCTTCTGCTCATCGACGAAATCCAGTGTGGCATTGGCCGTACCGGAAAGTTCTTTGCATTCGAGTATGCTGGCATAAAGCCTGATGCGATCGCGATGGCGAAGGGCCTCGGGGGCGGTTTCCCCATTGGAGCAATCTGGATGGCGCCCCCTTGTGATGAACTTTTTCAGGCAGGTTCACATGGGACAACTTTCGGTGGCGGAGCCTTGGCTGCGTCCGCCGCCCTTGCCGTCCTTGAGGTCATTGAGGACGAAAAATTAATCGAACGGGTCAATCATCAGGTACCCGTCTGGCATGCCGCCCTGCGAGCGCTCGTTTCGATGCGGCCCGATCTCGTCAAAGAAATTCGCGGAACGGGGTACATGATTGGAGTGGTTCTTTCCGTCGATCCGGTGCCGCTCGTGACGGCTCTGCGTGAGGCCGGCCTTTTGACGGTGCCAGCCGGTGGTGTCGCCATCCGCTTGCTACCTCCGCTAACGGCCTCAGCCGAGGAGTTGGCCGAGTCGGTCGAGATTCTTGGGCGAGTTTTCCGCGGGTGGAAGGCAGCTTAAGTCGGTAAAGCCATTTTTCCGCTGTTAAAACAAGGCTAATTATCTATCGTCCAATCTTTCCCGCGATGCGCCATTTCCTCAAGGAGACCGACCTAAGCCCTGCTGAAACCGCGTCGGTCTTTGCGGCGGCCGCTGGTCTCAAGGCAAAACGTGGCCAGGGAACGGCGACGGCTCTTACTGGTCAGTCTTGGGGTCTGATGTTTTTCAAAAAAAGCACCCGTACTCGGGTGTCTTTCCAAGTCGGCGTTCACGAGTTGGGCGGTCAGCCGGTCATGCTTAATGCCGACGATCTGCAAATCTCGCGAGGCGAGACAATCGCAGATACTGCCCGGGTACTTTCTCGTTACCTTCATGGGATGGTGATTCGTTGCCACGAGCACAGTCTCCTCGAAGATTTTGCCGCCGCCGGAACCATGCCCGTGGTGAACGCCCTTTCGGACTTCTTGCACCCCTGTCAGTTCATGACGGATATGTTCACCTTGGGTGAGCGTTTCGCCCCTGGACAACCTTTCCAGTATGCGGCTTCCCTGAAGGGCAAGAAAATAGCCTTCCTCGGTGATACGGCGTGCAACATGGCCAACTCGTTCATCCTTGGTGGCGCAGCCTTAGGGGTGGAAATTTCTTTAGCCGGCCCTTCGGATTATGAGCCCACCGCCGAGGTCCGTGCCCAGTTGAAAAAAGACGGACTTAAGGAATCATTCACTTTCTCGACCGATCCCACCGCCGCGGTCAAAGGGGCTGACATGGTTTATACCGACGTTTGGGTGAGTATGGGTATGGAAGCCGAAAAAGCCGAGCGACTGAAGCTCATGCAACCCTATCAAGTGAATACGAAGCTGATGTCCCTGGCCAAGCCGGGGGCCTATTTCATGCACTGCCTGCCCGCGCACCCCGGCGAGGAGGTTTCCGCAGAGGTCTTAGAAAGCAAACAGAGCATTATTTTTGACCAAGCCGAGAACCGGCTCCACGTCCAGAAGGCTATCTTGGCCCACCTCGCGGCTACGCGCGTCTAATTTCCATCCTACTATCATGAGCAAGAAGAAGAAAATCGTCCTGGCCTACTCTGGCGGACTCGACACCTCCGTCCTCCTTTCCTGGATCAAGGAAAAACACGATGCCGAGATGATCGCATTTTGTGCCGACATCGGGCAGGAAGATGAACTCAAAGGCCTCAAACCTAAGGCCATGAAGACGGGGGCCTCCAAGCTCTACGTCGACGACCTGCAGGAAGAGTTCGCCCGCGACTTCATCTTTCCGATGATGCAGGCTGGTGCCATTTACGAAGGCCAGTATTATCTCGGCACTTCAATCGCCCGTCCGCTCATCGCGAAGCGTATGGTCGAGATTGCCCGCAAAGAAGGCGCCACTGCGATTGCCCACGGGGCGACGGGGAAGGGCAACGACCAGGTGCGTTTTGAGCTCACCTGCGCGGCCTTGGCTCCCGATTTGGAAATCATCGCCCCTTGGCGGAACGAAGCTTTCCGTAAGGATTTCCCCGGTCGCGCCGAGATGATCGCTTACTGTGCCGAACATAAGATTCCCGTCGAAGCCAGCGCCAAGAAGCCCTATTCCTCCGACCGTAATCTCCTACACATTTCTTATGAGGCGGGCATCTTGGAGGATCCTTGGATGGATGCTTTCGCTCCGGCTAATAAGGGCATGTTCAAACTCTCGGTCTCCCCCGAAGACGCTCCGAATAAGCCTGAGTATGTTGAGCTCGAATTCCGCCAAGGCGATTGCGTCGCCGTCAATGGCAAGAAGCTCAACCCGCTTGGTGTGATGCGCACGCTTAATAAGATTGGCGGACGCCACGGCATCGGCCGAGTTGACATGGTCGAGAACCGTTTCGTCGGCATGAAGAGCCGCGGAGTCTACGAGACCCCAGGCGGCACCATTCTTCATTTTGCCCATCGTCAGGTCGAATCCATCACCATGGACCGTGAGGTCATGCACCTGCGCGACTCACTCGTCCCGCGCTATGCCACCCTCGTTTACAATGGTTTCTGGTATGCGCCTGAGCGCTTGGCCTTACAGGCTCTGATCACCGAATCGCAACGTAATGTGACGGGTACCGTCCGTGTGAAGTTGTATAAGGGTGGGCTTTATGTGGCCGGCCGGAAGAGCCCGCGTTCCCTCTATAATCCGCATATCGCCACCATGGAGGCCGATCCGACCAAGGCGTATAATCAGGATGACGCTACCGGGTTTATTCGTCTTAACGGACTTCGCTTGCGCGTGAACTCCAAGGTCAACGGTGTGGCTAATCTGAGCAAGACGGTCCGCTGAGGATTCGATTCATAAAGGAAGAAGGGCGTCCGAGAGGGACGCCCTTCTTGTTTTAAACGGGAGGCGCGGGTCGGAATTGAACCGACGCATGGGGCTTTTGCAGAGCCCGGCCTTACCACTTGGCTACCGCGCCTTAAGACTGACAGGCCTTCAAATTGCCTGCCCAAGTCAGGCTTTCAAGGGTTTTGTGCAAGGGCTTTCCTTTCCCGTAAATATGGCTTAGAAAGGAGTTATGTCCTCAATGCCGCCTTTTCGCGTCGGGCTTGGTTATGATATCCACCCCCTCATGCTTGGCCGCCCCTGCATTCTCGGTGGCATCTTGATTCCCTCTGAGGTCGGGCCGGAAGGGCATTCGGATGCAGATGTTTTACTGCACGCCGCTGCCGACGCGATCCTCGGTGCCTCTGGTTTACGCGACATCGGGCATTATTTCCCCAATGATGCGGTCGCAAATAAGGGTTTGGATTCGGCAAAGATATTAAAAAAGGCCGTTGATGAAGCCGGGCGTCTTGGGTGGAAGGTCGGGAATTTGGATTTAGTCCTGATCGGTGAGCGGCCTAAAATCATGCCTTACGTGGAAGCTATCCGTCAGAAGGTTGCCGAAATCATGGCGGTCGACCCCACCCAGGTCGGAGTAAAGGCGACGACGAACGAGGGGATGGATTCGCTGGGACAGGGTAGGGCTTTGGCCGTTCATGCGGTTTGCCTGCTTTTTAGGCCTTAAAACTGCCCATTTTAAGTCATAAATAGGGTTGGGGCTTGTCAAAAGAGCCTAAAAGGCCAAAAGTTAACGACCTGCCACTTCGTGGAAGGCCATTATGGAAAAGACCCTCATCATTTTAAAGCCAGACTGCATGGAGCGCCGGCTCGTCGGTACGGTTCTCGCGCGCTTCGAGTCCGCTGGCTTCGAAGTTCAGGCCTGTAAGATGACTCGACTCACGTCGGCTCAACTTCGCGAGCATTATTCTCACGTTGCGGACAAGCCTTTCTACCCCGAGATCGAGGCCTTCATGTCCTCACGTCCGGTAATCGTCGCGGTTTTGACCGGCGAAAATGTTATCGCCCGCGTCCGGGAACTCTTGGGCCCAACGAATTCAAAAGTCGCGCCTAAGGGTACCATTCGGGGCGACTTCGGTACTGAAATGATGCGCAATGTTTGCCACGCCTCGGATAGCCCTGCCGCGGCCGAAGATGAAGTCCGCCGCTTTTTCCGCGCCGACGAAGTTTTCGCACCAGAAGCGAGTCGGGTCTGATTGGTTAACACACGGTGAACCCAAAAAGAAACCCCGCCATCGGCGGGGTTTCTTTTTGTTCAGGTCAGTCGGGCCTGGTCACTTGTTTGCCTTGACGGCAACCGGTGAGACGGGTGGTGGGTTGATTTTTTCGTAAAGCGGCCAAGCGAAAAGCAAGAATCCGACGCCGATAGCACCCGCGCAAAGGCCCACGATCCAGAAAGACTTCTTCTTCATCAAGGCCGAGATGGCCGAGAGCATGATGGCAATCTGGAGGAACATGATGGCCAAGCCGAAGTTCCCGCCTCGGGCTTGGCTGTAGGCGGCTTCGGCATCGAGGTATTGGGCCTCTTTCATGATTTCTGCCTTTTCGATTTTATAGCGTTTAATTTCGTCATCGGCCTTCTCGATCGCCTTTCGAGCGATGGCTTTTGCTTCGGGATTGGTCGCTGAGGCTTCGATGACCTTGATGATTGTGCTCTCGGTATCGCGCGCGGTTTCTTTTAGACTCTTGGACTGAAAGTAAGCCCACTTATTGGACGCGCTGACGGTGGCCAGCTGCGTTTTGGTGGAGTAGCTACCGCCTTTGAGCGTCGCGAAAGCCGCGCAGACGGCGAGAAGGGTAGTCGAGAGGGCGACCCATTTAGTCCACGCGTCGACTGCGGATGCTGGATTTTCAGTTTTCTTGGTTTCGCTCATAATGATAGGTACCCACGCAATCCCTTGCAGTAAGGGGGCTCAATCTAAATAAGCTTTAAACCATCATTAGTGATTAGCTCATGGGGATGGGTTTAGGGCCAGGATGCCCTTGAAATAAGCAGAATGCATTAATTCCCCGTTGCTCTTGGGCGGGGGATTTGGGCAATGTCCTTTCATGTTGGACCCAAAATTACTGCGTGAGCAAATCGACTTCGTCCGAAAAGGCGTAGCCCGGAAAAAATTCCAAGTCGATCTGTCCGCCGTCTTGGCCGTTGATGAGGCCCGCCGCCATGCCTTGGTCGAGTTTGAGTCCGTTCGTTCGGCCCAGAATGCCGCGAATAAAGACATGGCCGCGATGCCGAAAGGGTCGCCCGAATTTCAAGCTAAACTGACGGAAATGAAAGCGTTTTCAGTAAAAGCCAAAGAGCTGGAGAAGAAGGTCGCGGAAGTAGAAGAAAGCTGGAGGGCCGCCTGTCTGACCGTCCCCAACATTCCGCACGATTCCGTGCCCGAAGGTCGTACCGAAGCAGACAACCAGGTCGTCCTGACTTGGGGGGATCAGGCGCAACTCGTTTCCTCTGCGGCCAAGCCGCACTGGGATATTTCCTGGTTCAGCAAGGCGATTGACTTTGAGCGCGGCGTCAAGGTGACCGGTGCCGGGTTCCCTTTCTATGTTGGTGACATGGCTCGTCTGGTGCGCGCGCTCATCCAGTTTTTCTTAGAGGAAGCCGGTAGCTCTGGTTATACGGAGGTGCATGCGCCTTTGATGGTCAATGCAGCCAGCGCCACGGCGACGGGTCAGTTGCCTGATAAAGAAGGCCAGATGTACCACGCGCAGGTCGATGATTTTTATATGATTCCGACGGCCGAAGTGCCGGTAACTAATTTCTTCCGCGACGAAATCCTCGAGGAAAATACCTTGCCCGTGAAGCGTTGTGGTTACACGCCCTGTTTTCGACGCGAAGCGGGTAGTTGGGGTGCACACGTGCGTGGCCTGAATCGTTTACACCAGTTCGATAAGGTCGAATTGGTCAAATGGGTGCACCCCGAGAAATCCTTCGATGAGCTAGAGTTGCTTCGCGGGGATGCTGAACGCTTGCTGCAGAAACTTAAGCTGCCTTATCGCGTATTGTTGATCTGTGCCGGCGATATTGGTTTTTCGCATAGTAAGCAGTATGACCTTGAAGTCTGGGCAGGCGGCCAGAAGCGCTGGCTCGAGGTCTCGAGTTGCTCTAATTTCACCGACTTCCAGGCCCGCCGCGCGGGGATACGGTTCCGCCCTAAAGACGGAAAGCCCGAGTTCGTTCACACGCTCAATGGTTCGGCCTTGGGTCTTCCGCGCGTGCTGGCAGCCATCTTGGAGAATAATCTCCAAGCCGACGGCTCCGTCCGGATTCCAGAGGCCCTGCGCCGGTGGTATGGCAAAGAAACCTTGTCCTTCTGAGCGTCGCTTAGTGTTGGCAGTCTCTCGGCTGTCGTTAGGTTGAATCCGTGCCAGTGATTCTGCCACCCTCCGAGATTTTACGCGCAGCCGCTAGGAAGCTTCCGCGTCTGCCCGCATTGCCAGCTGACACGCTCGGGCCTGTTGCGGTCGCCGTTTCTGGGGGAGCGGACTCCATTTACCTTCTTTGCTCCCTGTGGGCAGATGAGTCGCTCCGCTCTCGCTTGGTGGTTTTGCACTTCGATCATCGGGTGAGAGGGGAAGCTTCCGCCGAAGATGCTCGATTCGTCCAAGACATCTGCGGGCTGCTTGGGGTGCCTTGTAAAATTGCCCAACGTGAATCTTTAGGTCCGGCTTCGGAGCTTACCTTGCGCGAGGCGCGGAACGCTTTTTTCACCTCGCAACGTAAACTGCTGGGCTTTGATTTGCTGTGTACGGCCCATCACCTTGACGATGTCGTAGAAACTTTACTTCTGCGCTTGGCCCGAGGCGCTGGCTTATCGGGGCTTTCGGCTCCGCGCGTGTGGCAATCGTTTAAGGACGGCCATCACCGCTGGCGCCCGCTCATTGCTGCCGGTGTTACCAAGGAAAAACTCCTATGTTCATTGATGGACGCCGAGCTGCCATGGCGTGAGGATGCCACGAACGTCTTGCCGGTCGCCGCCCGTAATCGGGTTCGGATCTGGCTGACGGCTGGCGGCGGTGCGGCTCTTGGCAGCGATTATCAGCAAGGATTTGCCCGCTCTGCCCGTATTCTGGGCGAATCCCAGGCTGCTTTGGCGACCTGGGCCGAAGAGCTGGGTTGTGTTGTCGGGGTCGAAGGAGCGATGCCCGTCGCAGGCTTGAGGGGCAGGCCAGAGGCGCTGATCCGCGAAGTCTTAACCCAATTTCTTTACTACCACGGAATCACCGAACCAAGTTTGGCATCGTTGGCTCCGCTGGTCTCGGCCATTCATTCGGACGTCGCAGCCCAATCCGCCGTGCGCGGAATTGTCGTGCGCGTGCAAGCCCAGCAAATGATAATAATGCCACTTTCCGCGCAGGCCTTGGATGCTTTGGAGCGCCCGTTGATGGAAGGCGTGACGGCCGACGAATGCGGACTTTTGGCTGAACGCGTCAACGTTGACGAAGAACTTTGGGCAAAATTATCCCGTGGCGACATTTCGCCCGACCGGGTGGCATACCTTAACGTCCCTCTGGAGAATTTATTTTGGCGGGGAAAGTCAGAGGGGGATCGTTATCAGCCGCTGGGTGCGCCGGGTTCGGCCAAGGTGTCAGACTTACTTATCAACCGCAAAATCCCTGTGGAACTGAGGGCGGCTTTGCCCGTCGTGCTCGCCCAGGGTGCGATCGTGTGGGTGCCAGGCCTGCCGCCGGCGGAGTCCGCACGTTTGTCGGGGCCAGTTAAAGGGGCTCTCCGATTGACTTGGCTTAGTCCCTGAGTAAGTTAGAACCTCTGCCAATGAGTCAAAACGACCAGCCGGATGATAACAAAAACGGACCACGTATGAACGGTAAGCCAGTTCTTGTCTGGCTGCTGATTATGGCGGCAGTCGTGGCCTTGCTCCAATTCTCTAGCCCGGCAACCAGTTCCATCCAGCAGTTGGGCGTTACGCAGGTACTTTCTTTAGCCCAAGAGAAAAAAATCAAGACCTTGACGGTTAAGCCCGACCCGACGGGCGGAACGGATAGTTGGTATCAGGTCGCCGGTGAACTCGAGGTGAAGGGGGCGGATGCCAATGATAAGTCCAAATTCATCGCATCCGGCCGCCTGACGGAAAAGAACTTCGAAGAACTGCGCGCCGCCGTAGGCAAGGACGCATTCAAGGAAGTTCCGGCGCAGACCGGCTGGACGATGTTCCTGTACAACGTCCTGCCGACATTGCTGGTCTCTGGTGTCGTGCTGTTCATGATGTATCGCTTTCTTAAGAATGCGAACCGAGGGGCGATGCAGTTCGCCAAGACGCGTGCCCGCCTGAACTCTACCGAAAAAGAAACGACTACTTTCAAGGATGTCGCGGGTTGCGATGAGGCTAAAGAAGAAGTGAAGGAGATCGTAGACTTTCTCCGCGACCCCAAACGCTTCACGAAGATCGGTGCTACCATTCCCAAGGGGATCCTGATGGTCGGTCCTCCTGGTACCGGCAAGACGCTGTTGGCCAGGGCGGTCGCCGGCGAGGCGGGCGTACCTTTTCTCAGCATCAGCGGTTCGGATTTCGTCGAAATGTTCGTCGGCGTGGGCGCTGCCCGCGTGCGAGATACTTTCGAACAGGCCCGTAAGCTCGCGCCTTGTATCATCTTTATCGACGAAATCGATGCCGTCGGTCGTCAGCGCGGCACCGGCGTGGGCGGCGGAAATGATGAACGCGAACAGACCCTCAATTCCTTGCTCGTCGAGATGGATGGATTCGACGGCCAAGCTGGGGTTATCGTGATTGGAGCGACGAATCGTTCAGACGTATTGGATGCAGCCCTACTGCGTCCAGGACGCTTCGACCGGCAGGTCTTCGTCGACCTTCCAGATTTGCGCGGGCGCGAGGCCGTTCTCGCGGTGCACGCTAAGCGTTTTCAGTTAGCACCGTCGGTTGATCTCGCTCGGGTCGCACGCATTACGACCGGGATGTCAGGCGCGGATCTGGCTAATCTTTTAAATGAAGGGGCGCTGCATGCCGGACGTCGGAATCGGGATAAAGTCGAGATGTCCGACATGGAAGAGGCTCGGGATAAAATCGCCTTCGGTCGCGAACGGAAGAAGGTCATGGACGAAGAAGATCGTCGGAGCACCGCTTATCACGAAGCTGGGCATGCCGTCGTCCAAGCGGTCATCGATGATGGCACGTTGCCGCTGCATAAAGTGACGATTATTCCTCGGGGTCGTGCTTTAGGGATGGCCATGTATGTCCCTACCAAAGACATCCTGGGCTACTCGAAGCATCGTCTGCTGAACTATATTTGTTCTGCCATGGCAGGGCGTATCGGTGAACGGGTGGTTACCGGCGACGTCTCGAATGGCGCCTCTTCGGACATCAAGCAAGCCACGCGCTTGGCCCGGCAGATGGTTTGTGATTGGGGCATGAGCGAGCTCGGCCCGATCGCTTTCGGAGAAAATTCTGAACATACTTTCCTCGGGCGCGAGATGTCACGGACGCAGACTCAGGCTTACAGTGATGACACGGCTCGCCGCATCGACCAAGCCGTTGCCCTCATCGTGAACGAACAGTTTGCGCGTGCCGAAAAAGTCCTGAGCGAAAATTCCGAGGCCCATCGCAAAATTGCCGAAGCCCTGCTTGAGCATGAGACTCTTGATGGCATCCATGTGATGGAAATCATCAAGACTGGCTCGATCCAGACTCCAATTGTCGGTAGTCCCGTCATCGCACCACCCCGGGAGGCCCCAGTGAGCGGTTCTATCCCAGAGCCCGGGACACAATCTTCGCCCAGTCCTGCTTGAGGTTTGCCCCCGCTCGGCAGGCGGCTTCAATCTACGCATGGTCATCGGTCTTACGGGTGGTATCGGTTGCGGAAAAACCGCCGCGGCTGCTTTGTTCGCCGAACACGGCTACGTCCTTGTGGATGCGGATGTCATCGCGCGTCAGGTTTTGATGTCATCCGCTTGCCGTAGTCAGTTGGTAGCTAGGTGGGGGTCCGATTGTCTGGGGCCAGATGGGAATCCGAGCCGTAGTTGGATCGGGAATAAGGTTTTTAGCGACCCGGCTGAGTTGGCATTTTTGGAGTCCGTAACGCATCCTGAAGTCGCCCGGTTGAGGAAACTTGCGACCGCCGATTCGTCGCGTTCATACGTAGTCGAAATCCCGCTTCTTTTTGAAAAGGATTTAGCGGCCGACTTTGATGTCGTAGTTTGTGTCGGGTGCTCTGAGGATATTCGACTTCAACGTTTAGCTGGCAGGGGGATGGATCTTACCGAAGCAAAGAAAAGGATTTATTCGCAACTACCTCTCGTAGAGAAGGTTAAGAATGCTGATTTCGTACTCTGGAATGATGGGAGTATCGAATTTTTAAAAGCCGAAGTTGCGAAATTGTTGCAATGGAAAACTCGATAATCTGCCCGTCAAATTTTGGTTAATTTGCGATTGCGGCTAGGGTTCGCTGATTTACCTTAATTTTCCCAGCCGTCCCCCTCTCCGGGGAACGCTGCTCTCAACCCCGCTACTGCTCCGGAATTCCCCACCTGTGACGACCGCCGACGATTTCGTCATCCAATTCATTCAGGACAAGGGACTCGTGTCTCCTGCCGATATTACCGTGGCCCGAGCCGCGCTGACTGATGTTAAAGAGGGCCAGAACCCTGACAGCCTCTTGTTGGCTAAGGTAGTCGAGGGAGGGAAGGTGGCCTGGCCAGCAATCACCGCCGCCCTTGGGCAAGAGTTTGATATGGAGGTCGTCAATCTCGAGCAGGTGACCCCCGCCGAGGAGTTACTTAAACTGATTGGCCGCGAACAGGCTGAACGACATAATATCTTACCCCTCCAGATGGATGGGGTGGAGCTGTTGGTCGCGATTTCTGATCCGCTCGATACCGAGACCCTTGACTCCCTTTCGCGCGTCTTGAAATTGGCGCTTAATCCGAAGCTGGCCACGCCCGACGATTTAAAGGCAGCCATTCATCGATGCTATAGCGGCGGACAGGTCAGCGTTTCTTACGAAGATGTCTTTGGAAAGACTGAAGAAGGCGGCATCTCGGTGGAGTTGCCGCAGGGTGGCGACGTTAAAGAAGACGATGCCCCCATCATTCGTTACGTTAATTCGCTCATCGTTGACGCGATTCGCCGAAAGGCTTCAGACATTCACTTGGAGCCCTTGGAGAAGCGTTTCCGCGTGCGTTTCCGCGTTGATGGCGTGCTGCAAGAAATGAAAGGTCCGCCTAAGCGCCTGCAGGCTTCAATTATTTCCCGCTTGAAGCTGATGGCTGAAGTTTCGCTCGCTGAAAAACGAATCCCGCAAGACGGCCGCATTCAGGCTCGGACCGGCGGTCGTGATATCGACTTACGTGTCTCCGTCCTGCCGACCGTTTACGGCGAGTCCATCGTCATGCGTATTCTGGACAAAGAGGGGCTAAAACTCGGCCTGCCAGAATTAGGTTTCTTCGCCGACGACCAAGCTAAATTCCAGGGCCTGATTTCAGGGTCGGACGGCGTCTTCCTTGTCACCGGTCCGACGGGATCAGGAAAATCGACGACACTTTACTCCGCGCTTAACTACATCAACAAGCCAGACCGAAAAATCATCACGGTCGAAGATCCGGTTGAATATCAGATGGCTGGAATCAACCAAGTCCAGGTCAAGCGCGACGTGGGCATGACCTTCGCGGCCGCGCTACGCGCGATGCTTCGTCAGGCACCCAATATCGTCATGATCGGGGAAATTCGCGACTTAGAGACGGCCGAAATTGCCATCAACGCGGCGCTGACGGGCCACATGGTCTTCTCTACCTTACACACCAACGACTCGGTCAGCGCGGTGACGCGCCTCGTGGATATCGGCGTTAAGCCCTTCTTGGTTTCCGCCGCTTTGCGGGGAGCTTTGGCGCAGCGGCTCGTGCGTCGTGTCTGTCAATCTTGTGCGCAGCCCTACACGCCTTCGGCCAAGGAACTTTATTCGATTGGCATGTCCGTGCAGGATATTGCGGGCGCGACGCCGATGAAGGGTGCGGGCTGTCAGAAATGCGGTAATCGCGGGTACAAGGGTCGCCGCGGCGTCTTCGAACTTTTTGTTATCACCGAAGAGGTCCAAGAAATGATTTATTCGGGGGCCAACTTGGTCGATCTCCGACGCAAGGCGCGCGAAGCCGGCATGCGCACCATGCGCGAAGACGGCCAACGCAAGGTAGCTTCTGGCATGACGACCATCGAGGAAGTCCTCGGTTCCACCGTTTCCGACGATATCGCATGATTTCGATGTCTTATCAACTGAATGAATTGCTCGATGCCATGATTGAAAATGGCGCATCGGACTTGCATATTCATGTGGGCCGTTCGCCTTCCCTGCGGGTTAATGGAGATGTGATTTCCATCGATGGTCCGGCGCTCACGGCGGCTGACACCAAGGAGTTGGTACTGTCCGTCGTTCCGTCTGCGCAACTTGCCGTTTTGGAGCGCGAAGGTGGGTGCGATTTTTCCCTCTCCCTGAAGGCTCCCTCGCGTATCCGCGTCAACGCTTTCCGCAGCCACGGTGGCTTCGGGATGGTGCTTCGCCTACTGCCAGCCGAGGTGTTCACCCTCGAGCAATTGCGCTTACCGCCCGTCATCAAAGACGTGCTTAACCGCGCCCGCGGACTCATTCTAGTGACGGGACCGACGGGCTCCGGCAAGTCGACTACGCTGGCCGCGCTGATTAACTGGATCAACGAGCACCAACAAGGCCACATTATCACGATCGAAGATCCGATCGAGCACACGCATGAGCATAAGAAATGCATGGTCACGCAGCGTGAGGTTGGCGTCGATCTTCCCTCCTTTGCCGAAGGCGTTCGGGCGGCCTTACGCCAGGATCCGGACGTGATCCTGATTGGAGAAATGCGCGACCTAGAAACCATCGAAGCCGCAATCACCGCCGCTGAGACCGGACACCTGGTTTTGGCGACTTTGCATACCTCGGGCGCGACGCGGACAATCGATCGGATTATCGACGCCTTTCCAGCGAATGCGCGCGAGCAAATCCGCGCCCAGTTGGCCTCTTCGCTCACGGCCGTCATCTCGCAGTGTCTTCTGCACTCTAAGGATGGGAAGCGCGTCGCGGCGTTTGAAATCATGCTCCGCACGGATGCGATCGCGGCGAAAATACGTGATAATAAAACCTTTCAACTCTTGAGCGACATCGAGACCGGTAGCGCCCGAGGGATGCGCGCACTCGATGGAGA
>Ga0194062_1000142_pt1 | contig 30336 bp, 32 predicted proteins | sample SepL2225m_MetaG_FD_155481 | JGI IMG/M metagenome (GOLD analysis project Ga0194062, IMG submission 155481) | Anoxic zone freshwater microbial communities from boreal shield lake in IISD Experimental Lakes Area, Ontario, Canada - Sep2016-L224-25m | ecosystem: Environmental > Aquatic > Freshwater >... | reverse complement strand
CTCAAGTCGTTCTGCGTAGTAAAAAAGATTCCTCAATGCGCGTGTCCATCAACCTAGTTAAATCTGGTGAGGCTTCTGCTTGCGTCAGCGCAGGTAATACAGGTGCTCTGATGGCAACTGCTCGTTACGTGTTAAAAACACTGACTGGCATTGACCGCCCGGCGATCGCGTCATTTTTGCCGACTGTAAATGGGCAAGTTTGTATGCTTGACCTAGGTGCAAACGTAGACTGCTCAGCGGAGCATCTATTACAGTTTGCCCTGATGGGAAGCACGCTTGTTGCAGCTCTGGAGCATAAAGATCGTCCTACGGTGGGTCTGCTAAATATCGGTAGCGAAGACATTAAAGGTAATGAAATCGTGAAGCAGGCTGCTGAATTGCTACGTTCAAGTGACCTTAACTTCTATGGAAACGTAGAAGGTGATGATATTTTCAAAGGTGTGACTGACGTTGTTGTTTGTGATGGTTTCGTCGGCAATGTGGCTCTGAAAACGGCTGAAGGAATCGCCAAAATGATGGGCGGCTTCTTAAAAGAGGAGTTTAGTCGTAGTCTGTTTACTAAATTGGCAGCCCTGTTTTCTATGCCTGTATTAAATGCGTTTAAGAAACGCCTAGACCACCGTCAATACAATGGTGCGAGTTTTCTTGGTTTAAAAGGTATTGTGGTGAAGAGCCACGGCTCGGCTGATTCATTTGCTTTTTTATGTGCAATTGAACGGGCGGCAGAAGAGGTTCGTGGTGACATGCTAGAACATATCAGTGAGCATGTAGAAAAATGGCATCATGCACGCCAACAAAATACAGGGGAGTCGCTTTGATTTATTCCAAAATCATCGGTACGGGAAGCTATTTGCCAGCCAAGGTGCTAACGAATTATGATTTAGAAAAGGTCGTTGATACTACGCATGACTGGATTTTTTCGCGTAGCGGCATTGCTGAGCGCCATGTTGCTGCTGACAATGAATTTACGAGCGATCTTGCTTTGCACGCTAGCACCAAAGCGATCGAAGCGGCAGGCATCACGGCTGACGAAATTGATCTGATTATTGTGGCGACTACTTCGCCCGATATGAACTTTCCCGGCTCCGCTTGTATTTTGCAAGGTAAGCTTGGTATTAAAAATGGCGGCGCGGCTTTCGATGTCCAGGCAGTTTGTGGTGGATTTGTTTATGCACTAAACACTGCAGATATGTACATTCGCGGCGGTCAAGCAAAAACAGTTCTAGTGGTGGGCGCTGAAATACTTTCGCGCATGCTAGATTGGAATGATCGAACCACCTGCGTGCTGTTTGGTGACGGCGCAGGCGCAGTTATTCTGAGAGCTAGCGACAAGCCTGGCATTGTCGCGGCCAAGTTGCATGCAGATGGTAGTCATCGCAATATGTTGAAAGCTGACCCTACTATCTCGATGGATGGTCAGGCAGTTTTTAAGTTTGCAGTCAAGGTGTTAAGCGATGTTGTTGAAGAGGTTTTAGAGGATCAAAAGCTCACCGGTGCTGATATTGATTGGCTGGTTCCGCATCAAGCAAACATTCGAATTATCGAAGCGACGGCGAAAAAACTCGGCGTCAGCATGGAGAAAGTGGTGGTTACCGTTGCTCAGCACGGCAATACTTCTGCTGCCTCAATACCACTCGCTTTAGATGTGGCCGTGCGCGACGGACGCATCAAGCCGGGCCAAAATATTCTGATGGAAGCCGTCGGTGGTGGCTTCACGTGGGGGGCGGTATTAATCAAGTGGTAAAATACATAAAACTCAATTAAATCAAATAATTATGACTAAATTCGCTTTTGCATTCCCAGGTCAAGGCTCACAATCTCGCGGCATGATGAATGGCTACGTTGATTTTTCTGCTGTACGCGATACATTCACAGAAGCCTCAGACGTTTTAAAACAAGATTTATGGAAGCTGGTAGCAGAGGGCGAAGACGCTGAACTCAATGCCACCATCAATACCCAGCCCATCATGCTTACAGCAGGTGTGGCGGTATATCGTGCGTGGCAATCTCAAAATGGTGCAGTGCCAACGATGATGGCAGGACATAGCCTGGGAGAATACACAGCGCTAGTTGCCGCTGGTGCGCTTAAATTTTCAGATGCACTCCCTTTGGTTCGTTACCGTGCGCAGTGTATGCAACAAGCAGTTCCTGAGGGCGTAGGTGGTATTGCAGCAGTACTGGGATTGGATGATGAAGCGGTTCGTGCCGTATGCGCGGAAGGTGCGCAAGGTGAAGTGCTGGAAGCTGTAAATTACAATTCCCCAGGCCAAGTCGTTATCGCAGGTAACCGTTCAGCGGTTGAACGCGGCATGGAATTGGCTAAAGCCAAAGGTGCGAAACGCGCCATTATGTTACCGATGAGTGTGCCTTCTCATTGTAGTTTGCTAAAAGGCGCTGCCGAACAGCTACGTGAGTATTTAAAAAATGTTGCAGTTCAGGCACCGAGCATTCCCGTGCTTCATAACGCGGATGTCGCTTCTTATATCGATGCAGAATCAATTAAAGACGCTTTAGTGCGCCAGCTTTACTCACCAGTGCGTTGGGTTGAAACGGTGCAAGCATTTGGACCACAAGGTATCACCATTAATGTTGAGTGCGCTCCTGGCAAAGTTCTTGCTGGCTTAAATAAACGCATTGATACTAACCAACAAGCATTGACCATCAACGATGGTGAAGCCCTTAAAGCGGCTTTAGCTGCTCTCGCATAAGGAGAATTTATGACACTTCAAGGACAAATCGCACTAGTCACTGGCGCTTCTCGTGGCATTGGACAGGCCATTGCAATGGAGCTAGGTAAACAAGGTGCTACCGTGATTGGCACGGCTACCAGCGAAAGTGGCGCTAAAGCGATCAGTGCTTATCTGGAAAGCGCGGGCATCAAGGGTGCCGGCATGGCGCTAAACGTTAACGACGTTGCACAAACTGAACAGGTATTGGGCGATCTGCGTAAACAATTTGGCGAAATCTCAATTTTGGTGAATAACGCTGGGATTACCAAAGATAATCTTTTGGCGCGGATGAGCGACGAAGAGTGGGATGATGTGCTGACGACCAACTTGAAGTCAGTTTTCCGCCTTAGTCGCGCCGTGTTACGCGCCATGATGAAAGCTAGAACAGGTCGTATCATCAATATTTCTTCGGTAGTTGGTAGCATGGGAAACCCTGGGCAAGCCAATTATGCGGCTTCAAAAGCAGGCATAGCAGGCTTTACTAAGTCTCTTGCACAGGAAGTCGGTAGCCGTAACATCACGGTGAATTGTGTTGCGCCAGGCTTTATTGATACAGATATGACATTGGCTTTGGGTGAAGAGCAGCGTGCAAAGTTGATTGAGCATGTGCCGGTTAAACGCTTAGGCAAACCTCAAGATATCGCTGCTGCAGTGGCATTTTTAGCTGGGTCAGGAGCGGATTACATCACGGGCGTGACATTGCACGTGAATGGCGGCATGTACATGGAGTAAACAAGCAGTTTGGAAAATGGCGTGAGTTTGGTAGAATGCGAGCGCTTTTTGAAATTTTAATTAAAACGGGAGTATTAGAATGTCTGACATCGAACAACGCGTTAAGAAAATTGTAGCTGAGCAACTAGGCGTAAATGAAGCTGAAGTTAAGAATGAATCTTCATTCGTGAACGATTTGGGCGCTGACTCATTAGACACCGTTGAACTGGTTATGGCACTTGAAGAAGAATTCGGTTGCGAAATTCCTGACGAAGATGCTGAAAAAATCACTTCAGTTCAGCAAGCAATTGATTACGTGAACGCTCATCCTAAGTAATTCATCAGATCATATTTGATCGTTTTCCCCCTCGATACTGGAGTGCAGATTGACTAAACGCAGAGTCGTCGTTACTGGCTTGGGTATGGTGTCGCCTGTTGGCAACAACGTTACTCAGACTTGGCAGAATATTTTAGCTGGTCAATCTGGCATCTCTCGCATTACACATTTCGACCCTAGCGCCTTTGCGTGCCAAGTAGCCGGTGAAGTAAAAGAGTTCGACGTAACTCAATTCTTGCCAGCTAAAGACGCGCGCCGTATGGATCGTTTTGTGCATTTTGGCTTAGTTGCTGGGATGGAGGCTTTTAAAGACTCTGGCCTAGTTGTCACTGAGCAAAATGCCGAGCGTATTGGGGTGTGTGTCAGCTCAGGTATTGGCGGTTTGCCAATGATTGAAGACACGCACAACGACTACTTAGGGGGCGGCCCACGCAAAATCTCGCCGTTTTTCATTCCCGGCACGATTATCAATATGATTTCGGGCAATCTTTCCATTATGTATGGATTGAAAGGCCCGAATTTCGCGGTGGTTTCAGCTTGCACCACTGGTACACATAGCATTGGTGATTCAGCACGCATTATTGAATACGGCGACGCTGATGTAATGATTGCGGGCGGTGCTGAGGCGACCATTTCTCCACTGGCAATTGGTGGCTTTGCTTCGGCAAAGGCGCTCTCTACTCGTAATGATGATCCGGCCACCTCAAGTCGTCCTTGGGATAAAGACCGTGACGGTTTCGTTATGGGAGAAGGTGCAGGCGTTTTAGTACTTGAAGAATACGAGCATGCAAAAGCACGGGGCGCGAAGATTTACGCTGAAATTTCAGGGTACGGTATGAGCGCAGATGCGTACCACATGACGTCGCCAAGCGCCGATGGCCCTAAGCGTAGCATGTTGAATGCATTGAAAAATGCAGGTGTAACCACTGAGCAAGTTCAGTACATTAATGCACACGGAACCTCTACTCCGATGGGCGATAAGAATGAGACTGAAGCCATCAAGTTGGCTTTTGGTGACCATGCTAAAAAGCTCGTTGTGAACTCCACTAAGTCAATGACAGGTCATCTTTTAGGTGGCGCGGGTGGTATTGAGTCACTATTCTGCGTCTTGGCTATTCACAATCAAATTTCGCCGCCGACCATCAATATTTTTGAGCAAGACCCCGAGTGTGATCTAGATTATTGCGCCAACACAGCACGTCCAATGAAAATTGACGTAGCAGTAAACAATAATTTTGGTTTCGGTGGTACCAACGGTTCGCTGGTGTTCCGCAAGATTTAATCTTTCATCGTGAATACGCTAATCAATGGAGCGCCGTGCGACACGATTAGCGTAAATGACCGTGGCCTACTTTATGGCGATGGTGTTTTTCGTACGCTCCTACTTAAAAATGGCAAAGTGCTACAGTGGCATAGACACTATCAGCGCCTTTTTAAAGACTGTACTACCCTCAAGTTAACCTGTCCTCCTGAATCGCTACTTCATACTGAACTTGAAAATTTGGTGGCAGGTAGCCAACAGGGTGTGATTAAAGTCATTATCACGCGAGGGCTCTCTCAACGTGGCTATGTTCCTAGCCATAATCCGGTAACAACAAGAATACTTAGCCTAACTGATCTTCCAAGCTATCCACCGTCAAATTATGACCTTGGCGTCAATGTACACATTTGTCAAATTAGGTTGGGAAGTCAGCCCCGCCTCGCGGGCGTAAAACACCTCAATAGATTAGAAAACGTTCTTGCATCGGCTGAGTGGTCTGACCCTGCTATTGCGGAAGGCCTGTTGCTGGATGAGTTGGATAATGTAATTGAGGGCGTCCGTAGTAACATTTTTATGGTCAAAGATGGCGAGCTTCTTACCCCTGATCTGTCTCGCTGTGGGGTATCTGGAGTGCAACGCGAGAGACTTATTGAATGGGCAGCACAGCAAGGGGTAAATTGCAAAATAAAAGACATTCAACTTGCAGAGCTATTTGAAGCCGATGAGATTTTCTTGGTGAACAGTGTGATTGGTTTGTGGCCGGTCCATAAAATTGGTGAGCAATATAGCTGCGACAATCACCCCGTTGCCAAAGTTATTCAAGACTGGCTACTTAATGAAAACAATTAAGTGGCTCATTTTTGCTTCTATACTGGCTATAGGGCTTGCTATTGGAGCAATCGTTTTTTATGCCTATCAACCGTTCAGTTTTTCAAAACTGCCATATGAGTTCTCCTTAAAACAAGGAAGTAGTCTAAAAAGCGCAGCTCGGCAAATGAAGCAAGCAGGCGTGCTATCTAACGACACAGCCTTTGTTTTACTAGCTCGCTTGATGGGCAAGGCCTCTCAAATAAAGCCCGGAAACTACCAACTCGACAAGCCACTCACGCCACTCCAATTGTTGGATGTAATCAGTAAGGGACGCGTTGAGCAAAGCGAAGTTGTCATCATTGAAGGTTGGAGTTTTAGGCAGTTACGTGCTGCGCTAAATGAAAAAGAAACTTTGAGGCACGACACAATCAATCTATCCGATGTGGAAATTTTGCAACGAATTGGCGCCACAGAATCTCAAGCTGAAGGGCTCTTCTTTCCTGATACCTATAATTTCGCCAGCGGCAGTAGCGACCTTGCCGTGTTAAAAAGAGCCTACCAATTAATGCAGACTAACTTACTTAAAAGCTGGGAATCTCGCGAAGCAGACTTGCCTTTGGCAAGCCCGTATGAGGCGCTGATATTGGCATCAATCGTGGAGAAAGAAACGGGTCAAGCCAAAGACCGTAGCATGATTTCCGGGGTTTTTATCAATCGCCTGCGCACAAAAATGTTGTTACAAACGGATCCAACCGTCATTTATGGCTTAGGTGCTTCGTTTGATGGAAATCTACGTCGCCGCGATTTATTGGCTGATACCCCTTACAACACCTATACCCGTGGCGGATTAACTCCAACGCCGATTTCATTGCCTGGGCTTGGGGCCATAGAAGCCACACTCCATCCCGCTAAGACCAATGCCCTATATTTTGTTGCTAAAGGGGATGGCAGTTCTTATTTCTCCAGTACTTTAACTGAACACAACAATGCCGTTAACCGTTATCAGAAATGACAAAAGCTAAATTTATAACCTTCGAAGGAGTAGATGGGGCAGGGAAAAGCACCCATCTGGAATGGTTCGCCAATAAGCTGAAGGATCGTGGAATCGATCTGTTAGTGACCCGCGAACCCGGGGGGACACCCTTGGGCGAAAAATTACGTGAGCTGTTGTTACATCATCCTATGCACGCTGAAACTGAAACCTTGCTCATGTTTGCCGCTCGGCGGCAACATGTAGAGGAAGTGATCCTGCCTGCATTGCAGCGCGGAACTTGGGTTATTTCTGACCGTTTTAGTGACGCTAGCTTCGCCTATCAAGGTGGGGGCAGGGGAGTGCCGTTGCAAAAACTGGAACAATTGGAACAATGGGTACATGCCGATTTACAACCTGACCTGACCCTATTATTTGACATTCCTATCGAAGTTGCTCGCCAACGTCTAGCAAACAATGTTTCGTTGGATCGCTTTGAGCAAGAGCAGGGCGCTTTTTTTGAGAAAGTTCGTCAAGCCTATTTAGCGCGTGCTCAAAAATCTCCCACAAGATTTGCGATTATTCATGCCGAAACAAGCCGCGATGAAGTTCAGAAAAGTCTTGAGAAGATAATCTCATCTATCTGAAATGAAAGAGTTATATCCTTGGCAAAGCGAGACATGGCAGAGCCTACAAGGTTTTCGTGGCCGCATGCCCCATGCGCTTTTACTCAAGGGCGCGCAAGGGATTGGTAAGTTAGAAATTGGACTGATATTTGCGCAATCTTTACTGTGCTCAAAGCCGAGTGAGTCCGGAATGCCATGCTGCCAATGCGATTCTTGCCGCTGGTTTGAGCAGGGTACGCACCCAGATTTTCGTTTAATTCAGCCCGATGCATTATCAGCTTTAGAGGAGGGTAAAGAAAAAGAGGGCGGCAAAAAGCCCTCGCGGGAGATCAGTGTTGATCAAATCAGAGAGCTCGCGACTTTTGCCAATCTCTCTGCCCACCAAGGAGGCTACCGCATCATCTTGGTTCACCCCGCAGAGGCGATGAACACAAATTCTGCTAACGCCTTACTGAAAACACTGGAAGAGCCTACCGATAGACTGTTTTTCATTTTAGTTAGCCATAAACCTCAGCAACTTTTAGCCACCATTCTTAGTCGTTGTCTAAGCCTTGTCGTTAATACCCCAAGCATCGAGATGGGCACTGCTTGGTTAAAGGCTCAAGGTGTGAAAAACCCAGAAATCGCCCTAGCGCTCTCTGGATTCGCTCCCTTGCAAGCGTTGCAGCAAAGTGAGCTAGGTGAAGAGGCGGAAGAGATCAATAGCTTGATTGCTGAAATACAAATACCCCATAAATTTAATGCGTTAGCTATTGCTGAGAAACTACAAAGGACCGCGCCAAATCTGGTCGTACACTGTTTACAACAATGGTGCTATGACTTGGCAAGTGCCAAACTAACTGGGCGAGTGAGATACTTTCCAGACAAACTGGACTTGATCACCAAGCTCTCAGCTGATATTTCATCAATGCAATTGCTCAGATTTCAGAGTGAATTGAAAATAGCCAAGCGTGAATCATTCCATCCGCTAAATGCGAGATTGCAATTTGAATCAATATTCCTGTCTTATCGACAACTTTTTGCCTCATCAAAGTAATCCATTTTATGTATATAGATTCTCATTGCCATCTTAACTTTCCAGAGCTTGCTGAAAATATTGACGACATTTTGGCAAAGATGAAAGCGAATGCAGTGAGTCATGCCTTATGTGTTTCAGTAGAGATAGATAAGTTTAGTCAAATAATTAAATTAGTTAGCAATCATGACAATCTCTATGCTTCAGTAGGCGTACACCCAGACTATGAATTAGAAATTGAACCGACTCGGGAGCAATTAGTTGAGTTAGCCGCTCATCCCAAAGTGATTGCGATTGGCGAAACTGGCCTTGATTACTACCGACTCACTGGCGACCTTGAATGGCAACGTGAGCGTTTTCGTACCCATATTCGTGCTGCCATCGCGTGCAAAAAGCCGTTGATTATTCATACGCGGTCAGCCGCAGAAGATACGCTACGCTTGATGCGTGAAGAAAATTCAGCGCAAGTAGGCGGCGTGATGCATTGTTTCACAGAGAATTTAGCTGTAGCCCAAGCCGCAATTGAGATGGGTTTCTACATTTCATTTTCCGGCATTGTCACCTTCAAGAACGCCATTCAAATTAAAGAAGTAGCAGCAGCCATCCCTTTAAACCGTATTTTGATTGAAACTGATTCGCCGTATTTGGCGCCCGTACCATTTAGGGGAAAGCTCAATCAGCCCGCATATGTAAAACATGTTGCGGAGGAAATTGCCAAGCTTCGCGGCATCTCTGCGGAAGAAGTCGGGATTGAAACATCCAATAGTTTCAATAGGTTATTCCTAAATAAATAGCTTTATTTTGGTTTTAGCTAAATTCAATTCTTGATGCTTGTTTCGCATAATGTATATTATGTCAAATCTAAAGCGTAAAATCATTGCAGCGTTTTTAGGTATTCGACAAGCCTTTTTTCGGCACGATCGTTTTTCAGGTTGACCAAGTGCCGACACATTAAACGCACCGCCTCAGAATCAACGCCTTCAAATTGGAGGCGTTTTTTTTCGTCCTGAATTCGGCGGTATTCCTTCCGTCTGCGCGCTTCATGAAAGCATCGAGCAAACCTTAAATGCCAGTAATGATTACGGATGGTCTGCGACCATGCCGGATATTTAAAAAACATAAAAACCCCTTTTTATTTTATTAAAAACCAAAGCCCATTTTTTTAAAGCACAAAAACAAAGGCTTTTGTCGCGCTTCGCGCGGCTTGTTTTACTGCCTAACTATGCAGCACTCCGTTTTTTCTGCATCACACCTAAACAAGTTACTACGCCCTTAAACGCGAATCTTCAAACAGCTAAAAACCAAGCGCTGAAAAGCCTTTGTGAAAAGCATTTTTCGCTTGCACGAACTTTCGCGGCATAAAACGCAGGCAAAAACGGCCTGCATTTATTCCACGTTTCGTTCATTGGTTTGTATCAGTTTGCTGATGTCGCAAGGGCGCAGCAACTCAGGAGTGAAGCAGACAAAAACAAATTCGCGAAGTCTGCACCGTGAGGAAGTCAAAAGCGGGCGAACAATCTAGGAATGATGCCATGAACCTCAAAAACAAAAGCTACATGCAAGAAGCGGAATTCAAAGAGCGTCAGAGCTTTTTTTCGTTCTTTTGTGAGCAAGCTTTTGAGTTTCTAAAATCGTTTAAGGCCAACTGTTTGAAAGGATGGAAAAATTTGATGAGGACAAACAGGAATGAAACTTTCGAAAACAGAACGCTTGACCTGCCCTTCGAAAAACTTACCCACCGCGAATGGCAGGAAAAAACGCAACAGGTTTACTTAAAACTAGTCAACAGTTAGACTAATTCAAATTCGAAAGGAAAAACATGAGCACGATTACATTTGACACTTTGAAATTCGCTAAGAAGCTAGAAAATGCCGGAATGCCACAAGCAACAGCGGAAGCCATTGCAGAAGCACAGAGCGAAGCATTCGAGGAAATGACAAAGACCAAGGAACTATCAACCAAAAACGATTTGATGGAGTTGAAATACGACTTGCTCAAGTGGATTGTCGGTTTAGCCTTCGCACAATTCGCTTTGCTGATTGGAATTCTGATGAAGTTGCCACATTAAAAGCCTGTTACTTATGATAGGTAAAGCCTCTTCGGAGGCTTTTTTATTGTCCACAATTTTTGTTGGTAAGTCTGTAAATAGATGCCTTTTTACAAAGCATTTCAGGCATTTAGAGCAGAGGCGTTTTTTTAATCACACCATTGAGGCTTAAAGAGTTGCGGAGAATCTTTGCAACGAGGCTGCGCAAGCTCTTCGAAAGCAGCACAACCAGTTAGAAGCAAAGAAATTAAGACGATTTTAAGCAAAAGAAAAACCAGAATTTTCTAGTTTTGGAGGTGAAAAAATTGACTGCCAACGCTTCGGGTCAGTATCAAAAGCGCCCATCATGTCAAATTTGCGCCAGTGTTTAAGCCGCTGATCTTCCGGCAGCTTCATTAAAATCACTGTTAGAGGGTGTTTAGAGTTGCCGAAGTTGTTGCCCATTCTTGAGTAGCAGAAGAGCGCATAAATTCATTAAGCGGAACAATATTACAAACGTTATACATATCAATGCGCGTATCTAACGCATAAGGCGAAGAAGCAAGACTTTTTGTAGATAGTGGAGTGACTGAAGGAGATCCTGAAGTAAAACCCGCAGCCGCTTCGGTGGCTGATGGAGGTCTAGGGGCTGTTGTTGTGTAAAGATCATCGTCACGTGTATTGGTGCCGTCTGTGCGCGTCATATGAGCAGCAACAATGGCAATGCCAATACCGATAGGGGCAGCGATCAACTGCTTGCCTTGGGGTGTTTCAAGAGCAACCGCAGCAATGCGTACCGCTGACATTACAAGCGGCAGGAAAGCAAATGCGGAAGAACTGACCAGAGCAAACCAGACAGCCAAAAATCCAGCGAATATTCTTTTAGTCATAATGGAGTTTGTACCCTCCGCTTGATTCACGCGAGCGTGAATCAGCGCGGAGGGTGACAGGTTTATTACTTCATGAACAAGTGGTAAACCTTCAAGCCGATGCGTGGTGCGCTCATTGCTGCGAAAACGCCAACGCCACCAGCAACAGCAAGTGAAATGATCGTTACGATGCCGCTTGTTAAAGCTGTGAAATCTGCTGCTACCATGATGATGATTCCTTTCAAAAGGTGGCTTTTTAGGCCACAAACCGGAGGCCGTCCGGTGACGGTGAAGCATCCCAAAAGGGATTTGTTGCGCGGTATTTATCCGCGAATTCTTAGCCCATCCACTCATGCCAGAGAACTTCCAGCATGTAAAAAACTTTCCCCCACCCCCAACCCATGAACCAAAAAAAAATCATGTAAGAAACGAGGTTTGTAATTTCTGCGCCTGTCATGCTGTACGGCCTCCAAGATAACCAATACCAAACATGAGGCAGCAAGCAACGATGGTAATAATTTTATCTAGTGGGAATTTACTTGTATTTGCAGCAATCGTTCCAGTATTAGCAACCATAGAAGCAAGTAACAAAGATTCTTGAGTGTCAGCAACCTGTGCAGCCGAAGCCATAGCAACCATTGAAGCATTTTGACCCCACATTTCTGTTAATAGTTGTTGATTGCTACCGAGTGCGGCACCAGTACAAGCAGACAATTGATAGGTATTTAAAACGCCAGCAGTTACAGCAACAGCGGTGACTGATTTACTTGCGATAGTTGCGGAAATTAAACCTGTTGCATTCACTGATGAAGCGGTTAAGTAATAAACGCGCCCTGCATCTTCTTTCGGGAAACTGGACTGAAAACCTGTTAAAGCGTCAGCGGCAGTGGGATAGCAAATGTCGTTATAGAGATAACCTGCCTTTGCTAAACCAGCGTAAAACGTCAGCAGGAACGCGACAAGAAACCAGAGAATGTTAAAAGGATTTCGCATGTTGGTTCAGAAATGGAGAATATTTTTCAGCGGAATATTTTGTGAAATATGAGCATGCAGTATGATTTTTTGTGCGGTCTTCGAAATGCCAAAGGCAATGACTTGCACCAGTGCTTTTGTTGAGAAGCTTTGCACAATCTGAGCAGGTTTTTAGTTCTTTTGGCATTAAGCAGCCCTCCGAATTTCTGCCCATTCAGTTACAGGCTGACCAAGTACGAGAGTTTGTTTTCTGAATGGGATAATCACACCAGCGCACAAATCAGCAGATGAAATGCCGGCAGCACGAAGCAAAGTGCAGTGATTATTAAATGTACCTTTCGCCATGCTTTCTTTGGTTTGTGTGTAACCAATTGTTTTAATCAATCCCCATGTACGGTGTGCAGCTAAAGCACGACCCTTTGTAGGTGCATGTTTTTCGAGTTCTTGCAATAAAGTACCCATATCGGAAACCTCCACATCTGCGCAACCAATCAGCGACGAAAAAAAATTGTTGTGTATGTTGAATAATTGAATCGCGGTGAAATCGCGCCAATCTTTTTTAGCATCACGCAAGCGACGAAACCAGCGAGAACCGAGTTTTAATTCAAGACGCAGAAGGTTATCGGCTAGCGTTAATGTGTCTTCGTCAATTTCGATATTGCCTTTGCGCTTCTGCATTCTTAAATGCGCGCCTTTGTGATACGCCTTGCCAGCTTGCAAATCACTTGAAGGGTTCCAGTAAACGGTATCCCCTCCCCTTCTATCGCTGTTTGTCCTGCGCCTTGGTGCGTCAGTACGCAGAAGCATTGATAACGCCTGTTTAACCTGTGCAGGATTGCCGAGGTCATAATTCATGGTAATGTCCATGCGGCGACACTGCCAGAGCTTCCAATTAGGCAAAATCGCACCTAAAGCCTTTCCAGCATGTTCAATCAATACCGGAGCGCATAAAGCAACTTGAAGAGAACCAAACACGTTTACGCCCTGATTCATAACGCTTGAAGGACTTCCGCCAATGGTTAAATAACGTTGTGATGTTTCGTCAGCAGTAATTGACCAGAACAAACCGGACGAATCAGAACGTATTGCATCCCAATCAGGCTCGTTTTTTTCCCAAAGAATCTCACCAGATGCGCTAATTTTGGTAATTTTCCCCAATGAATCAATAATCTTCTGATGCAAATGCACCCCTAATTCGGGGGTAATTGGGTAACGAAGGGTTAGCCAATCAATCAGCATAATTCCTCCGTGGGGGAATAAGTACGGGTATTACATAGGAACCCGTACTCAAAACCGAACCGCTTTTTGTTGCCCCTTCCCCACCCTGAAAGGCTGAAAGGTTTGAACCCGAAAAAGAGGCAACAAAAAACCCCCTCAACATGGAGGGGTTAAACTCTAGGGAGTTTTGAGGGTGAAACATTAAGCAGCGACCGCCATCGGGATTGAACCTTCTGGAATGTATAGCTCAGGGCGTTTGGTTTGTTCGCTTTCGTAAATGCCGACCTGAACACGGATGCGCTTACCGACCAGCTTTAAATAGTGTTCGCCCATGCCCTTGACGTTGATGTCTTTCATAATGATTTTTTTGACGCCCTTGTTTTCTTCCATCCATTGAAGCTGGGCAACGTGGCCATCTTTGGTAATGCGAACCTCACCAGTATCTTTATCAGTGAAGGAGCCGCCTTTTTTAGCAATGACGTTTAGAATTTGGCATTCAAGAGTGAGCATGATTTTTACCTTTCAGGGTTAGAAGTTGACTAAATCGAAGTTAAAGCGCATCCTAAAAGCATGATTTTGATGCGCTTCAAATCCGAAGCGGATAGTAAAGCTTCAAAAATGAAGCTGTCAACAAGTTTTTTGGCCTAGATATTTTTTAAAAATATATAGACCGTGAAAGGAAGGCGAAAAATGAACCTAAGAGAAATGATCGAAAAAGCAGAAGCAAAGGCAGGAAGCCAAAAGGCATTAAGCGAATTAATTAGTCAAAGCGAAGGCAATATCAGAGGCGCTAAAAGCGGAGCGAGAGGATTGCCAACCTACGCATGCGTGTTGATTGCTGATCTAATCGGTGAGGATGAAATTGTTGTGATCGCCGCCAGTGAATTGGCAACCGAGAAACACGAAAACCGCCGAGCTATTTGGAGAAAAAAACTTGAGACAGTTGCGGCAATGGGGATTCTTACAACTGTCATTAATTTTGTGACACCACCACCCTCTCAGGCCGCGCAGTTGTCGCAAGTCATTGATTTAACAGTGTATATTATGTAAAATTGTAAATTAAGCAAGTAATCAAGAAATACAAAATTACCTAAGCCGTCACTACACTTTCGTCGCGCATCCGTAGTGCCTCTTCTATATCAACCGAAACCACTTTTGAAACCCCGCGCTCCTGCATAGTGACTCCGACTAATTGCTGCGCTAATTCCATTGTGATTTTGTTGTGACTAATAAAGATGAACTGCGTATGCACGGCCATTTCCTTAATCAGATTGCACAAACGCTCTGTATTGGTATCGTCCAAAGGCGCGTCCACCTCATCCAGTAAACAAAATGGCGCTGGGTTAAGTTGGAATAATGAGAAAACTAACGCAATCGCGGTAAGTGCCTTTTCACCGCCCGACAGCAAATGAATGGATGAATTCTTCTTACCAGGCGGATGTGCCATAACCTGCACGCCGCTATCCAAAATCTCTTCGCCAGTCAGCACTAAGCGGGCTTCACCGCCCCCAAACAACACGGGGAAAAGTTCAGCCAAGTGTTTATTGACCTCATCATAAGTTGACATCAGCAAGTCACGAGACTCTTTATCGATGCGGCGAATCGCACCTTCTAGTGTTTCCATCGCTTCATTCAAGTCTTTGGCTTGAGCGTCCAAATAGGCTTTTCGCTCTTGAGAAGCAGCCAGTTCTTCTAGTGCGGCCAAATTAACCGCCCCCAAAGACGCAATAGCATCGCTAAAACGTGTTAATTCGAACTGAAGAGTCGATGGTTTGGCTGGAGAAACTTCTAAGTGTGCAAACAAAGGCGCCTCATCAACTCCTTGCAACTGCTCAGCCCATTGTTCAAAATGCAATCTAGCCTCTTGTTCTTTAAGCGTTATTTCGTTTACTTTGTCGCGTAGCGGATTTAGTTTTTGCTCGCAAGTCATACGTTCTTGGTCGAGCTTGTTCAAATTTAGCGTGGCGTTTTCAAGCATGTTACGGGCTTCAGCTAAGGCTTGCTCATGCACTTGGCGTTGCTCCAAAGCGCTTTGTAGCTGCTGTTGATTTACATCGTCAGCCATATTCGCTAATTCATGGCGTGTATGAGCCAAAGCGATCTCAAGCTGATTCAGCGTTGTGACGTTCTGCTTGATGTTGTGATCGAGATCGCCAATCTTATCGACACAGGTCTTGGCAAAGAAACGCGCTTCTTGCAATTCGTGTTGAGCCCTTTGCGAACGTTCACGCTGTTCGCGAAGCAGTCCATCTTGGGCAAAAGAATGCAATCTAGCTTGCTCAACCTCATCTTGATGGGTCGCCATGTTTTCACGCAAGATTAGGGTGCGTTCAGCGATCTCTTCAAGTTGTCGCTGAGCCTCATTCACCTGCTCTTCAAGTTCTTGCAGTTCTTGAGCAATTTGTGCGCGGCGCTCATGGGTGCGCTCATTGGCCTGAGTGAGCTTCAAAATCTGCATTTGCATCGCATGTTGACGCTGTTGCAAATCACTTCCAGCCGAACGCAATGGTCCGATTTTGCTTTCAATCGCGAGATGAGCCTCTTCGGCTTGAACTACTTTGGCTCTGCCCTGCTCTAGAAATTCTGCTTGAAGCTGCGACTCTTGTTGCAAACTCTCGATTTCACGTTGGCGAGCCAATACGCCATGCAACTGACTATCAGGTGCGTGAAACAACACACTATGAGCTCCAATCAAATGCCCCTGCGGTGTAACTAGCCAAGCACCGGTAGGCAAATTGCTTCTCTGCTGTAGTGCATGATTGAGGTCATTCGCAGCAAAAATTCCAGCCAGCCAATCCTCAACAACTGGGGCTGCTTGAGCGTCATCACAGCAAATAAACTTGGATAGCGGGCTGAGGGTTGAGTCCGATTGCGAAGTGTGTGAACCACTTCCATTGGAGGCATAAACCGCCAATTTTGCGGGCGGAACATCAGTCCAACTTGCGGTATCTTCTAGTTTTCCTAGTGCTAGCGCGTTCAGACGCTCACGCAGTACCGCTTCCAACGCATCTTCCCAGCCCTGCTCGATGCGGATTGATTGCCACAGGCGCGGCGCTTTATCTAATTGGTGTTTCGACAGCCATGCCTGAAGATTGATATCGTTATCGAGCTTGGATTGCAATTGTTGCAAGGCACTTAGGCTAGCCTCAATTTGGCTAAGTTTTCGTTCTAATTCTTGTGCAGCGACTCGCTTGTTGCGACGATCAGCGTCCGAAACAGGAAGTTGTTCCTGTAGCTGGGATAGCATTTGTTGCTGCTCTTCAAATTCCATCTGTAATTCAGCAATCTGCTCTTGAGCTTGCTGTAAGGCTTCATTATTGGGTTGAGGTAGGTTGTCTTGCTCTAATAATAAGCGCGACTTACGGCTACCTAATTGCTGCAAATTACTTTGAATATGCCCACGCTGTGTCTCGGCCAACTGTAATTGCTGCTGAGACAACATCTGCTCACGTTGCACGGCATTGTGCTTTTCTTGTGCGGCACGAGCTGCATCTTCTACACGTGGTAGTTGCTGCGCTTCATTTTCAGCGTGATTTTCACTAATTTCCACACGAATGGCGGCATCCTGTTGTTGCTGCTGCCAATGCGCGAGAAGTGATTGGAGGCCCTGTAACTGTGTGCGCTGCTGTTCAATTTGGCGCTCACCATTCACAATTTGCTGCGCCATGCGGTTGCGCTGTTCTACTAAGAATGAAATCTGCTGCTCTAAGCGTGATACTTCAGCATTGGTGGTGTAAAGATCGCCCTGCTTCGCGTGCAAAGTGTCTGCCAAAGCAAAATGCTCGGTACGAGCCATCTCCAAATTGCTTTCCACTTCTCGCAACTTGGCAATTTCGCTCTCAAGCTCATTTTTTGTTTTTTCTACCTGCTGGCTTAAACGAACGCGACGGGATTCCGCCTCTTGCTTATTGACTAACCACAACAAACGTTGCGTCATCTCACGCTTGGCTTCTAGCTCACGATAGGTCTTGGCAACCTCGGCTTGTTCGCCTAGATGCCCTAATTGCTTATCAAGCTCTTGCAGAATATCGCTGACTCTCAACAGATTGTCTTTAGTATCGCCAAGGCGTAATTCAGTTTCACGGCGACGGTCGCGGTACTTAGAAACCCCAGCGGCTTCTTCCAAAAATACGCGTAACTCTTCTGGCTTCGCCTCAATGATGCGAGAAATCATGCCCTGCTCAATGATCGCGTAGGCGCGAGCGCCCAAGCCCGTGCCTAAGAAAATATCGGTGATGTCTTTGCGGCGCACATGCTGATTGTTGATGTGATAACTAGAGTCGCCATCACGTAACAACACACGCTTGATCGAAATTTCAGCGTAGCTAGACCACTGCCCTGCTGCTTTACCTAAGGAATTATCGAAGACCAATTCCACGCTGGCGCGCGAAACGGGTTTGCGATTGCCAGAACCGTTAAAAATAACGTCCTGCATTGATTCACCGCGCAAAGCAGAGGCGCGTGATTCACCCAGAACCCAGCGTAGCGCGTCAATTACATTAGACTTTCCGCAGCCATTTGGCCCAACGACACCAACAAGCTGCCCTGGCAGCGCAATGTGCGTAGGGTCAACAAAGGATTTAAAGCCGGCAAGTTTAATGTGGGATAAACGCAATTTGATTCAGGCTAACGAGTTGATGCGTTGCATTCTAACCTAAGCCGCTAACAGCACAAATACTTGAAAATATGAATAAGGGCATAATTTTCCAGTTATTAGAATTTTAAATTTTTCTGCTTTGGCTTATATTCATCCAGAAAATATAAGACTTTTTGGTATAATCTACGTCTAGCATAGTTTGTAACTATATGATTTAGTTGAAATATAAAAATAAAATAGTTTTGGGAGGCAGTTATGTTGTGCAGAAAATCTAAAGCCGAGCTGCAGTCGGCATTGCTTAAACTCGTTAAAACAGAAGGTGAAAATACTCAATTACGCGAAGCGTTGAACAAAGCTGAAAACGATGCTGCTGAAGCAAGGTCATCTCAACTTGCTGCTGAAGAAGCTAATCAGATTGCGTTGCAGATTTATCAAAATATGCAGATATTTGGTGCCTCTTTCGTTGAGTTACAACAATCCCAAGTTAGCGCAGCTGAATCTCTCCGTGAAGAAAAGCGTCATGCGATTGAAGCCTCTAGCGTTTCGGCCGAAAATCGTTCTGCTGTTGAGCATATCGCCCGTAGCCTTGGCGAACTTTCCTCCGACACCTTGCAATCTTCCACCAATGTTGAAAACCTAACCCTTCGCGCAGCGCAAATCGGCAACATCGTGCAGCTCATCAAAGAAATTGCCGATCAAACCAACTTGTTGGCACTGAATGCAGCCATTGAAGCAGCCCGAGCTGGAGAACAGGGCCGCGGCTTTGCGGTAGTTGCCGATGAAGTGAGAAAACTGGCAGAGCGAACTTCGAAGGCTACAAGTGAAATCTCGACAATTGTTAGTGCGATTCAGGGTGAGACTGATCAAACCAAAGTGCAAATGAAAGATCTTTCCAACAAGTCACAAGAGTTTAGTAGCCGTGTTAGCAACGTGATGGAAAACATGAAGCACCTGCTAGATCTCTCAAACGCGATGGAAGGCACTATTTCCGCCGCGTCGCTGCGAAGCTTTGTAGAAGTCGCCAAGATTGACCACATTCTTTATAAGTTTGAGATTTACAAAGTATTTATGGGAATTTCGGATCGCCAAGCAGACAGCTTCTCGTCACACACTGCTTGTCGTTTAGGTAAATGGTATTACGAGGGTGAAGGCAAAGACTGCTTCTCTAAACTTGATGGCTATGTTGCTATTGCCAACCCACATCAAGCCTTTCATCAATTCGGTAAAGAGGCTGTTTCACTTTTTCGTGGTGGTAGCCCAATGAAGGGAATGGAGCTAGTCGCCAAATTGGAAGCCGCTAGCATGGAAGTGCTATCTGGCTTAGAGCGCATCGCCGAAGCGGGTGAAGGTGATAACAGCGTACTGTGCCAATCTGATCATTAACCCCACTGCTCAGTTTTGAGTTGGCGGGCATCATTATTAAAAGCACTAAGAGCCGCGCATGGATATAATGTGCCGAATTGACTTTTAAAAGTATTGACGATGACCACGCAGCCTGCGAAGCAACTCGAAACTTTCCCCAACCCAAAGCCAGAGCGTGATTTTCATATTCATATGGAAATTCCAGAGTTCACCTGCTTGTGCCCCAAGACAGGCCAGCCGGATTTTGCAACGCTGATTTTGGATTACATAGCAGATCAAAAATGTGTTGAGTTGAAAAGTTTGAAGCTTTATATGTGGTCCTTTCGAGATGAAGGGCATTTCCACGAAGACGTCACCAACCGCATTTTGGATGATTTAATTGCGGCAACTGAGCCGCGCTTTATGCGCTTGACCGCCAAGTTTTATGTGCGCGGTGGTATCTTTACCAACGTTGTTGCTGAACATCAAAAAGCGGGTTGGCAGCCTGCACCCCGCGTAGAATTGAGTCGTTTTCACGGCCAATCCAATACGCGAGGATAATTACATAACAGATTGTTTTTATTTAGTTATTTATATCAAGGAGAAGCTCGTGATTAAGAAAATAGTGGCAGCAGTACTCATCGTGTTATCAGCAGGCGGATGGTTTTATCTAGACTATTTGAACAAGCAAGAACAAAAATTTGCTGAACAATCACGCATTGAAATGCAACAAGCACGTGCCAAAGCCCAAGCTCGAGCTGCTGAAAAAGCGACATTTGAAACGCAAATTATGGCTGACTTAACTGCATGCAAAGCAGCAGCAGAAAAAGCCAAAGAAGAATATTTAACTCAGCACCAAAAGCCAGTTAAGCGTAAGCCTGGTGAATTTACTGTGCCACAAGAAAACATTGATGAAGCGGCTAAAACGCTGGATGCGGCCAATGCAGCATGCCAAACAAATTACACCTCGCGTTTAAGTAGCGGTAAATAAGTAGCGAATGTATTAACTCAAATTCGGCGTCCCCTAAAAAGGACGCCGAATTTGTTTTGGCAAGACTACACCTAACAATTTGTCTCAAAATTCGTACAGTAGCTACTTGAATTCTCGCTACTCAATCGCTATCTTTTGAGTGTTACGAAAAGGGGTTAGCTACTATGCCTATCATCCGCCCGCCTGCTGTTGCAGGCATGTTTTATCCCGCTGACCCCGAGCAACTGACTCGTGATGTTCAGCAATTTCTGTTGGACGCACCTAGTTGCAATTTAATTCCTAAAGCCTTGATCGTGCCCCACGCTGGGTATGTGTATTCCGGAATTGTTGCTGCCTCGGCTTATAACTGCCTCAAACCAATCGCATCACAAATCCGCAAAGTGGTGTTGCTCGGCCCAACTCATCGAGTAGCCATACGTGGCTTGGCTTTGCCGGGAGCCGATCGCTTCGAAACCCCTTTGGGCTCTATCGAAATTGATCAAATCGGGGTTAGCGCCCTCGCCCATTTGCCACAAGTGATCATTCATCCAGATGCTCACGCTCTTGAGCACTCATTGGAGGTGCAGCTTCCTTTCTTGCAGATGATCTTGGATGACTTCACTTTGATCCCCTTGGCAGTGGGCATGGCGACACCCGAGGAGGTGGCGCAGGTGTTGGAAGTCCTATGGGGAGGAGATGAAACGCTCATTGTGATTAGCTCAGACCTTTCGCATTTTTTGACTTACGAGAGTGCGCAACACACCGATAAGAAATCAGTTGGAGCTATTTTGCAACTTCAACAACTTGTTTCCCACGAGCAAGCTTGCGGTGCAACGCCAATCAATGGATTGATTGTGGCGGCACAACAGCACCATTTAACGCCTCATTTGCTTGATCTGCGCAACTCGGGCGATACAGCTGGCACGCCAGATCGAGTTGTCGGTTACACCGCATTTGCTTTTACTGCAGAGGATCAAATACGATGATCTCTATTGAACAGGGCAAGATATTGCCGCTAATCGCACGAACTGCAATTTCCAACGCGTTAGGTGAACCAATGTCGGCGGATGAGTCTGCACCTTGGTTAGGAGAACTGGGTGCGTGTTTTGTCACTCTTACCCAGCAGGGTGAATTGCGCGGTTGTATCGGCACGCTTCAAGCTCATCGCTCTTTGCTCGAAGATGTTAAACACAATGCGGTGGCCGCTGCTTTGCGAGATTCGCGCTTTCTACCTTTAAGCAAGGATGAGCTCGGCTTCACGAGAGTTGAAGTGTCCGTGTTATCCCCTCCCTCACCAATGTCATATATCAATGAAAGTGATGCGTTGGCTCAACTTCGGCCTAATATCGATGGGGTTGTTTTCGAATACATGGGATACCGCAGCACGTTTTTACCGCAGGTATGGGAGCAACTCCCGCAGGCGGTTTTGTTCATGGCGCATCTCAAACGCAAAGCTGGCTTGCCAGATAGTTTCTGGGCAGAGGGCATCAAACTATCTCGCTACACCGTGAAGAAGTGGACTGAAGGAGAGAACTGATATGGACGAACCAATTAGTCTTGCTGAACGCTATCCCGCAAAATATTGGCACGCTTTGGATGACGGGCGCATTCAGTGCGACCTTTGTCCACGCGATTGCAAACTTCATGACGGACAGCGCGGCGCATGTTTCGTCCGCGGTAGCGTCGATGGCATGATGGTGCTTACCACCTATGGCCGTAGTTCAGGATTTTGCGTTGATCCTATCGAAAAGAAACCGCTCAATCATTTCTATCCTGGTAGCAGCATCCTGTCTTTTGGCACGGCGGGCTGCAACCTAGCCTGCAAGTTTTGTCAAAACTGGGACATTTCTAAATCGCGTAACTTCGACAAGCTGGCGGATCAGGCTAGCCCAGAGGCCATCGCCAACAGCGCGCACGAGCTGGGTTGCAAAAGTGTCGCCTTTACCTACAATGATCCCATCATTTTTGCGGAATATGCCATGGACGTGGCGGACGCTTGTCACCGACATGACATCAAAACTGTGGCGGTAACCGCCGGCTATATACATGCGGCACCGCGGCGTGATTTTTTTGCCAAGATGGATGCGGCGAACGTCGACCTTAAAGCGTTCACCGACGAGTTTTATGTCAAGCAGACGGGCTCTCACCTACAACCTGTGCTGGACACCCTGAAATACTTGCGTCAAGAAACCGAGGTCTGGATAGAGCTCACCACTCTGCTGATTCCCGGACTAAACGACGGAGAAGAGGAAATCACCCAGATGAGTGAATGGATTGTTAAAGAATTGGGAAAGGATGTGCCACTACACTTCACCGCTTTCCACCCTGACTACAAAATGACAGCCATTCCAGCCACTCCGCCAGCGACCCTAACACGTGCTCGTGCCATCGCTCAGGCCGCGGGGTTGCATTATGTTTACACTGGGAATGTCCACGATACGACAGGTGGCACCACTTATTGCAGCTCATGCCAACGACCCCTCATCGTGCGTGACTGGTATGAGATCGAGCAATATAAGGTGACTGATCAGGGAGCATGTTCACAGTGTGGTACTAAATTGGCTGGTTTTTTCGGCGGATTCGAAGTGCCTTTTGGCAGCCATCGCATCCCGGTTACTTTGGGCAACCGATGAGGCAATCACTCGATCTTGATGAATTCCAGTGCATTTCCATCGGGGTCGCGGCAAAAAAGTGCTTGCCGCCCCGATTGGCTTAGCGTGTAAGACACCTTACCTTCAGTTATTCGCTCGATTAATTTCTTAAAATCAGTAACCACAAGTGCTACATGCCGGTCTCGCCCGCCGTGACTTGGCCTCTGCAAACCTGTTTCTGGGTTAGGCAATAGCATCAAGTGAATCTGCTGTTGACCCACGTCGTACCAAATACCCTCAAAGCTCATGTTTGGACGCTTAAGATCAGCTGTCAGGCCAAGCACACCTTCATAAAAAGTACGTGATCGCGCTAGGTCACTACTCAAAAACGTGGCGTGATGAATACCCGAGATCATTTTGAATTGTCCGGAATGACTTTGCTAGCGGCTAGTTTGGCACGCGCTCTGGCTTCGTCAGTGGTTGAGCCTGTAGCTAAAGCCACGCCCATGCGGCGTTTGCTAAAAGATTCTGGTTTGCCAAATAACCGTATGTCCGAACTTGGCACTCGCAACGCCTCATCTACTCCCGTAAACGAAATACCCTGCGCTTCCAACTGACCGTAAATGACGGCACTCGCCCCTGCTGCCAATAAAGTCGTGTCAACTGGCAAACCCAAAATCGCGCGTGCATGTAGCTCGAATTCATTAAATCGCTGACTGCACATCGTCACCATGCCGGTATCGTGGGGACGTGGGCTTACTTCGCTAAACCAAACTTGGTCGCCCTTCACAAAAAGTTCGACACCAAATAATCCCTGACCGCCCAGATCGTCAGTGACTTTCTTAGCAATGTCGCGTGAACGTTGCAGCGCCAAAGTCGACATCGCCATCGGTTGCCAGCTTTCTACATAATCGCCCTGCACTTGCACATGTCCAATCGGGTCACAGAAGTGCGTTTCAATTTCGCCATTTTCCCCACGTGCACGCACGGTGAGCTGGGTGATTTCATAATCAAAGTCGATAAAACCTTCGACGATCACCCTGCCCTGATTTACCCGTGAACCACTGGCGGCATAATTCCATGCAGTTTCAATTTCACTAGGGTTATCAATTTTTGACTGACCTTTGCCCGAGGACGACATCACCGGCTTAATGATGCAGGGATAGCCGATGCCGCCATCAATCGCGGCACGCAGTTCATCTAAACTGCTTGCGAATTTATAAGGCGAAGTGGCGAGTCCTAATGTCTCAGCCGCTAAGCGGCGAATGCCTTCGCGATTCATGGTGAGCTGGGCTGCACGGGCAGTAGGAATCACTCGCGCCAGACCTTCTTTTTCGATCTGCACCAGCATGTCGGTGGCAATCGCCTCGATTTCGGGCACGATGAGATCTGGCTTTTCTTGTTCGATTAATGCTCGTAATGCAGCACCGTCTGCCATGTTGATCACGTGTGATCGATGTGCGACTTGATGCCCTGGGGCATTTGCATAACGATCAACCGCAATGGTTTCTACGCCTAAACGTTGCAAAGCGATAATGACTTCTTTACCTAGCTCGCCACTACCAAGCAACATCACTTTAGTTGCTGAGCGTGATAAAGGCGTACCTAAGGTGACAATATTGTTCATGGCTAAACTCTCAAACGGATTATGGGGATGGCTCATTATGCAATTTACCCGAAAGTAAGCTTGCCGAGACAATAAGCATCGCTCCAACGATTTCCTGAAAGTGCATTTTTTCGCCCACTAATATATAAGCAGCAATCGCGGCAATTACCAACTCAAATAAGAAAATCACAATGGCCTGATTCGCCGGGGTATGGGTTAACCCAAATTGCACCGCAAAGCTGGTGGCACAAATCACTAGGCCAATCATTCCCAAAATTATCCAGATGTTTGGCTCAATCTGCTGCACTTGAGGCGTAATGTTGCCTTGAAACAATAAGGCTAACCCTGTCATCAATACTACCCCTAGCCAAATAGAAGTCGATTTAAACCCGATGCTCAAATGCGAAGTTTGGCGTACCAAAACATTCGCCATAGCAAACGCCACTCCTGCTGAAAGACCTATCCACTCAGCGCGATTTTGCGGCATTGGCGCACCTAGCTCTGGGCGCCATAACATCACCAAGGCCCCGCTAAACGAGAGCACAATCACACCGTAGCCATAACGGTTGAGCTTTTCACCCAACATAAAATGAGCGAAAAAAACGGTCCAAAGTGGTGCTAAATAAAACAGCAGCAGCACGCGCATCACTTCGCCTTCGAGTGTTGCCATCACATAGCCAAAATTTGCCCAGCCTGAACTAAGCATCAACACCAAGCCTGCCCAGCCCGCCAATTTCAATTCTTTCCAAATGGGGCCAGAGACACTCAAGCCGATAATCAAGGCAATGGAATAGGTCAAAAAAGTAGCCAAAACACCCGAAGTTCCGGCTTGCTCGATTAGCCGATAGGGGTACCAGATCACCCCCCAAACCAATGCTCCGCTTAGAAGTCCAACAACAGGTAATGCCTTGTTTTTATTGTTATTAATCAAGTTCTATTTTTTCCAGCATTGGACTAAGATGGACGAAAGACGCAAAAAAGGCGCATTTTCGACGTGAGAATTAGCTTTAATACTCCTCATGCAAACATGGATAACCTATTGATTTAGCTAATTATCCACCCTGCATTAAAACTGCATGTGTGTGTACTTCTTCAATACCCATCTCAGCGTTACGCCATTCTGAGGGATACCTTCGTTTCAACTCTCCATTTCAACGCAGAGCTTATTGCTATGCGGAAACATTTTACTCTCCATTTCAAAGCGAAATACCGATTCAACGATTAAAAAAACGACTGGTTCACCGCTCGTCGTAAGTTCAGCTTTACCTCTTGCCAAAGGCTAAAAATCATCTAGTTTGAATCTTCGGTGACATTGATGTACAACCTATTGCTGAGTAATTTATCCATACAATTTCCTTTCATCAGCTCAATAGCTCGGCAAACTCATCGGCCGGAATAGGCTTGCTAAACAAATATCCCTGAATCACATCGCAACCGTTCTCCAGCATAAAATTTCTTTGATGTTCTGTTTCGACACCTTCAGCAACCAATGACAACTTAAACTCAGCAGCTAATTGAATAATTGCGCGTATGACAGCCGTTTTAGAGGAATCATTCGGCTCACCCTCCTCCGGTATTTCGATGACGAAAGAGCGATCAATCTTCAGCTCACTGATGGGCAGATTCTTGAGGTATTTAAGACTGGAATACCCCGTGCCAAAATCATCGATGGAAAGATGGAAGCCAATTTTTTTCAACTCCCCCAATACCTGAAGCGTTCTATCCGAGGTATCCATCACCACACCTTCTGTCACCTCGATTGTCAGTTGCTCAGTGGTAATGTCCCACTTCTTCATCGCGTTCTGCAAACTCCTTATCAAATCACCACGCCAGAAATGCATCGGTGAGATATTGATCGACACCGGCACTTGAGGAAGCCCCAATCTTCTCCATTCGGCAAGTTGAGCGCACACAGTTTCGATGATCCATTCACTCAGTTCGATTACATCGCCGCTGTTCTCGGCGAGCGGAATGAACTCCACCGGAGAAATCAAACCAGCTACCGGATGACGCCAGCGTATCAAAGCTTCTGCGCCCACCACCTTCTGCTGTCTATAGGAAAACTTCGGCTGGTAGAGCATAAAAAACTCACTGCATTGAATGGCCGACTTAATTCCACTCCGCAACATTGACAGATGTTCTTTGTGCCGGCTGATCGTGTGATCAAAAAAACGATACACCCCGCCACCTGCATGATGCGCATCATCAATTGCACTACTTGCGCTTTTGACCAGCTCTTCATAGGTATCGCCATCTCCCGGGTATAAACTGACGCCAGCACTCATCCGCAGATGAATACGCTGATCACTCACCTCAATGGGTTCAGCAATCACATTGAACAATCCTAGAACGGCCCGCTCAATGGCTTCGCGCCCGCCAACCTCCTGCATCAAAACCGAAAACTCAACACCTCCCGTGCGGCACACCAAATCTGAAGCATCTACGCTAGCCACCAGTCTGTTAGCCACGGCTAAAATGACTTCATCACCTGCACGCACACCGAGTACGTTATTGATATCAATGAAATGATCTATTTTGACGTTGATCAGCGCCATGCTGCCCATATTATTTTTGGACTGCGCCAGCACCTCACTCATTCTGTCCGCAAACATCGCACGGTTGGGTAGACCAGTGAGGCTATCGTGCAATGCTAGGTGATGCATATTTTCATCGTTAATCTGACGTTCGGCGAGATCAGAAAAAATGAAGTGATAACCGGTCAACGCACCGTCCTTGCCTTTAACTGCATTTGCGGTTATCCACTCGGATACCGTGATGCCGTTTTTGTGCTGGCAGCGCAATTCACCTGACCAACTACCTGACTCATCCAGCGCATGCCACATTGACTGGTAATGGCTAGCCTCATGTTCACCCGAACTTAACAATACCGGGCTATGCCCGATCACCTCAGCCAAGGAATAACCCGTAATGCGACAAAATGCGGGGTTGACCGCTACGATGCATTTCTTGCTATCACTTGTGATGACAGCGAGCGAAGATGCCTGAAACGCGGAGGCCGAAAGATACAAGCGATTAATCTCATCAGACTGTTGAATGCAGGTTTGAATCGCCTTAGTCAGCCTAGCCGGCTCCATTGGCTTCATTTGAAAGCTGGAAATCCCCATCTCAAACATTCTTTCGGCATCTTCGGCAGTGTCCGATCCGCTGGTCAAGATGATTGGCACTTCTTTATCGAGCTTTCTGATCTCTTCTGCCATTGCTAAACCATCCATCTGCGGCATCTTGATGTCAGCCAACACGATTTGTGGCCGATGCAGCTTAAATAATTCCAAGCCTTCTTGGCCATTTTTTGCCACATACAACATCCCCATTCTGCGACTGAGATAGTGCGACAAATATTCGCGAGTCATGTCGTCATCCTCGACATACAGCATTGTCACCTGATGCAGATCAATCGGCACGACCTCATTGACGCTCATCCCAACGGGGGCTGATGCTGCAACATTTGTTGCCAGCGTACCTTCACAATCGAAACGAATCTCCAACAGCGTGACATCATCAACCTTGCAATGCGGTGGCACTGCGCCGAGCAGTGAGGCAACAGCATCGAAGCCATCGTTGGAAACATCATTCCGAAGCATCGCCTGCAAGGCGCCGTTATCAAAACTAGGATCGCTGAATTGCAAGGTGTCTGGCAATCCGTCGGTAAATAGGTAGATGCGCGCGTTCTGTTCCAACATGAACCGTTCAAACTGAGCGTTGAATGCTTCATCATCGAGCATACCCAGTGCGGCAGATTTTGACTCCCCCGAGAGTAGTAAGTTACCCGCATCATCGAACACCAGCACCGGCGGATTGCCGCAGTTCAACACCTCAATATAATGCTCGTGCGAATTAATGCGTAGCAGCGTGGTTGCCACAAAATGATCGGCAATATTTTGCTCGCGCAATAAGCGATTGATATCAGCAGCAATGGTCAGCAGGGAAAATCCCTGAGTAGCCTGTAACTGAAAAATTTTGGGCATTTGCAGTGCGGGGATCACAGCAGAGAGACCGTGCCCGCAACCATCGGCCAGCATCACGTACAAATCATTTTGGTGTTGGGCAACACTTAAAAAATCGCCACTCACCCTCAGCTTCGGTATGTTCAGGTGGCGGATATTTGAATATGCATCGAGATGCTTAGTCTCAAGAAAGTGGGAAACATAGTCTTTGACGCGCTCGCTCTCATAGTCCGATTCATTCAGCAGTGAATCCAGTTGCTGCATCGAATTAGCTACTTTGCGTTGTCGATCAAGCGTTTCGGCAATGTTTAAAATCGTCCGCATCAACACTCTAGTATCCACCGGCTTGACGATGTACTTGGTGATCCCCAAATCAATCGAGGACATCAGCACCTCGCTTTCGTTGTGTGCCGAAATAATAATCAACGGAAGATTGGGGTCGGCTTCACGGATCGCGCGGCACATGTCCAAACCATCCATTTCATCCATTTGAATATCTGAAATCACCAAGTCTGGACGTAGTTCAAGAAACGATTTAAGCCCGAGCCTTCCGTTCTGAGCGGTGCTCACTTTATCGACCCGACGCCCCAAAAACCTCATCATGCTTTCACATACCTCATCATCGTCATCGACAAAAAGAATGGAAAGTTTTCGCACCAAATCAATTTCAGAACCAATTTCAGTTGATAGCATGATCATCTCCTGTTCTCTCGAGGGGCAGATACACAGAGAATTTGGCACCCGTTGCCGTGTTCTCTACCGCAATGCGACCGTTCATATTTTTTTCTATCGACACGATGGTCATATACAAGCCAATGCCAACACCCTGAGCCTTGGTCGTGAAGTGAGGCTCGAATATTTTGTGGATTATTTCTGGCGCAATGCCACCGCCATTGTCCGTGACTGCAAGTACGCCCTCATCGCCGTCCTCGCCCATCTCAATCACGATTTCACCTGCAGCGATTTTTCCTTCAACAATCGCATCACGGGCATTAATCAAAATATTTAACAGCGCTTGGGAATACTCATTGGCATAGCCGTTGACGAGCACTTCATGCTCGCCACGGACGACGATATTGATATTGCTGTTTTTTATGGAAGCGCCAACCAGGTTGAGGCACTCATCGGTCACCTGCCTAAGACTAAACACCCCTCGGCTCTTATCGTTTCTGAAGAAGTGTCTAAAATCATCAATGGTGCTCGACATCTTCTGAATCACTTTTTTTGATTTGCCGACTGCGCTCTGAATATAGGCCAGATCACATTCTCCATAAAGTGAAGCGTCCTCCAAATCACTTAGTATCAAACCCAAAGAATTAATGGGCTGACGCCATTGATGAGCGATATTGCCGATCATCTCTCCCATGCTGGCTAGCCTTGATTGGCGTTCCAATAACAAATCTTTATCCTTGTTTTTTTGAATCTCCTCCTGAACCCGCGAATCGAGATCACGATTTAATTGCAGCAACTCTTCTTCCATCTGTTTCTGTGCATGGATGTCATGCATGACGCCGACCACCTGATCAACCCGTCCATTAATCGAACAGTTGCCAGTCACATTAATACTAAGCCAGCGCCAGCAACCGTCAGCGCGTTGTTAGCGCAAAATGATAATGTCCTCTTTCAGCAAAGTAGAAATGTCCTCTTTGGAAACAATATAGCTGTTTGAAATAAACTGCTGTTTGTTAATACAACTGAACGGTAATTTTCAGGATGGGCATG
>Ga0194062_1000140_pt1 | contig 30357 bp, 27 predicted proteins | sample SepL2225m_MetaG_FD_155481 | JGI IMG/M metagenome (GOLD analysis project Ga0194062, IMG submission 155481) | Anoxic zone freshwater microbial communities from boreal shield lake in IISD Experimental Lakes Area, Ontario, Canada - Sep2016-L224-25m | ecosystem: Environmental > Aquatic > Freshwater >... | reverse complement strand
CATTTACACTCCTAATTAGTATCTCCTTGGCCTCTAATTAGTCTCAAATAGGTCTGAGGTTAATCCGATACTGAAAATTTCTCTGAAAATGAACGTTTTAGTGTAATAACAAGCAAAATATAGTTACCTGACTATAAATTAAGTGTATCACAAACATCTTTGCTTGTGAAATCCAGCAGCCTGAAAAATTGATTTGTCTTAAAAGCATTTACAATTAATTTATTCTTTGACATCTTTTTGACAATTGATTTACAAGGGGGTGACAACCGTTTGCCTGTGTATTTATAATTTTGAGTAGAAAATTAAAACAAAGGAATACGAAAATGGGATACATAATAAATTCAAACGGGAAGCACAGTTACGGATACAGAATAAATGACGTATTGAACACAGAAATTATTGCTCCGCTAAAGGAGCTTGTAAAGAATTACGTGATTACGATGAGACCTTACCTGTTGTTTGTTTCGGGCATTACAGGAATAGCAGGTCTGTCACTTTCTCAAAGGGGAGATATTCTGTCATCGCTGATACTTGCTCTGTGCTTCTTCCTCTCGTACGGGTTTGGACAGGCACTTACTGACTGTTTCCAGACCGACACCGACAGCATTTCGTCACCGTATCGTCCGCTTGTAAGCGGTAGGATTTCAAAAAAGTCTGTGCTGATAATCAGCATAACGGGTTTGCTGTTAATAGGCGTTACAGTTTTATACTTTTCTTTTCCGGGATTTGTACTGGCTATTATAGCATCACTCGGACTGGCAACATACACTTACTTTAAAAGAAGATGGTGGGGCGGACCTTTTTACAATGCGTGGATAGTCGGTGCATTGTTCACGATTGCATATCTCTGCTTTATGCCATTAAGCATCTCATCTTTTAGTACAGCATACTTTGGAGGACTCTTCGCAGTGTTTTTCGGATATGCAAACTTTGTTCTGACAGGTTATTACAAAGACGTTTCGGCAGACAGGGAAACCGGATACAATACACTGCTCGTAAAATACGGCTTTAAGGTTTCGTCTTATGTTTCTGATGTATTCGCGCTGCTTATGCTTGTATCGTGGTGTGTTGTGATGATGAGTACTGGAGTTCTGAATCACCTGAATATTTATGTAATAATTCTTGCAGTACCCGGGATTATAACGCTTGTATATTCACAGGTTATGCTTCACAGAGTAAGCGATGAAAAGTTTGCCTACAAAGCAATATCTCCTGTTGTGCATTCGTACATCTTAATGATTGGTTCCATTGCTGCAAATGCAAGACCCAAGTGGGGATTGGCGCTGTGTGTGTTTTATGTGGGATACGTGATTACTTTGAAATTAAGGCCCATGAAAGAGCAAATATAAAAAGAACAAATATAAGGAGACAAGACAATGATTATTTATTTAAATAAAAGAGCAAATTCAGGACGCACCGCTGCTAAATGGGAAAAAGTAGAGAAACAAGTTATGAGTTTATTCCCGAATGCAGAAATAATAGAAGCAGATGACTTTGCCTGCACAAACATCAGCGATGCGATAACAAAAGGAGAAACGGAATATATATCTGCAGGTGGAGACGGAACATTTAACTCTTTAATCAATCTGCTTATATCAAATTCATTCAATCAGGAGTTTCACAGGTTTAAAGTTGGTGCAATCGGATTAGGTTCGAGCAACGACTTTCATAAGCCTTACAAAGAATTTGTATGCGGAATACCCGTAAGGATAAACTTTAAAAACACAGAAGCCTGTGATGTGGGAGTTATTGAATATTACGACAACAGGATTTTCCTGCAGACTAGATACTGGATGATAAATGCGAGCATAGGAATTCTTGCAGATGCCAATAAATATTTTAACCACAAAGGAATGATGTGGGATTTCTTTAAAAGACATTTTGTGAATACGGCGATTCTTTATTCGGCATTAAAAACAATATCACAGTATAAGAACAAGAAATGCCGCGTGTCGTCTGATGTTTTCAGCATAAAGGACGCGGTGATATCAAATTTGGGAATTGCGAAAAATCCTAACTTTGCAGGTGAGTTTGTTTACCCAGGTACTTACAATCCTTCTAACGGTCTTTTCAGTCTGTACCTGTTGGAGAATAAAAGCATTACAGAAACTCTTTTAACACTTGCAAGACTTTGGAAGAACAAAGGAAGGAACAGAATACAATCAGGTGAATCGGATACGATTGAGATAAGTTCGGATGTACAGTTTAACGTAGAGTTCGACGGTGAAGTAGTATCAACAGATACAGCAAGGTTTTCGATAATAAATAAAGCCATACAACTATGCAGGTAAAAAACATCATATCAGAAAACAACTTTGTTGAAACACTCTGCAGAAATTTTAAACGTTCGAATCTGCAAGTGAACAGTCTGAACGAAAGCGATGCAGAAATAATAAGCATACCGGGTACTTCGGTAATGATGGCAGTAACAACGGATGTCATTTCAGAGGAAATCGAAAAGGGTTTATACACCGACCCATACCAGATTGGGTGGATGGCAGTAATGGTAAACGCGAGTGATATATCTGCTGTTGGTGCAGAGCCGCTGGGATTACTTCTGAACGAGACGTTTAAAGAAAGTGATACGCCCGAATACATCTCAGAAATTCAAAGAGGAATAAACGACGCCTGCGAGGCAACAGGGTTTAGTGTACTTGGAGGCGATACTAACTTTTCATCTGTTCGGCAATTCGGAGCAACTGCAATCGGACTCATAAATGATGATAAGGTAGTAACGAGAAAAGGATGCAGCGAAGGAGACTTTGTTTACATTTCGGGATATGCAGGAAGAGGAAGTGCTTATGCATTAACAAAGATTTATGAAACGGGAAAAAACATTAAGTATATGCCCGAGTCAAGAATCCAACACGGAAAGATTATGAGGAAATATGCAAGCTGTTGTATGGACACAAGCGACGGAGTGATAACAACACTTGACCAGTTAATGAGGGTTAACAAAAAAGGGTTTATAATAGACGCAAAGCCGGATGAATACATTGACACTGAATCAATTGAGATGGCAAAGCTTGTACAAAAGTCGCCGCTCATAATGCTTGCAGGACAACACGGAGAGTTTGAACTCGTGTATACAGTAAATGAGAAAGACAACGATTCATATCTTGAAGAAGCAAAGACAATCGGATGGAATCCGATAAGAATTGGAACGGTTTGCAGCGAAATGAAGATTTCCTTAGCCGCAGATGAAATAACTTACTATCCGGATTCTGCGAGGATAAGAAACTTACTTTCAGAGACAAAAGGCAATACAGAAGAATACATTCAAGAACTTTTTAAAATCTTTAGCTTTTAAGGAGAAAAGAAAATGAAAAAGCAAAAACTCTTAATAATAGTACTGTTTCAGAACCTGGCAGGAGAAAACAGGTTCTACTTTGCAAAGAGCCCGGCTCCCCCACTTTCGGGAGCACTGCTTGCGGGACTTACTCCGCCGATAGTAGATATAGAACTTCTGCACGAAATGGTAAGGCCTATAGATTTTAACACTGATGCTGACATCGTTGCGCTGAGTTTTATGGATTACTGTTTTGAACACGCGAAAGAGGTGAGCAGAAAGTTCAAAGAACTTGGAAAGACTGTTATTGCAGGAGGAAGGTATGCAACTAACTTTCCCGAGAAGGTAGTTCCTTATTTCGATTCAACAGTTATTGGCGAGGCAGAAAGTATATGGGAGAAAGTTGTTTACGATGCAGTTAGCGGAAGGCTTGAGAAATCTTACAAAGCACCCGTGCTGAAATCGCTTGCAGGCATTCCTGCGCCGAGGTATGACCTTATTGAGTCTGACTTTGCAATGCCCGTTGTTACTGAAGCAACGAGAGGATGTCCTTTTACATGCAGTTACTGTCAGCTGAACATTACTCCGATGCCTTACAGAAAAAGACCTGTGGCTGATGTAATAAACGATTTGAAGTCAGCATCATCGCTACCTTTTCACAAGAGAAAGTTTGCAATGCTTCTCGACAACAATCTTGGAGGCGACAGGAAATACGCAAAAGAGCTTCTGAAAGAAATAGCTAAATTAAAGTTATGGGGACTTGGAGTGCAGTTCAGTTTTGACTGTCTGCAGGACGATGAGTTTGTTGACCTGCTTGCCGATGCAAACTGCAGAATGGCATTTATCGGAATGGAGTCCATTAGCGAACAGAGTCTTGCCTCAGTTCATAAGAAGCAGAACAAGGTGGAAGAGTACAAGGAATTATTTTTGAAGTTAAAGAAGCGCGGAATACTTGTGTTTGCTGGGCTGATGCTTGCACTCGATGAAGACACAAAGGAATACTATGATTCACTCATTGATAAACTTGAAGACGTTGACCCTGCGGCAATACTTACTTCGCTGTCGATACCTATTCCGGGTACGGCATTTCACAAAACTGTGAGTGAAGAAGGTAGGATTGTTGATGATGAACTTTCACATTACGAAGGAGACCATCTAGTTATTATTCCGAAGAAAGTGACGCCGAAGGAAGTATTCGATGCATACAGAAACGTGAACGAATCGTTCTATTCTGTGAAGAATACACTTAGAAGAGTGTACAGACTCGTGAAAGCACAACTTGGTTATGACAATGTTATAAGAAGAACTATAAACATAATGGTATCATCCCTGATATTGATTAAATTATCTGTATTCCAGAAAGACCATGCAGTAAAGAAAGTTTACCCGCTGTATAAAGAATACTTCGGAAAAGAACCAGGAAAAGTTAAAACCGACAGGTTTGAGTTCGGTCATTCTTTTACAATATTTTGACAATTGATTTACCTGCGCGTGACAATATAAAAGGGCATTGAATATATTTTTACATTAGAAATTAAAACAAAAGGAAGACTATTATGGAAAATACAAATACATATCAGGGCGGGGAAAACTTCAGTTTGAGTGATTTACTCATACAGACAAGAAGGAAAACCCTTAAAGAGAGAACTGAGTTCTTCTCAAATTATATAAATGATGAGATTGATAATAACAGGGTACTTTATATGAGAGTAATCGATTCACAGGCTGACAGGGAAGTACGTGTAATAGACCCGAAAACGGGAAAGACAAAGAAGATGCTGATGTTCGGCTCGAATAATTATCTTGGACTGGCAAACAATCCTTACATAAAGGAAAGCGTAAAGAAATCTATTGAGAAATACGGAATAGGAATCGGCGGACCGCCGCTTCTTAACGGATACACAAAGCTGCATTACGAAGTTGAAGAAATGCTTGCTGATTTCAAGAAGAAAGAAAGCGCTATGATATTTGCATCGGGATATGGTGCAAACGTAGGTCTGGTAACGGGACTTGTAAACAGAGACGATATAGTTTTGTACGATGAGTACAGTCATGCTTCTCTATGCGACGGTATAAAGATGGGAAGGCTTGAATCGTATAAGTTCAGACATAATGACGTAAGAGATTTAGAGAATTTATTAATCAAACACCGTAGTATCGTTAAAGGAGAAATATTCGTGTGTGTTGAAGGAGTGTATTCGATGGACGGAGATATGGCACCGCTTAACGAGATTGCACCTCTCTGCAAAAGATACAAGGCAAGCCTGATAGTAGACGATGCGCACGGAACAGGAGTAACAGGAGAAACAGGCGGTGGAACGGCTCAGCATTTCGGAGTTGAAGACGACGTTGATATTATTATGGGAACGTTCAGCAAGGCACTTGGAATGACTGGAGGGTTTGTTGCAGGAGATAAATGTGTTACTGATTACCTTAGATTCTTTGCGAGGTCATATATGTTTTCAGCATCATTGCCACCGATTATAGTTGCTGCCGTAAAAGCAGGACTGGAAACCATAATCAAACATCCCGAGTATGTTAGTCAGTTGCGCTCAAACGTCAACTACGCAGTTGCAAAGTTAAATGAAAACGGGTTTGAAATAAAGACACAGACTCCGATAATAGCGCTAAGGGTACCGGCAGAAATGAAGATAAGAGATTCAGTGTTTAAATTTCATGAGATGGGAATATTCCTTAATTCTATAGAATACCCTGCAGTGCCAATAAGTCAGCAGAGGTTCAGAATATCACTGATGGCCCTCCACACAAAAGAAGACATTGACAAACTTGTGGAAGCAGTATGCGAGGTTTGGTATGGGAAGAAGAGATAAGAGACGGCACACTGATAAAAGATGATAGAGACTGATATTCACTGAAGCCAAAGAGTAAAAGATTTGAACGCTGATTTACACAGATTTAAGACGATTATCGCGGATATTTTTCAGGGTAAGAGATTAGAGCTGACACGAATTTACACGAAAGAAAGATGTACTAATAAAAGGAATGTGTATTATGTAAATGCCGAGGTATTACTTTTTAAATATTATTCAGTTAAATTTCAAAGCCTCAAAAATAATGTGAATGAATATAGATGAAGATTTATAGCTATTTAGGCTTATTATTTGCTTTAGCTGCTCTGGCAACCGGAATTGCCGGCATTGAATTACTTTCGAATAAACCAACATTACCATTTGCTTACGAGGAATTAAGCAACTCAATTGTAGTAACCGTAGTAACCGAAGACTTTCAGGGGTTTGTATCAAAAGGATCTATCATAAAAGAATTTAACGGAGACGCACTTAACGATGCAAACCAGGTAGAGTTTCGTTCGGACGTTTTGAACGTAGGAGACGAGGTTACATTAAAAATTCAAAACGGAAAGACCGAATACGCCTTTAAAGTAAAACTTGTAAAAGCATATAAAGACAGCTCATTTCTATACGTCAGCAGTACAATAGGAATCACCTTCTGGTTCCTGGGATTTTTTGTGTTTATGAGGAAGCCAAAGGAAACTACAGCAAAGGTTCTATTCGCAATGCTGATTATTTTTTCTGCCGCTATAATGACGTCTCCGGGTAAGTACTATGCCTCACTTTATTCATATTCAACAATCGTAAGAGTGCTTCATATGTTTGCATACACAGGAGGAATATCATTGTTGATACACTTCTCCCTTATATTCCCGAAAAGAATTTACGGGTCAAAGTTTGCAGTAAGAACCGTTTATGTACTTATAATAATACTGGGCCTGACAATAAATTTTGCACAGTTAAAAATTGTAACAGGAAATGAATTATTCTATGTTGATTTATATCACACGTTATGGAAAGTACTACTTTTTATCCTTCTTTCAGGAGCAGTATGGGCAATAGTTAATTTCGGCATTTCGTTTTTCTCGAACAAAGAAGACAGCGACAGGCGGAGAGTACAATGGGCGCTATGGGGCTTACTTACTGGCCTCATGCCGTACATATTGTTCTGGGTGATACCAAACCTTCTGAATTCGGGTTTGATTATTGAAGAAGAATATTCCATGGCATTCCTTATTTTAATCCCATTGTCATTCGTGATAGGTGTTTTAAAGTACAAACTTTTCGATATTGAATTCATATTCAGCAAAAGTATTGTTTACGGTACGATAACCATTGTTCTTACAGGGTTGTTTTTCTTTACGATATATGCGTTAAGTACAGTGTTTTCAAACGCAATTGGAGAAATGCAGCCTGTGTATTCGCTGATATCTGCAGTATTCATTGCAATTATATTCAATCCTCTGAGAATCAAAGTTCAGGGATTCGTTGATAAGTATTTTTACAGGGTAAGGTATGATTTCAGAAAAGCCATAAATAAGGTAAACCGGAATCTTGCTGACTGTAACACATCCAAGGAACTCGGCGAGAAACTGTTGAGAGAAATTAACGAGATTATACCGACAAGAAAATCTTCCATTCTTCTTAAAGATAGAGAAGGAGGGCATTTCAGGTTTCTCGCAGGTATTAATGAAAGCGCCGAGAACACAGATATTACGGATACCATTATAAACAATCCTGAGTATATTATAATGATTCCTTTAACGGCTCAGCCTGGAAAAGAAATCGGGGCAATAATGCTTGGAGAAAAACTCTCGGGAATAAAATACCTTGATTCAGACCTTGAGATACTAAAGTCCTTTGCCGACAATGCTGCATCGCTGCTTCAAAGGATTGAACTCAGAGAGAAAATAATAATAAACGAAACAGAAAAGAAAAGGCTCGAAGAACTTAATTCAATGAAGTCTGATTTCGTATCGAGTGTTTCACACGAACTGAAGACCCCTTTAACATCAATACAGCTTTTTGCCGAAACCCTTATGTCTGACAGGGAAATAGCCAAGGATAAGCAAAAGGAATACGCAGAGATTATTTACGGAGAAAGCGGAAGACTCACGAGAATAATAAACACTATACTTGACTTCTCAAAGATTGAAAGAGGTATCAAAAAATACTATTTTGAAACGATTTGTGTAAACAGCATTCTTGAATACATTCTGAATACAATGGAATACCAGTTTAAAAAGAATAATGCAGAACTCATAAAGAATGTATGCAGCGGGAAACTGTTTATCAATGCTGACAGTGATGCAATCTCCGAAGTACTGATTAATCTTCTCTCGAACGCACTTAAGTATTCCGGTGAAAACCCGATAATAGAAATCAGCTTAAAACTTGATAACGACCACGCTTTAATATCTGTTAAGGATAACGGAAAAGGCATCGAAGAGAAAGAACTTGAAAACATATTTGAAAACTTTTACAGGATTCAGAAGGAAAACGAGAAACATACAGGAGGAGCGGGAATAGGACTGGCAATAGTTAAGAATATTATGTCTGCGCATGAAGGCGAAATAAAAGTAGAGAGCGAAGTAGGAAAAGGAAGTACTTTTTCACTCAGGTTTAAAATTTCAGAAACATAACATATAGATTATGAAAACAATATTAATCGTTGAAGACGACAGTTCGATTTCAAAAGGACTGAAAGAAAACCTTGAACTAGAACACTTCAAGGTGCTCACAGAGGCAGACGGGGAAAAAGGGTTTCAGTCTGCTATAAAGAATAAACCCGACCTGATAATACTCGACGTTATGCTTCCGTCTAAAAACGGGTTCGATATTTGCAGAGATATAAGAAGCCAGAATATGAACACACCTGTCATTATGCTTACGGGCAAGAGTGCAGAGTCAGACAAAGTACTGGGGCTAGGGCTTGGTGCAGATGATTACATTACGAAGCCTTTCAGCATCAGAGAACTTATTGCGAGAATAAATGCAATACTCCGGCGCGTTAACAATATAGAGAAGGATTTTGAGACTTACACATTTGCTGACATAAAGCTCGACTTTAAGAGACTGGAATTAGTTAAGGGAAAGAAAACTCTTGAAATGTCTCTTAAGGAATTTGAAATACTTAAGTTCTTCATAAAGCACGAGGGTGAAGTCGTAACAAGAAACCAGCTTCTTGACGAGGTCTGGGGCTACGACGTATTCCCTACTACAAGAACAGTTGATAATTACATTTTAATGATAAGAAAAAAGATTGAAAATAATCCCTCAGTACCAAAACATATTCAGACAATACATTCTGCCGGATACAAATTCGTGAAATAGGAACGGGATTATCTTTTTACATTCTTTTGACATCTCTTTAACGACAGAGTGACAATCACACTGTCGTTTATTTTTAATTTTGAACTGATTTTAAAATTAAAATGGAGATTATCCAAATGAAGACTTTAGTATTTTTCTTACTGTTCACCAGTTTCGTGTACGCACAGAGCACACAAATAACTCTATTACACACAGGTGATTCCCACTCACATCTTGACGCCTTTGGACCGAAGGATGCGAATAACAAAGGAACGATTGGCGGAATCGGAAAAGCCGCAACAATTATCGGAACTGTAAAAGCTACAGAACCAAATGTTATGTTTTTACATGCGGGAGATTTCAGTGTCGGAGATTTATTCTTCAACAAGTATTTCGGAGTACCCGAACTTCAGATTCTTCAACAGCTTGGCTGTGATGCACTGACAGTTGGCAATCACGAATTTGACTTAGGTTCCACAACACTGTATTCCGTTTTGCAGCAAAGCTTTCCAAACGGTGGTTTCCCTGTTCTTTCAGCAAACCTTAACTTAAGCGGATTCCCGCAGCTCGGTAATTTTGTAACACCTTATACAATCAAGACCGTATCGGGTGTTAAGGTAGGTATTTTCGGAATGACTATTCCAAGTCCTTTAGGAAATCCATACCCGGTCGTAATTAACGACAGCATTGCTGAAATAACGTATGCAACCGTATCAGCATTGCAGGGCCAAGGAGCAAATGTCATTATAATGCTTTCTCACCTCGGCTGGGCAATAGACAGTTCGCTGGCAGCAAACATACCGGGAATTAACATTATTGTAGGGGGACATGACCACTATTTATTTAACCAGCCAAAAACAGTTAACAACCCTGCAGGATTCCAGACTTACGTTGTACAGGCTGGAGAAAGTTATGAATACGTTGGTAAATTAAAATTTACTTACTCCGCTACAGGAGTAACATTCAACAGTTATGACCTTATTCATGCAGATGCATCAGTTCCACAGGCAACAGAAGTTCAGGGAGTTGTCGACTACCTTAAACAGGGAATTGTATCGACGTACGGAGATGTTTACGGAACTATGATTGGCACTGCAAAGAATGATATTGGAAGAACAAACAACAGTCACAACGTTCATTACAAGGACAGTCCGATAGGAAACCTGATTACGGACAGTTACAGGCGCAAGACTCATACTGATATTGCAATAACTGCTAACGGACTTATTACACAGAAAATATACAAAGGAAAGATTAACAGTGCTGATATATTTCAGACTGCTGCATACGGTTTCGACACAACAACAGGACTCGGATTTAATCTGCTGAAGATGAAAATCAGAGGGACAGAGTTAATAAAGGGTCTTGAAACTGGTCTTTCACAACTTGGTATTTCAGAAGATTTCTTTCTTCAGGTATCGGGTATGATTTTCAAATATAACCCAAATAACCCCGTTGGAAACCGTGTAATGATTTCTTCAATAAGAATAAACAACCAGCAGTTCAACCCTGCAAGGAAATACACGTTCACTATTAATGAAGGTCTGTATGGGATTCTTCAGATGATGGGAATAGAAGTTGAAAATGTTGAACCTACAGGTATTCCTGAATTTATTGCTCTGAAGGATTGCATTATTTCTCTTAATAATGTGGATTATGTTTCAGAAGGACGCATAAGAGAAAAAACTAACAACTCCAGTAATGATGAATTAGAGCCTGATGAGAATACAGGAACGATAAAAAGTTATCAGCTTTACAATAATTACCCGAATCCCTTTAATCCGGTAACTACTATTAAGTTTCAGATTCCAAAAGATGCAAACGTAACACTTAAGGTATTCAATTCACTTGGACAGGAAATCGAAACACTGAAGAGTGAATACATGAAAACAGGTGTTTACCAAGTTAACTGGAACGGCAGCAGATACTCAAGCGGTGTATACTATTACGTACTCCGTTCGGGCAGCTATACGGAAACCAAAAGAATGGTAATGATTAAATAGTAACCTGAATTTTTAAAAACATTTTAATTAATTTAACACAGATGATGAAAACAATAATAATAAGCTTTTTAACAATGATGTCCGCTCTGTTAATGATTTCCTGTTCTGAAAATACGGTAAGCCCGACAGGAACAACTGCAAACGGATACATATCTGACAAAGTTGAAAACTGGACTCTTGGAAATCAAACAATCAATGCATCGATTTGCATTCCCGGAAGTTATTCATATGCAGACTTAGGTACAGGACAGATAAATTCTGCGGGTATATTTTCAATAGGGTTTACCACACCTGCCAGTGAATACCTCACTGGTATTGACAACCTTTTCAATGAAGGAACAGAGGTCCACGTCAAAGTAAATTCTTTAAACACAAAATATGCAATACTTGTACTTACGGTGAAAGATACAAGCGGAAATGTAACCGGGCTTATTGAAAGAAGAAATTATACGGACAATATAACTGATAATTCATTCTTTACAGAATACATATATTTTAATGATGACATAACACTCACAGGAACAAAGTTAAATGGATATGCCGCAGATACAACATTCTCTGAATATAACGTAAATTCTAAAACAGGTTGGTCAACTTTAAGCTGTATGTTTACAAAATTCACCCCTACATATATCTCATATAAAATTTCAAACACAGAGCCACAAGGCGCTAAATGGTACTATTTCGATGTAAACGATAAATCAACTGGTGTAAACTTCAGGCATAAACATCCGGCATTATTCAAATAAATATTTGCGGCCCCTTACTTAATGCGGTAAGGGGCCGTTTATGAATATAAAACAAGCTTTTATCAATTTATGTTAAATCCGATTTTCTTATATTAGTATTTTTATAATCGAAACTATTTAAACACTAAATGATAAAATATTTTAAGTACTTCTTAGCTTCTATACTTATACTAACGGGGTTTAATGCTTATTCGCAGGATGTGGATTCAGCAGTAATACGAAACCTGTATTCGGAAGCACTTACCAGTAATATCTCATACGAAAACCTGCGCGAGTTATGCAAAAATATCGGAGGAAGACTTACAGGCTCAAAGCATGCAAACGATGCAATAAAGTTTATCGAAGGAAAACTTAAGGGGATGAACCTTGATAATGTTTATCTTCAGGAACTGAAAGTAAGAAACTGGGAACGCGGCGAAAAGGAAGTTGCCAACGCTATGACTAAAAAGGGACGTGTAAACTTTAATGTTTGTGCACTGGGAATTTCTGTCGGTACAGGCGACAAAGGTCTCACAGGAAAAGTTATTGAAGTTAAAAGCTGGGAAGAACTTAAGAATCTCGGTAAAGAAAACATAGAGGGCAGGATTGTGTTTTTCAGCAGAGCAGCAGACCAGAAAGGGTATACAACGGGATATGGATACGGAAGTTCGGTTGACCAGAGAGTGAAGGGTGCTGTTGAAAGTGCAAGATACGGAGCCATAGGCGTTATAGTAAGGTCGGCAACTGTTGCGTATGACGGATATCCGCATACAGGGGTTATGAGATACAACGACTCACTCACGAAGATTCCCGCGATAGGAATTTCAACAAAGGAGTCTGATATTCTAAGCGGATTGCTTAAAGAAGATAAAGACCTGGAATTTTATTTCAGAACAACCTGTCATCAGGATGCAGACGTTGAATCTTTTAACGTAATAGGTGAAATAAAGGGAAGTGAGTTTCCAGAAGAAGTAATAGTTGTGGGCGGACACGTTGATTCATGGGATTTGGGAGAAGGTGCACATGATGACGGAACAGGAATAGTACAATCGATGGAAGTTCTAAGATTATTTCAGTCAATCGGAATAAAGCCTAAACATACGATAAGGTTTGTTGGCTTTATGGACGAGGAAATTGACCAGAAGGGCGGAAGAAAATATGCAGATGCTGTAAAGAACAAAAACGAGAAGCACCTTGCTGCTATAGAATCTGACGGCGGAGGCTTTACCCCGCATGGCTTTTCATTCGAGGCAAGCGACGCTCAAATTGAGAAACTCAAAAGCTTCCAGAAATACCTTGAACCGTACTGGATGCATCTGTTCGTTAAGGGCGGAAGCGGAGTAGATGTTGGTTTCCTGAAGGAATCAGGAGCGGCGCTGATAGGACTGATTGTGGATTCGCAGAGATATTTCGATTATCATCATTCTGCTAACGACGTATTTGAAAATGTTAACAGAAGAGAAATGCAGCTTGGAAGTGCTTCGATGGCTGCATTGATTTACTTAATAGATAAATACGGAATATGAAAAAAGAAAACAAAGATTGCACGTGGCCGTCAAACAATCCTTTAATGATTGAATACCACGACAAAGAATGGGGAGTACCTCTTCACGACGACAGGAAACTGTTTGAGTTTATTATTCTCGATGCGTTTCAGGCGGGGCTTAGCTGGAACACCATTATTAACAAGAGAGATAACTTCAGAAAAGCATTTGATAACTTTGACATTGTTAAGATTTCAAAGTACAGCGAAAAGAAATATGAGTCATTAATGAATGATGCGGGAATAATCAGAAACAGATTAAAGATTCGGGCAACCATCACAAACGCAAAAGCATTTCTGCAGGTACAAAAAGAGTTCGGAAGTTTTGACAAGTACATATGGCAATTCACGGGAGGGAAGACTATAGTAAACAAATGGAAAACGCTGAAGGAATTACCTGCAAAAACAAAAGAATCGGACGCAATGAGCAAAGACTTACTGAAACGCGGGTTTAAGTTTGTGGGCTCAACAATTTGCTATGCCTTTATGCAGGCAGCAGGAATGGTGAATGACCATATAGTAAGCTGTTCGAGGTATAAAGAAGTGAAGGTGGCGAAGAAATGAATTTCTGTAAATAAAGAGTTTATAAAGTACAATTCTGCAGGACATTTAACGAAAAAACGATTCACAATTAATCAATATATTTCGATATTGAGAAAGTTTTCTCATTTTTCAAACTGATAATTTTGTTTAATAATTATATGTTTGTATTACTCATTTAAGAAACAATCACCCAAATAATATGAAAATAATTTTAACTTTCCTGGTAATAGTATTACTGTACGGAAATCTGAACGCCCAGTGGGCAGAGCTCAACTCAGGCGTTACAACAACGCTTTACAGCATATCGGCTGTAAGCAATGATTATGCATGGGCTTGCGGAGCAAACGGAGTTGTTATCAGAACGACAGACGGCGGAACAACATGGACAAATGCATCGTCACCTGTATTAAGACCGACAATGACGTTTTATAATGTATTGGCAAACAGTTCAACAAAAGCATTTGTTGCGGGTATGAATGCAGCAGGCGATTCAACTTTTGTTTTTATGACATTAACAGGCGGTACAAACTGGGCTGTGGTTTTCAGTCAGGCGGGGGGCTTTGTAGATGGAGTATGGACATCGGGAGGTCTTGACGGTTTTATGTTCGGCAATCCGGTTGGAGGCAACTGGTCTTTATATCAGACAAACTCTGCAGGCGGAGGATGGTATTCTATTACACCTGCTTTGCCACAGGCGGGTGCCGAAGCCGGTTACAGCAACACATTTGCTGTATTTGGCACAAGGGTTTGGTTTGGAACAAACAGCGGGAAGATTTATTATTCCACTAACAGCGGTAGCACTTTCACGGCACAGAACTTAGGGGTTGCATCGGATACAGCAATGTCAATGTGCTTTAACGGACCAGGCTTAGGTCTTGCAAGCGCAAACAGTAAATTATTCACGACAACAAATGCAGGTATAAACTGGGCACAAATATCAATTCCGGGAACGCAGACAATCAGCGGCTTAGCAGGATACTCTTTAAAGTGGTTTGCTGCAAGAGGAAAAGACATTTATTACTCAACTAATCAGGGGGCAAACTGGATTTTACAATACTCAGCCCCAGGAACATCCACATATTCACAGATAGTTTCATCCAGGGTTTCGGCCGGAACCAGCATTGCGTTTTTTGCAATCCGTTATAACGGCGGTATTTCAAAATTACTTACTACAACTGGTATAAACAAAGTTGGAGACGAAATACCTTCAAAATTTGATCTGGCTCAAAACTTCCCTAATCCGTTTAATCCTGTAACAAAGATAAAGTATCTGGTTGCAAAGAACTCAAATGTAAACATTACCGTGTTTGATGTAACGGGGAAAGAGGTTTCATACTTAATAAATGAATTTCACACCGCAGGAACATACGAGATTAACTTTGATGGCAGCAAACTAACAAGCGGAATATACTTCTATAAAATGACAGTGAATGATTTTTCTTTAGTTAAGAAAATGACACTTATTAAATAGAAGAATAATTGACAAGGAAGTTTTTAAAAGCCCCGTTTATAACGGGGCTTTTGATTATTAGTTGTTTACCTTCCTAAATATATATCCACCCTTGGTGGCTCCCCAGACCTGTTCTTCATTTTCGTTAAATCCCCTGTCCCAGCTCTTCATTCCGTCTTTGTTTATAATAACTTCACTTGAGGCATACTTTGCGTTACGCAAATCACTTTCACAGCCCTTACCTTTTGTACCACCCGAGAATGAACCGTCATCATTCTTAACAAGAAAGACTGAACAGCCTTTTCTTTCTATTAAATCAGAAGGGCTTAATTCATCAAGCGGGTTATCTTTCTTCCAGTCACCTGCATATTTTAACGGCTCAGGAAATGTAAACACGGCGCTTTCAAACGTACCGTCGGGAAGCTGGGAGACTCTGTAAACTCTTTGCCTGTACGGCTTATCCATCTTCGAGGCAACAGCCTGTTCCACGTAAATCCAGTGAGCATTCGAACGTATTGTCCACATTGGTTTCATCTGAAGGCGTATGTCAAAATAGCTGGTGTCGGTTTTTGACTGCTCTTCGCTTGAGAATGAACCCTGCATATAAGATACTAATAACGCCAGGTCGGGCATATTGTCTTTCTGTGAATCATCAGCAATTTTTATCTGTGCATTAAGTTTGCAGGTCAATACGATAAGCAGGAACACTATTATATACTTTTTCATTTTTTGCTTTTACTGATTTTCTTATTCTTATTTAAAGATTCTTTTTCAATTTCCTTTTTAAACTTTATAACTTTAGCCAACACTTTTTTATCTGATGCACCTATAATTTCAACGGCAAGAAGTGCTGCATTCTTTGCATTATTAATTGCGACTGTTGCGACAGGAACCCCATAAGGCATTTGCACGATTGACAGTAAAGAGTCGAGTCCTTTTAATGCTTTTGTTTCAACAGGAACTCCTATCACCGGAATCGGCGAATACGCCGCACACATCCCCGGAAGATGTGCAGAACCGCCTGCGCCTGCAATGATAACCTTAATCCCGCGTTTGTAAGCATTCTTCGAGTACGATGCCATTAAATCAGGAGTGCGGTGAGCAGAAGTAATCTTTACTTCATACCCGATATTGAATTTATCAAGAATCTCTGCTGCCTGATTCATAACTGGTAGGTCTGAATCAGACCCCATAATTATTCCAACTAATGGTTTAGACATATATAATTAATTTTAATTTCTTGAAAGAACCAGAATGCTGATATCGTCCACCTGTTCTGCGCCATCCGAAAACCTGTTTACGTCACTTATTAATCCGTCCAGTAAATCTGACGGTGTTCCTGAAGTGTTTTTGTAAAGAAAGTCTTCGAGTCTTGTAAACCCGTATTCATTTTTTACATTATCCATTGCCTCTATTATTCCGTCAGTATAGAGCAATAGTTTATCACCCTTTTTGAAGTCAAAAGTCACAAGATTATCTTCTTCATCTGAAATAAAATTATCAACTGCGCCGAGCGTAATACCGTGTCTTTTAATCTTAAAGAGTTCGTGTGATTCTCCCGATATCTTATACGGAGGCAGGTGGCCTGCGTTAAACAAAGTACACTTGTTATTTTTAGTGTCGATAACAGCAAATACGGCAGTAACAAACATCTTCCTGTTCTGTGTACGGCGCACCATCTTATTCAGTTTGACTAATACTTCCTTCGGGTTTGAAGTATCTTCAAGAATTAAATGCATACAACTTCTCAGGCCCGAAAGAAGCAAAGCACTTGCAACACCGTGTCCGGAAACATCACAGATAAATATTCCTGTTAAATCATCATTAATGTTAAAGTAATCATAATAGTCACCACCGACTTCACTTGCAGGAAGAGAGGTTGCAGCTATCCTTAAATCGCCGATACTCTTCCGGCTTTCGGGCAGCATTGACAACTGAATCTCGCGTGCATAGTCCAGTTCCTTCTTCATCCTTAAGGTTTCCGAGTGGCGCTTGAAGTAAACATCGTATTCCCTGTTAAATTTTTTGTGCCTTTTGTTTTCCGATGAATACGAAATAACAAAACAAAGCAGAGTAGTAATGAACATAGGAATTTTACCCGTTATTCCGAAATCCTGAAAGAAAATCAGGTCTGTCAGAAGAGGCAGACCAATTGCCAGCGAGAACAGTTGAATCTGGTCGCTCTTTGGAAACCTGAAGAAAATAAGTGAAAGCACAAAGTAAATAACGATAGTAGCGGTTCCTGTCTTTTTCTGGTCTATTGTAATATCAAAATTCTGGTCATCCTGGTTATCATTGTTCTTTAGTTTTTCAACCCTTGCCTTATTGTCCGCAACGGGCTTCTTTTTTTCTATGAAGTCCTGAAGTATTGCGGAAAGAAGAAACAGTATTAGTGCCGTAACAAACAGTATAAAGATTTTCCTTCGGATGGTTTCAACAGAAAATATACGGTTATAAAATATCCTTAATAAAAGTGAAACAATAAACGCTGTGAAGTTTGAGTAAGAATCATAATCTACGCTCCCGTCGAAGAAGGTGGTAATAGTAATGAACCCTGTAACGATTGAGAGTATAAGTATAAAAGTTCTCAGGGATGAAAAGTTCTTTTCATCCTGATGAATCCTGTATGAATCCTCTTTGGAGTGTTCCAGGTATTTATCGAATTCAAATGCTGTTACCATTCGTATGAATTATTGTTCGGGTTTGTATTCACCCGGTAAATCTCCGCCGGTACCGAAGAAAAACTCAGTCATCTGGTCCATAAATATTTTATCGGTATCGGGGTTTGAAAGGTCAAGTCTGTATTCGTTAACTATCATCTTAAAATAATCAACAAACAATTTAAACGCCTCTTTTGATACATTATCATATACCCTTTGTCCCAGTTCTCCCTGAAGGGGAAGCCTGTCGAGTCCGGGCAGGTCTTTATTTAATTTAACACAATGAACTATTCTTGGTTCTGCCATATATTATTTTGTTTTTTCGTCTATTAGTCTATTTTCAAATACGTTGTTTATTACTTTTTGTTGCTTAACTGCTTCGAGTAATGCATCACGGTCAATAACGTTAGTATCGACGGCTTTTATTTCTTCTCCGAAATCACCGAAATATTTCTTTGCCTGTGCGGCAGTATAACTATTTGTAACAATTGAATAATCCTTATCCATTTCAATAGGCTTACCGTTTATTTCAATCGATTTAATAAAACTGTCCGACTGATCGCTTAGCAAAGATGAGTTAACTATAATTTTCATTCCTGATTCGATAATCATATCATATCCGCTGAGTTCTTCGTCTTTTGCAGACATACGGATATTGTTTGCCATCATTTTCTTTACAGTAGAACCTTTAACAGTGAAGGTCATAATGTTATTTCCGAAAGGATTTATTTCCCAGATATCGCCAACTGTTATATTACCTTTTAACATATCTTTTCTAATACTTCCGGCATTCATAAAGGCAATGTCGGTTTTAAACATGGTACGTAAGGCATCTGCATTCCACTGTCCGCAATTACCTTTTTTCCAGTCAATATCAAGTTTACCGATAACTTTTTTCATTTCAGGTTCTATTGAAGCAAGCATTTCATTCACTTTGTCTCCTGCCGTTTTATCGAATATTGCAGAATCAAGAACGGTTTCGTTTAATTTACCGAAATAACTTACTACTGTGTCTTTTTCTATATCAACTTTTAAATCAAGTTTGCCGAGAAACTTACCGTATGAACCTGCCTGAACGATAATTATACCATCAACAACTTTTGGTTTATAAATAGGTGTATGAGAATGTCCGCCAACGATTATATCAATATCATGAAACTTCTTTGCGTAAACAGTATCTTTGTCAGCACCGTTATGCGAAAGAAGAACTATCAGGTTACATTTTTCCTTTTTTAATACTTTAAGGTTTGCAGTAATAACTGAATCGGTATTTAACACTACTAATGAAGCAACATTCTTTGGGAGAGTCAGAGATTTTAAATCTTCTGGAGACACACCTATAATACCAATTTTAATCCCGTTCTTTTCTTTAATTACGTATGATTTCCCGAAAGTCCTCTGTTCTTTTGGTAAATAGAGATTAGCAGAAAGTACATCGAAGTTTGCTGTCTTCAGACCTGAATCGAGAACGGCTGCGCCGTAATCAAATTCATGGTTACCTACCACAAAAGCGTCAAGGTTATACATCTTTAAGAGTTCAATCTGCGAAAATCCGTTGGTAATTGACGAGATAGGACTGCCTTGATAATCATCACCGCCGTTAAGAACGAGTGAGTTCGAGTCTCTGAATTTGTTCAGATATCCAAGTACAGAACCTGTACCGCCGACGAAATAAGTGGTGGTTTGTCCGTCTTTTTTCTTTGAAATCTGGTAAGGCACATTACGGGCGTGAAAATCATTCCAGTGTAAGATTGATAATTCCCTGATATTATCCTGTGCGAATAAAGATACGCAGGTAAATGTTATTATAATTAATACTATAAGTCTTTTCATATAAAATTGAAATTAATAATTGAACAAAATACTCAATATTTAAAACATAAAGAATGAAGAAAGGGAATTCAAAATTAAAGGAAAAGCAGAAACAACTCACAGTTTCTAATCGGATATAAACTACTTTTATTTTTCTGATCAATAGACTATATTAATCGAAATGTGAAATGTAATGAGCAAATCATTTACTTTAATAGCGCGGAATGCAAAAGTACGGGAGCTAATTTCCAATATCGACAGAATTGTTGATTCTAACGGTTCGGTGCTTTTAACGGGAGAAACCGGGGTCGGTAAGGAAATTTTTGCAGAATACATTCACAGGACAAGCAACAGGGCAAACAAACCATTCGTGAAACTTAGTTTATCAGCAATGCCTGCTGAGTTACTGGAAAGTGAATTATTCGGACACGACAAAGGCGCGTACACAAGCGCGGTTGGCGAAAAGAAAGGATTGTTTGAGATTGCAGATACGGGAAGTATTTTCCTTGATGATATTGATGATGTTCCACTTAAGATTCAGACAAAACTGTTGAGGGTTTTAGAATCAAGAGAGATACAAAGAGTCGGCGGAACTAAGACTATAAATATTGATGTAAGACTAATCACAGCCTCTAAAATAAACCTTAAAGAACTCGTTGAGAAAGGCATATTCCGTTCTGACCTTTTTTACAGAATTAACGTAGTACCCTTTGATATTCCACCTCTGAGAGAAAGGCGGGATGATATAGAACCCCTGATTGAATATTTTATAAAACATTTTGATTCGCAAAGGGAAATCAGTATTTCCGGAGAAGCTCTCAAGGCATTCATTAATTATTCCTGGCCCGGTAACGTAAGAGAATTAAAGAACCACATTCAAAGAATACTTCTGTTTATTAACGAAGAAATTAAACTCTCAGACTTGCCTGCGGAAATACGCAGCGAAAATCCCATTGACTACATAATGAAAGCCTGTAACAACTGTTATCTTGACGGCGAAATGAATTTTGACCAGATAATTAAATGCCTCGAACACAACCTCGTTGAACAGGCACTCGCAAAAGAAGAAGGAAACCAGTCAAGAGCAGCTAAAAAACTTGGACTCAGTCTATCAACATTCCGGGATAAACTTAAGAAATACAACATAAACACACATAAATAATCTGCGGATTCCCGCAACCTTTATACGAAATTTCGCAACACTCCATCAATAATCTTCACATTTCCTTTTAATTTATCGCTTATTTCAGGCATAATTATTGTAGTGTATAATACAATTATTAAACTTACAGAATAATGAATACTGATAAGAGTACATTATCTATTAAGGGTTCAATAGTCGGGGTTTACGAAAAAGAAGGAAAAATAATTTCGATAATCAAACATGAAGAGGGTATTTTTGAAACAGAATATAAGTTTCCCGAAAATGTTCACCTTGAAGACAAGATAAACATAGTAAGCAAGATAGAGAAAATAGATAAACTTTTAAAATAAATTATTAAACCTTAAAAAAATGGGGGCAAGATGAGTGACAAACCTCTGACAGTCTACGAAGACATGAAGTCCAAGGGTTATTCCCGAAGAGACTTTATAAAATTCTGCGGGATGATGGCAGCGTTTATAGGTGTAGCATCCACAGGAGTAAGCAAAGTTGTTAAAGCTCTTGAATCAAAATCACGGATGCCTGTTGTATGGTTTCACTTTCAGGAATGTACGTGCTGCAGTGAATCATTTATCCGCAGTTCACATCCTATGGTAGCGGATATTTTACTGGATAACATTTCTCTTGATTACACACAGACTTTACAGGCACCTGCAGGTTATCAGGCCGAGAAATCATTACAGGATGTAATGAAGAACTTCAAAGGTCAGTACCTTATGCTCGTTGAAGGTTCAATCCCGACGGGTGATGACGGAGTTTATTGCTGTATAGCCGGTAAATCAGCTATCGACATAGTAAAAGAAGCCGCAAAAGATGCCAAGGCTGTTATAGCATGGGGTAATTGTGCTTCCCACGGCTGCGTTCAGGGTGCAAAACCAAACCCAACGGGCGCACAACCGGTTCATAAAGTAATTAGCGGAGTTCCGTTAATTAATGTACCCGGATGTCCTCCTATTGCCGAAGTAATGGCAGGAGTAATTGTTCACTTACTTGCATTCGACAGAATCCCGCAACTTGACGGTTTAAAAAGACCTAAGGAATTTTATTCAAGACGTGTACACGACACCTGTTACCGCAGACCTAATTACGATGCAGGATTATTCGTTCAGACATTCGACGACGAAAATGCAAAACGCGGATACTGCCTTTACAAGATGGGGTGCCGCGGACCTGTTACTTACAACGCCTGTGCCGTTATAAAATGGAACAACGGTGTAAGTTATCCGATTCAGTCGGGTCACGGCTGTATAGGATGCAGTGAAGCAAACTTCTGGGATAACGGACCATTCTATCAGCACCTTGCGTCATTCCCGGGTTTTGGAATTGAAACTACTGCCGACAAGATTGGTGTAGTTGCCGGTATTGCGACAGCAGCGGGTATTGCAGCACACGCAATCACTACAAACATAAGAAAAGGAAAAGAAATAAAAGAAGAAATAAAAGAAAGTGATCACTCACAAAAGGAGGATAATGTATAATGGCTAATAGAATAGTAATTGACCCTATTACAAGAATAGAAGGTCACCTGAGAATAGAAATGCAGGTACAAAATGGTAAAGTTGTTGACGCATACAGTTCGGGAACAATGGTAAGAGGACTTGAGATTATATTAAAAGGCCGCGACCCCCGCGATGCATGGGCATTCACAGAAAGAGTCTGCGGAGTATGTACAACCGTACACGCACTCGCATCAGTAAGAAGTGTTGAAGATGCACTCGGAATTACAGTACCTCCGAACGCAGAACTTATCAGAAACCTGATGTTCTGTGCACAATACTTACAGGACCACGTAGTTCACTTCTACCATTTACACGCACTGGACTGGGTAGATATCGTAAGTGCTTTAAAAGCCGACCCGAATGAAACATCAAGAATTGCACAGAGCATTTCAAACTGGCCGAAAAGTTCACCTAAGTACTTCTCCGATTTACAAAAACGTCTTACGACATTTGTAAGCAGCGGACAATTAGGGATATTTGCAAACGGATACTGGGGACATCCTGCGTATAAATTACCCGCAGAGATAAACCTTATCGGAGTAGCACACTATCTTGAAGCACTTGAATGGCAGAAAGAAATAGTAAAGATTCACACAATATTCGGCGGCAAGAATCCACATCCTAATTATCTTGTAGGAGGTGTACCTTGTTCAATTAATATCGAAGAAGTTAATGCAATCAACTCTGAAAGACTGGCATACGTCGGCACATTACTCAATCAGGCAAAAGACTTTGTCGAGCAGGTTTACATTCCTGACTTACTTGCAGTAGCACCTTATTATCTTGACTGGGGTGCAATAGGCGGTGGACTTGAGAATTATCTTTCATACGGAGACCTACCTGTAAATGGGTATGCCGATGTCAGTAAATTCAAATTCCCAAGAGGCGCAATTCTTGGAAGAGACTTATCGAAGGTGCACGAAGTGGACGGAAAAGATGTCGGACAGGTACAGGAATTCATTAAGCATTCGTGGTATGAATATTCAGACGGTGACGAAGCAGGAAAACATCCATGGGTCGGTGAAACCAAATTAAAATACACAGGACCAAAACCACCGTACGACCAGTTGAATGTTGAACAGAAATACAGCTGGCTGAAGACTCCAAGATGGAAAGGCCATGCAATGGAAGTAGGACCGCTTGCAAGGATGCTTGTAGCCTATGCATCAGGACGCGAAGAAGTTAAAGATTTAGTCGGTGCCGTCTTAAAGAAATTAGACGTTCCCGTAACTGCCTTATTCTCAACACTTGGCAGAACTGCCGCAAGAGGAATTGAAACTCAGCTGGTTGCAGGATGGGCAAAAGAATTCTTCGGACAACTTCTTACGAATATCAAAAACGGTGAAACAAGAACTTTTGAAAGTGCAAAGTGGGAACCTTCATCCTGGCCGAAAGAGGCAAAAGGTGTCGGTCTTACAGAAGCACCTCGCGGAGCACTTGCTCACTGGATTGTTATTAAAGACCAGAAGATTGATAACTATCAGCTGGTAGTTCCATCAACATGGAATGCATCACCAAGAGACACGAAGGGACAGATGTCTTCTTATGAATCTGCTTTAATCGGAACTCCTGTTGCAGACCCGGAAAAACCTCTGGAAATATTAAGAACAATACATTCATTCGATCCGTGTCTTGCGTGCGCAGTACACTTATACGATGAAAAAGGAAAATATGTACACCAAATCGATACTTTTTAAGGAGGAAAAATGACACAAACAAACAAAAGAATATATGTCTGGGAATTACCGGTAAGGTTTACGCACTGGGTTAATGCTCTTTGCGTAGTAACACTTGCCGTTACCGGATATATGATAGGAAGGCCCATAGCTTTTCAAAGCGGTGCCGAAGCTTCTTTTAGTTACTGGTTTGGTACCATAAGATTCGTTCATTTTACTGCGGCATTTATTTTCTTCTTCAGTTTCGTTTTCAGAATCTACTGGGGATTTGTAGGAAATCAATACGCAAAATGGAATACCTTTCTGCCACTGAAGAAAGAACAATGGGTTGGAATGCTCCGCGTACTGAAAATTGACGTTCTTCTTATGAAGAGCAGACCTCTGAAAACAATCGGTCACAATTCACTCGCAAGTCTTTCATATTTTATTGCATTTCTTGCATTCCTGTTTCAGTGTATTACGGGATTCGGAATGTATTCTGCAATGAGTGATGCTTTCTTCCCGCAACTTTTCAGATGGATAGTGCCTCTTATGGGAAGTGATTTTGCGGTAAGGCAATGGCATCACATATTTATGTGGGTCTTTGTCCTCTTCACAATCATACACGTCTATCTTGTATTCTATCATGACTACGTTGAAGGAAGAGGAACAATTTCTTCAATGGCAGGCGGATGGAAATTCATAGAAGAAGACAGTCCGGATAAATAATATTTATCAAACAATACTCAAGGCGGGGAAACCCGCCTTTTTTTATTAATATATCTTTTGTATTATATCCGCAAATGAAAACTCTAATACTTGGAATCGGTAACATTCTTCTTGGTGACGAAGGAATCGGCGTTCATACCATAACCGCGCTCGAAGACAAGACCCTGCCGAAAAACGTTGACATACTTGACGGCGGTACAGGCGGGTTTCACCTTATGTCTTATTTCAGAGAATATCCTCACATAATTATGATTGATGCCACGATGGACGAAAGACCACCAGGAACTGTTTCGGTTTTAAAGCCGCGGTTCTCAAAAGACTTCCCGAAATCATTAAGTGCACACGATATCGGATTAAAGGATATGATTGATTCAGTTGCACTTCTTGATAAACTTCCAGAAATTGACCTGATTACTGTTTCAATAGAATTATTGACGGAAGGTTTATCTCTTGATTTAACTCCGCCCGTAAAAGATTCTATCGGTGAAGTTATTGAAAAGGTTTACGACTTACTGTCTTTAAAGGGTAAACAATAATATGCTTCAGATTATAATAGGAAGTTCGTTGCTGAGTTTCTTTCATGCGCTAATCCCGCATCACTGGCTCCCGCTTGCAGTAGCAGGTAAATCCGAGAAATGGTCTGTAAAAGAAACCATAAGAATTACTTTGTTAATCGGGCTTATGCATACATCCAGCACTATTATAATAGGGATAGTGGTTGGAATTGCAGGGTATAAATTAACCGGCGTATTTCAGTCATTCGAAAACTTCCTTGCTCCTTCAATTTTAATCGGCCTCGGCTTATTCTTTGTCATAAGAAACTTCATAAGCGTAGACAAGCATGCACACGATGAACATCATCATCATGAACACGATGAACACCATCTTCATGAACATGGCGAACACCACGAGCATCACAGCACTCATCACCACGACCACACGACTCACCATCATATGAGCGAAGAAGAGATTAAGATGTTATCCGGAAAGCCTAAACGTGCCGTAATATCTGCTATAGGAACGATGATGGTTTTTTCTCCGTGCATTGAGATTGAAGCGTTTTATTTCACGGCGGGGAAATACGGATGGACGGGAATAGCGTTACTGTCCCTGATTTATTTTTTAATAACTATAGTTGTAATGTTGACCTGCGTGTTGTTAGCAAAGAAAGGGCTGGATTACATAAACAAGAAACTACATTTTTTCGAACATTACTCAAAAGCCATAGCAGGATCGATATTAATTATTCTGGGACTGTTATCGGTATTTATACAATTCTAACAAATCCTCGGTAACTGTTCACCGCTGAGCATATCAAGAATTCTGTTAGAACCCATTAAGTTCTTCAGTGTGACTAATCCTTTTTTGTTTTTCCCTTTCACTGCTCCAATTATAGATGCATACTTTCCATCGTCTTCTTTCTTAAGTATTTCCAGTGTTTTGCCAGCGTCTTCTTTTTTAACGATAGCAATAAACCTTCCTTCGTTAGCAACATAGATTGGGTCGAAACCGAGTATTTCACAAACACCTCTTACTTCTTCGAGAACGTGTATAGACTTCTCTTCAATCTCGATTTCATACTGTGACTGTGAAGCAATTTCATTAACACTGCTTCCAAGCCCTCCGCGGGTCAGGTCTCTCAAACAATGAATCCCGATACCTGCATCAATTAATTTCTGAACTACGTGATTCAATGGTGCGCAATCGCTTAATATTGTACTTTCAATATCAAGGTTTTCTCTTGTTGTCATAATCGCAATTCCGTGCCTGCCTATATCTCCGTTAACAATTATCACATCCCCCTCTTCAACACGGGAAGGAGAAATATTAATATCTTCTCTCACGATACCTATACCAGCGGTATTAATAAATATTCCGTCACCTTTACCTTTATCAACAACCTTTGTATCTCCTGTAATTATCTGAGTACCTGTTCTTTCGCAGGCATCTCTTATAGATATTATTATCTTTTCTAAATCCTTTATTAAAAAACCTTCTTCAAGAATCAGCCCAAGACTAAGGTAAAGAGGTTTTGCACCACACATCGACAAATCATTCACTGTTCCGTATACTGCAAGTTCGCCTATATTTCCTCCCGGGAAGAATACAGGATTTACGACATAAGAATCCGTAGTAAATGCCAGCCTGTGTCCTTCAACATTGAACACAGCGCCATCGTGCTTTTCTGAAGTCATATTGTTCGAAAGATAATGCATAATCATTTTCTCGATTAAGTTATTCATCATCTTTCCACCGCCGCCGTGAGCCATAGTAATGGCATCGTAATCACTTATCGGAAGCGGACAACTCATCATACCTGTTGTGTTTTCTTTCTTGTCCATTTTATATGTTATAATTTTTTCTCTTTGTATAAATAGTAAGCAGAACATGCACCTTCGGTAGAAACCATCGTGGCTCCGAACGGATGTTCTGGATTACACTTAGTCCCAAACACAGGACAATCAACAGGTTTCTTAATTCCCTGCAGTATCAATCCGCTGATGCACTCACCCGATTCTTCAACGGAGTAATTCACCACACCGAATTTCAACTCTGCGTCATAATCACTGTACTTTTCTTTTAAACGGAAACCGCTTTCTTTAATCTCTCCGATTCCTCTCCATTTTCTTTCGCATATTTCAAAGACTTCATACATAACCTCCATTGCTTTTGCATTCCCCTCTCTCGTAACCACCCGTGAGTACTGGTTCTCTGCTTCGTGTCTTCCCTCTTCAAGTTGTGACACACACATTAATATACCCTGGAGAATATCTACCGGTTCAAACCCTGTAACGACAATTGGAATTTTATATTTACTGACAATTTCTTCATACTCTTTGTAGCCCATAACCGTACAAACGTGTCCTGCGGCAAGAAATCCCTGAACCAGATTATTCTTTGAATCTAAAATTGCTTTAATAGCGGGGGGTACCAGGACGTGGGATACAAGTACAGAGAAATTCATAACACCCTGCTGATGAGCAATGAAAACTGCCTGTGCATTTGGCGGGGCAGTGGTTTCAAAACCTACTGCAAAGAAAACAACTTCCTTATCAGGATTCTGTTTTGCTATCTGCACTGCATCAACGGGCGAATAAACAATCCGTACATCAGAACCAACTGCTTTCAGTTTTAATAAATCAGTGTTTGAGCCCGGCACTCTTAGCATATCACCGAACGAACAGAATATTACGTTTGCTTTTGAAGCAATCTCAATTGCCTTATCAATCTTTTCGATAGGAGTAACACAGACAGGACACCCTGGCCCGTGAATAAGGTTAATATTCTGAGAAATCAGATCATCAATTCCGTACTTCACTATAGAATGCGTCTGCCCTCCGCAGATTTCCATTATACTCCATTTCTTCGTTACCTTTTTGTGTATAGCATCTACAAGCAGTTTGGCTTTATCAGAGTCCCTGTATTCATCAAGGTATTTCACTCTACATCCCCCATCAGTTTAAGATACTCCATCGTTTTATTTGCTTCTTCTTCATCTATAATGTTTAAAGCAAAGCCAACGTGTGCGAGTACATAGTCGCCGACCTTTGCTTCGGAAAGGAATGAAATGTTAACAGTCTTAATAGCACCGCCAAAGCTTACTTTAGCAGACCTTAACTGTGGGTCGTCACCGCTTATTTCGAGTATTTTTCCCGGTACTGCAAGACACATATTTATGTTATTTAATTTTTTTAAAATAAGAAAAATAAGCAATTTGTCCTAATGAAATACCTCCGTCATTTGCAGGTACTTCCTTATTCCAGTAAACATCGAAGCCGTTTTTCCTGAGTTCTTTTATTGAGCTCTCAAGTAAATATTTATTCTGAAAGCATCCGCCGCTTAGTGCAACAATGTTTTCGTTTACACGTTTTGCTATATCAACGATTATGTTAACGAGCGTATTATGGAATTTTACGGATATTATATTTACTGATAGACTATTCTCTTTGTCCTCAATCAAATGTTTAATTACTTCCGTCCAGTCTATTACACTCACTCCGTTGTCATTTGTTATTGCATACTTATAAGATTCTTCAGAGGAGAAACCTTCGTTTAAAAACTCAAGTTCCATTGCCGCCTGTCCTTCGAAATTAACTTTCTGCCTTATACCAAGAACAGAAGCAACTGCATCGAACAGTCTTCCCATACTCGAGCATTCAGGCGAATTAATATTCTTCTTAATCATCTGCAGTAATAATCCTGCCTCATTACCGGAAACATTGTCAGGTAAATGTTTTATAACTTCATCACCATAAACTTCATACAACAAACCAAAAGCAGATTTATATATTTCCCTGAACGAACTCTCACCTCCTGGCAAACGGAATTTTTTAATGTGTGCTGTTCTTCTATAACCCGTTTCATCGAACCTGAAAAACTCACCTCCCCAGATAGTCTTGTCTGTACCAAAGCCCGCCCCGTCCCACGCAATTCCAAGTAACGGACCTTTTAAGCTGTGCTCTGCAATTACTGACAGAACGTGAGAGACGTGATGCTGTACAGACTCTGTTTTTCTGTAATTATCTACTGCGTACTTGGTTGATATATAATCAGGATGTAAATCAGAAACTATAATCTCGGGTTCTACCTTATAGAGTTCTTTGAATTTATTAATAGTGCCGCAGAAACTGTTATACTGCTCAACATTTTCGAGGTCGCCAATGTGCTGGCTCATGAATACTTCATTACCTTTTGAAACTGCAACAGTGTTTTTTAAATGTCCGCCCACAGCCAGTATATGTTCTTCGTTTCCGGCATTGATAATCACAGGCATAGGGGCATAACCCCTTGCTCTTCTTAGTATAACTTTTTCGTTCATCACTATTCTTGCGATGGAATCGTCAACGTGTCTGTTTATGGGGCGGTTATGTACAAGGAATAAGTCTGCTATATCTTTTAGTTTCCTGATTGCTTCATTCTCTTCAATGCAGATAGGTTCATCGGAAACATTCCCGCTTGTAGCAACAATCGGGCATTTCAATCCGTCCATTAATATATGGTGCAGAGGAGTATAAGGGAGCATTATACCGAGATACGGGTTTAAAGGTGCAACCTCATCAGGGATTCTGCAATCAACTTTTCTTTTAAGCAGAACAATCGGAGACTGGGGTGAAAGTAGTAATCTTTCTTCTTCTTCGCTGACTTCACAATCACTCTTAATG
>Ga0194062_1000139_pt1 | contig 30471 bp, 29 predicted proteins | sample SepL2225m_MetaG_FD_155481 | JGI IMG/M metagenome (GOLD analysis project Ga0194062, IMG submission 155481) | Anoxic zone freshwater microbial communities from boreal shield lake in IISD Experimental Lakes Area, Ontario, Canada - Sep2016-L224-25m | ecosystem: Environmental > Aquatic > Freshwater >... | reverse complement strand
TTAGGAGCCTTCTTTTCTATCTGCAACACATATCCACCATCACCATCTTTTTCGAAAGCATGATTGATTTCAACGTTTACAACCTTTATGTTTTTTATTGGGAACAAGAATTCCTCGGCATCCCCCAAAACAACTTTTCTTACAACCTTTCTTATTTCATCCTTATATTTTTTGTTTAAATTATAAATCAGCTTATCTAAGAAGTCTTTAAATAAAGATTGAAAATTCTCATGATCGCTGACTTCTTTCACGCTTTTTATAAAAGATTCAGTAAAACTTCCTGTCTTTGAATTGAATGCATATTTTGTGTTAACGCTCTCGCTAACCATAGCTCCCTTATTTATAGAGAAATCAAAATCAAGATTTGTAGAATCGGCATTTTTTGAAAAATCTTTAAAAAATTCTTCAGCCATAACTCTAGCATTTCCGTCACTTAATACATTATTTATGTTTATTTCCTTTTCCATTAAAATACTCCTATTTTGTATATTTTTATATCGGAATATTTTACTAAAAAGAATTATCCCCAGAAAGATGAAACAACCAAACCGTCTTCTAAAACTACATTTAATCTACTATGATCTATTGATTCTATGTTTATGTTTTCTTTTTTACACCCACCATAAAATATATGCTTTATATTATTTTTAAAAAGTATGCTATTTATCTCTTTTTCTTCTTTGCCAACAATCCACTCGGATATATTTTTTTTCTTATCTATGTCTAAGGAAAAGAAAAACGAAAAATATTCTTTTAATTTTTCGTTTACTCTTAGACTTAATTCATTTCTATCGTTATCTGATTTTTGATAATTTCTTTTTAAAACATTTATGGCGTTAATAGTTAGCATAGTTAAACCCGTAAAACATATAAAACGTATCCTCAAATATTAAATATTATATAAATTATATTACTCCTTTAATTTCTTTTTTCTATAACTTCAAGAAGTTCATATAGAAAATAGGCTATTGCGGCAGCGGTAAAACCAGAAAGAGGCCAATAAAAATAATTACCACTAATGAAGAAAACAATTATATCAGTTATAAGTGTCGCCCAGAAGGTTAAACAAATAGCACAATTCATAACATTGCTAAATTTTCTACCGAAAAAACACCTTAAAAATTTACGTAAATTAATATTCCAATACCTAACTGGATAATCTTTCCTTTTAGAAACCATTATCACGGCAAGCCCAATTGATGACATTATTGATATAAAAAACCAATGTATAAAAAGCATATTATCTCCAAAGCTTTCTATCGTCAATTTCTAGCGAACTTACTTCTTGCGTACCAATTATTCGCTTTCTTATAGATATCAGGTAAATTATCATATAGATTTTGCATTCTTGTAAACATCTCTGTAGCGTTTACGTTACCTATATTTCTATCAGGGTGAAGTTTTAAGGCCATTTGTCTCCATGTGATTTTAGGATTTTTTCTAGCCTCATCTTCATTAAATCCTTGAGATACAGCAAAGCTTACAAATTCATCTAAAGCTCTATCATCTTGTCTAACGCCTTGAAAGTTACCAGAATTACCTCTATCTTGGTTTTCATAATATTTCCTACTTTGTTCACGGCGTTCTTTTTCCGGATCTTTTCCAGTTATATCAACAGACATCATATATGCCAACTTATCTAAATAATCATATACGTCTTTTACATTTATATTTAAACCAAATTTTTGAGCTAATCTTACCCAATAATCTATATCGCTAGTTAAAACCACACCCCAGCCAGCAGTTTGTCTAACCTTTCTCATTAAAAAATATGCCAGAATAGTATAAAATGAATCTGGATTATTGATTCTTCTGGAATAAACAGCATCTCTTATAACCTTATCGTCCACTATATAATTAACTTCTTCTTGTGGCACGAATCCAGAATCTAATCTCTTGTCTCTCTTATTCTGCCTTATAAAATCTCTTTCAATAAGCTTTGCTTTAAAGAAAGGTATATCAAAACTATTACCTATCATTGATATTATCTCTTTCATTTCAAAATTTGCTTTTTCTTTACTTTCTTTAGAATAAGGGAAAGATTTAAGGTACTCAATGTATGCTTTTTTAGCTTCTTCCGATTGTAGTAACTTATCTATAGCGTTACTTATATCATCAAATGTTAAGTATTTACCATTTAAAGTAATTTGCCCTAAAAACGCTGGACTAGGAGCTAAAGAATCATCTAGATCTGTTTTTACAGTTAAATAATTAGATATTATATCTACTTTTACTGGAAAGTCACCTTCAAATCCTTGTTCATTAAGACTAATGTATTTGTTTGGTATATATTTACTCGTTAAATTTTTTAAATACTCTTCTGAATAATTCTTTTCAAATCTTTGATTCCAAGCTTCAATTAATTCTTTTATTTCTGGATCTCTTTTCTCTAAATTTTTTGCATTTAAGTAATTAGAATATCCTTTTGTTGGTTTGTCTTTATCAAAAATACTAGGAATTTTTTCGTTTATATAATTTTCAATAAAGTCTTCTTCATTAAATAACGGCCTACCAGATTGCCATGTACCAGTGCTATCTACTGCCATAGAACCTATTGCCCATTCTTTATAGAATAGTCTGAACTTATATTTAGGAATTCCACGACGACCTTTAACATAACTTCTATCAACAATTATATCTATTTTATCTCCACTGTCTGGAATAATATAATCCGTTTTACAGATTCCTGCTTTAATTGGGAAACCCATATATTTAACGCCGGGATTAGGCTCATACATACCTTCTGATTTTTCGTCAAAACTAGTTTTATCTGTTACTATTTTACTGGTTTTATTTGGATTACTCTGATTATTCACAGTATTATCTTTACTTTCTTCTGTCTTAACATTGGGTTCTGATTGAGTATTATTCAAGTCAGGATATCCGCTAGTGTCAACATTAAGTTCTTTCAATTTAGGTAATATGTTTTGTAAATTTCTCTTGAAATCTTCATTTTTCATTCGCCAGAATCTTTCACCCATAGAAATATTTGAATACCAAGTAAAACCAGCGTTAGCTATTTTTACTCTACTGTAATAGGTATCTCCATCTAATATGGCAAATTCTTCACCACTTTGTCTGTCTATATGTTTTTTTAAATATATCATAAAGGATTCCTGCAAATAAATTAACTATATCAATTATGTTAAATTATATTTATTTTCGATAGTTCCTACTTTATATTTTAAAAATGAATAAATCTTGGTACAAAAATTCAATGCCAAAAGTTAAAGATGTTAAAAACTCTATAACTGAGATATGTTCCAATTTAAATAAAATATCCGGTATAAAAAAGATATATATATTTGGATCCTTCATAGAAAATGAGCATAATTCAAATTTTCCAATAAGAGATTTAGATGTCTTGGTATCAACTAATTTTGATTCTGGAGATTTATTATCAATAACAAACGACAATAATTACCCATTATCAATGAAAGAGGAATCGTTGATTGAATTAGGTTACAATCCAAAATCTATAAACTTTACAAAAAAATTCATAAGTATTAATGATTTCAATATGGACCATTGGGCTTCTTCTAAAGATAACAAGATATTACATTGGGGTCCAATGGTAGATTGCATTGACGATTGGGAAAAAATAAAAATAGAAGCAGAAAACTACGCACAAAAAAAGACTGGTCTATCTAGAGATAAATTAAAAAATGACGATATTAAATATAAATGGAAGACAGAGTACGATAATTTAATAGCTATGTATCTTAAAAATATACCTAATGGCTGGTATTTATCTAGCCATAAGCCTAAAGAAATAATACAGAAAGCTAAGGAATTCGAAAAATGAGTACATTACCCAAAGAATTTATAGATATCTTAAAGGGAAAAACGTCAGTCCCATCGAATCACTCTTGGTTCCAATACAACTATAGACATGTAAACTATGATGTTTACAATCTTTATATTGAACGGGGATTAATAGGAAAAGAAGATTCCATAGAAGAGCCTAAAGTCAGTGATTTTTATAATACTTCAGACAAAACAGGCAGTAAACACATTGGTTTGGATTTAGATTATTGGATTGGACAAAATTATCCATTTTAATATTCTTTTAATCTAGAGCCGATATAATTTAAAATAAACAGTTTGTCACTACTTACGTAGGATTAACGTCAGCTATAAATTTCTTAATTATTTAAGAAAAACAATCTGGCTATAACCATTAGCCTTTTCTAAATCGTAAAAATAATGAAAAGGTCAGTGATCACTCGCTAAAAGGCGCTCGGGATGGTGGTTTTACGACTTCTTGTAAGCAAATAGAATTATAATTGGGTAATTCTTAACTTTCGATCATATCTAATACATCCTATTCCTTTGTCTTGGGGGAAGGGAAACATTTAAGAAGGGATGGGGGCGCTGCGCCTATATAATATTAAATCTATTCAATTATATAATATTAAAATTTAAACTAAAACCAAATCTTTCTTAAAGAGAGTAACATTTTACGTAGTAAAATGTTCTCAACGAGCGATAGCGAGTTGAGTCTTCTCCTAAATAAAAGGAGTTCAAATATTTTAATTGTAGTTAACTTAATTGTGGAAAGTAACAAACATCAAAATATTTTAGATAGTTTAAAAAACTACATGGATTTCTTATCTTTCTTTAAAAAGACTATAAAAGAAGCTAAATAACCTATGTTAATTACCACTCCTGAATTGGAAAAAACCTGGACCCATAATTATTTTTGCCAATAATAAAATGTGTGAAGTTACAGGATATTCTTTTGAAGAAATAATAGGAAAAACACCCAGAGAACTACAAGGACTAAGAACAAACAAAGAAATAACTGATAAACTTAAAAAGATAATACTTGAAAATAAAGTATTTGAATGTGAAACAGTTAATTATAAGAAAGATAAAACTCCATATAGAGTAAAAATAGTTATATGCCCATTATTTAATAACTTTGGTAATTTGATAAATTATGTGGGAATTCATGAAGTTATTGAGATTCTTGAAAAAGAGGAAACACATTAACTATACTTGAACAGGAGTTAATAGGAGAATTTTATGAAAAATATATTATATACGTTTTTGTCTGCTTTATTGATAATAAGTCTTTTTGGATGTAATTCTCTTAATACAAATAATTCAACACCTTTACCTAATCCAAAAACCTCAATAAATAGTGCAACTAATAACGTTAAAAGTATAACTGAAGATGTTAAAATTGTAAAAAAAGATATTGAAGATATTACAAAAGATCTAGGCAAATCAACCGAATCAATAAAAACAAGTGCAAAGGATGGTAAGGCTAAAACAAATATAACAAACCAATTAGATTTAAACCCTATTTGGGATTCTATTTTGTTTCAAGTTAGTATTCAAGAAGCTTTAATTGAAAAGTTAACTAAAGATAGTGAATTATTAACTGCTGTTCAAGAAAAGTTAGTTAAAACAACTTCTGATTTAACTACAGCAAATAATGATGTAACAAAATTAACAGAAGCAGTAAAAGTAGAACAAGGTAAAAATAAAACATTAACTGATGAAAATGCAAAATTACAAGATAAATTAGATAATGAACTTCGCAATAAGTTTATTTGGATATCTATTATTTGCTTTGCTGGACTGGTTGGTTGTATAGTTTTGATTTCTTCTGGACAAAAAATAGGATATATTGGCGCAGTTGGTTGTGGTGCCGGATTAGCTATATCTATATTCCTTGTTCAAACATTCGCATTTATACCTTGGATTGTTGGTGGAATCTTCGTAATATCTGGAATTGTGGGAATCTGGCTGTTCTGGAAGAAAAATAAAGCTATAACTGAAATTGTTCGCACACAAGAAATAGCAAAGCAGAGTCTATCCGATGCCGATAGAATTAAAATCTATGGCGATAAAATCACGCCAGGGATAGCCTACACTGTACAATCGGAGTCAACTGAGGATATAGTGGCAAAAGTGCGTAAAACCCTTGGAGAGAAGGCTAAACAGTTTATACAAACAGATACAGTCTTGACAAAAGCAGCTAAAGTTGAAAAAGAGAAAGCAGGAAATTCTGCAAAATAAAATATTTTAGTTAAGTTCTTCAAAAAGCTTGACGATATATAAATAGTACCAACTAACCGGCTTATTTTACAAGCACCTAGCCGGTGTGCTTAAAAAGGAGGCTATCATGTCTTATGCTAATAAGTTGGCAATCTGCGTCATTGAAAATGGGAAAGTTCTAAGGGAAAATAAGGTTTTAAACGAACCTGGGAATAAAGGTATAGATGAAACTTTCATCAAAATGCCTTTTGGAACGGAATATTCAGTTCGTGTAAAAAATCTAAACACAACTAGAGTTTTAATCAAGTTAGACATTGACGGAAACGATGTACTTGATGGAAATGAATTAATAATTGAACCAAATGCTTCTCACGACATTAAAGGATTCATGAAAGGTTCTGATGCTGTTAATAAATTTAAATTCATAGAAAAAACTCAAAAAATATCTGACTTTAGGGGAGATAACGTAGACGATGGAATAATTAGAGTAGAATATAGGTTCGAGAAACAAAAGCCAAAAATAGAAACTACGACAATTCATCACTACGATCATATTCATCACAAATACCCATACTATCAACCATATTGGAACTCTCCATATTACGGAGCGGAAAATATAAGAACAAGGTCTTTACTTTTTGAATCTAACGATTCTGAAATTTCTTGCAGTACAAGCAATCACCCTCATGATAGTTTTAGTAAAGAGAAGTCAATTATGAGAGGGATGAAAAATGAAGAAGGGATAACTGTAAAGGGTAGTAAAATTCATGAGTCTTACAATAAAGTTAGCATAAGAGAAGAAGACATAGAGGAACAGAAACATGTAATGGTTTTGTTCTTGAAGGGTGAATTTGTTTCTCAAGGCGTTAAAAAAAAAGTAGATAAAGTGGTGAGAGTTAGAGAAAAAATAACCTGCCCTACCTGTGGTACTAAAAATGATTCAAACGCGAATTATTGTACTGAATGTGGGACTAATATAAGTAGTTAAAAATCTCAAAGATTTAACAAATAGAAGAGCCATAATCGTAAAAAAAAGTTATGGCTCTTTTCATTTATTAATTATAGCATTGATAAAATTTTGCATTTTTGATTGAGCTTCTGTTCCGCTTGTTTTTTCTGGGAATAAGTTACCTATGAGTTGATATTCTGCGGTAGTAAAAGAGTTATACATGGCACTTTTTTCTTCTAATTCTGTATAATATTTTTCTTTCGCTAGTCTACATCTTATTTTCCATCCAATATATACATTGGAAATTGTTGGATATACTGTTTTCTGGGAAGTAAATCCAATTTTTGATAGCGAATTAACAAATGTTTGTTTTCCAGCCATTATATTATATATAGACTTTTCATCATATTGTGTTCCTAAGTTAACAGGAACGGAAGGACTTGATAAAGTTAACGTTTCAGTGAATATCTTTTCATTTGAAAATGTCATCTTATATTTCGCTGTTCCATTTTGCATTCTTAAAAAGGCATCTAAAGAGAATATAAAACTGTCAAAGCCAACTTCAAAGGTCTGATAGTCTCCATTTATAATGATTCCAAATCTATCTAAGTTAGAAGTGTAACCTATAGCTTTAGCTTTAAAATTGGAACCATCAAGTAGGTTAAACTTAACTTTCGATGTGTAAGTTTTGTTAAAGACGGTTTTTGATTGACCAGTAAAAACAACGCTATCAGGATTTACTGTGGCGGTTGGGTCAAATTCGTCTAAATCTGAAAATTCGTCTAAAAAATCGTACATAATAATTTATTTAAGAAAATAAGCCTTATTCCCTTTTTAAAAATAAAGATTAAGTTCTGACTTATAGGAATTCTCTATAAATAATTTTGACTGTTTTAAGAAATAATCTTTAAACAAATATGAAGTTTTAAATGATATTTTTTGCGTATGATAATTATAAGATATTGTTATTTCATATGGTAATTCAGAATCATCAATTTTATCAACTATAATAATGTCTCCATTATCATGTTGCCAAGTCTCGATATCTGATGTAATTAAATTCCAACTCATGATATTATTAATATCGCCAAAATTAAAAGGGAAAATTACTTAAAAATGGAATATAATAGTTATGTTTTAATTGGAAGGAAATATGCCTAATATAACAATAAGAAAAAGCTTAAAATTACTAGATACAACGCCAATCGGTGCTGGTGGAATTGCATTAAATGACAATTTTACCTATCTTGGTGATGTTTTAGAGACAGTGCAATACACTTCTGGCAAAAATTCTCCAGGTGGATATGTTGGTTTAAATCTATCTAATTTAGTTCCAACTTCTTATTTGGGAACCGGAACCTTAGATAATACCACAGTTTTATATGGCGACGGTGTTTTTAGAACTGTATCAATCGGAAGTTCTCAATGGACAACTTCTGGAAGTGATATTTATTATAGTACAGGAAATGTTGGTATAAATAAAACTAATCCTTCTGAAAGATTAGAAGTGGTAGGAAATATAAAAGCTACAACTTTCATATCTACTCAGGTTACGGGAACTTCGCCATTTACAGTGGCATCTTCTACCTTAGTAACTAATTTAAATGCAGATAAATTAGACGGATTAGATTCAAGTGCCTTTGAGGTTCCCATAACATTTTCAACCGGATTGACTAGAAGTACAAATACCATAACAGTTAATTCTACACAAAATATAACAAAATTAAGCAATTTAACAAATAACGGATTTGTAAAATCTTCTTTAGGTGACGGAACCTTAATTGTTGACACAAGTACTTATTTAACAGCAGAATCAGATACTCTTTCTTCTGTTACAGGAAGAGGCTCAACCACAGGTAATACAATTACTTCAACGGTTTCCACTGGAACTGCACCTTTTGTTATAGCATCTACAACTTTAGTTGGCAATTTAAATTCTGATTTATTAGATGGACAAGAAGGAAGTTATTATACAAATGCAAGTAATTTGGCTTCTGGAACTGTTCCTACTGCAAGATTAGGAAGTGGAACTGCAAATAGTACAACATTTTTACGTGGTGATAATTCTTGGCAAACATTAAGTGCAAGTCAGTGGACTACATCTGGAAGTGATATTTATTACAATACAGGAAAGGTTCAAATTGGCACAACGGATGGATATGAAATTAGTTCTGCTGGAATAGCAAGAATTGGAAGTGCTACCAATTTAGGAATGATATTATCTCCAAAAGGAAACGGAGCAATACAAATTGGAACAACAGGAAATACAAGAGGGACAAATGCTATTGATTTACAAACTTTAAGAAGCGCAAACACGCAAGTCGCTAGTGGAACAACTTCTTTTGTTTGGGGTCAAAACTGTACATCTTCAAGTAATGCTTCTTTTTGCATTGGATACAACAATGTCGCATCTAATCAGTATTCTTTTGTTTGCGGTTTAAGCAACATTGGTTCCGGTGCAGCTTGTCACGTTGAGGGTAGTTCAAATACTGCAAGTGGAGACAACGATCATGCAGAAGGATATATCTGTACGGCTTCTGGAGGGTATTCTCATGCTGAAGGCCAAAATTGTACCGCCAGCAATACTAGCCATGCAGAAGGGAGTGGATGTACAGCTTCAGATACAGGACATGCTGAAGGTACTGGATGTACAGCTAATGGAGGTAAATCTCACGCAGAAGGACAGATGACAATATCTTCAGGTAATTCTTCACATTCAGAAGGTAGTACAACAATGGCTTCCGCACAATTTTCTCACGCTCAAGGAGATCATTGTGTAGCTTCTGGTATAAGTTCTCACGCTCAAGGATATTATACATTATCTAATGGAAATACTACATCTGCAAGTGGAAGATATTCGACGGCGACTGGTTTGGCTTCTACTGCTGGTGGAATTCATGCAAAAGCAAGATTAAGAGGACAAGAAGCTTATGCTTCTGGATATTTTACCAATACAGGTGATGCTCAAAGGTCTGCTTATGGATTTTTTAGGGCAACTACAGACAACACTCAAACAGAAATATTTATGGATGAAACAAACACTGATAGATTAACCATAGTCGCTCAATCAGCCTATATGTTTACGGTACAAGTTGCAGCATACAATCAAACAGATCAAACAGCAGCGAGTTTTATTATAAAAGGGGCAATAAAAAGAAATAACTCAAACTCAACCTCGATATTAGGGTCCAATAATATTGAAAAATATGCAGATACGACCATGTTACCTTGTGATGTTTCGGTTGAAGCTGATGATACGAATGAAGCTTTAATTATAAAGGTAACAGGATTAACTGGTAAAACAATTAGATGGCACGCTTCAGTTCATACTTCGGAAGTTTCTTTTGGAACACCATAAGGGAGAAATAGGAGAATTAAATGTTTATAATAAATGGAAACTCGATACAACTAGATACTGGTGGTAATGCAAGGGGAACGTATTCTGTAGATTTACAATCTCAAAGAAGTTCTGTAACTCAGGTATCTAGTGGTTTATATTCTTTTATTTGTGGACAAAATAATACGGCATCCGCTGATTATTCTTTTGCTTTTGGAAAAGATTGTATTGCTTCTGGACAACATTCTCATGCGATGGGACATTCTGCAACTGCATCTGGACAATATGCCTACGCAGAAGGTAGTCTTTCAAATTCAAGTGGAGTAAACTCTCATGCAGAAGGATTTGACTCAACATCGTCTGGAGATTTTTCACATGCAGAGGGATATGGCACTATAGCGTCTGGGGTAATATCTCATGCAGAGGGGTATAGTACAATTGCGTCTGGTTTATACTCCCGTTCAGAAGGACAAGGAACTGTTGCTTCTGGACATGCATCAGCCGCTGGTGGAATTTGTGCAAAAGCCAGACTTAGAGGACAGGAAGCTTATGCTTCTGGAATGTTTCAAAATATTGGTGATGCTCAAAGATCTGCTTATGGATTTTTTAGAGCAACGACAGATAATACTCAAACTGAAATGTTCATGAATGAAATGTTCACGAATGAAATATTCACTAACAGATTAACCATAGTCGCTCAATCAGCCTATATGTTTACGGTCCAAGTAGCAGCATACAATCAAACTGACCATAAGCGTGCTGGATATTTCCTAACTGGTGTTATAGGCAGAGATAATTCTAATAATACGTCTTTAACTGGTCTTGTATCAAAGCAAGAATGGGAAGACACAGGAATGGAAGCTTGTGATGTTTCTGTTGAAGCCGACGACACAAATGAAGCTTTAATTATAAAAGTAACGGGACTGACAGGTAAAACAATTAGATGGCACGCTTCAGTTAATACTTCGGAAGTTTCTTTTGGAACGCCATAATAAATTATGAATAAATTTGAACTCATACAGCCTGTAGATGCGATTCATTATGATGAGTTTATAAAAAACCACATAAGTTGGCTAAATGTTTTCCCAATAGACACACCAGTTAATATAATCTACGACAAAGACGTTGTTCCTTCTAAAAAAGATATAGTTTTTACGAATGTTAAATTTACACCATTAAAAAAAGATGCACTAAGTCAGAGTATTAAAATGCTGTCTGTATTTGCTGAACCGTTCGCTTATTCTAACGCAGAATATTTTATAAAGTTCGAAACAGACAATGTAGTTGGTAAAAAAGAATTTAACTTAATAGAAGATTTTAATCGTGGTTTAGATTGGAAATCTCAAACTCTTGATAAGATGGATGAACATAAATTTCAGGACTTATCATCATATTATGATGTGAAGGTTAAGTTGAAATATCCTAGACCACTTACCAATATACTTATTTATAAATCTTCTTGGATAAAAACCGTATGTCTAAAAACAAAATTTCAAGTGTTGCCTGTTAATAGTTTTTCTGTGTGGTTTTGGTGGTGTTCTTTAGCTTTTGGCGCAAATTATGAATTGAAAGACTTTACTAAAGACTTTAATATAAAGCATAAAAATTTAAACGAGGTAAAAAAATGAGAATAGGAATATTTATTTTGCCATTGTTTTTAATCGGGTGTGTATCTTCTGAAAGATCTGGAATAGGAAAAATGGAAAGTGAAATAACAAGTTATGATAACAGTAACAGTTTCAATGAAAGGAAATTATCTGTTGAAGATTATAGGATTTACTGGATGAAAATTCTTTTTAAGTATTGAAATGATTATATCTAAAAATAAACTAGTTGGATTCCCTAAAATTAAGCCAAATGTGGCAGAAGATTATCATGGTTGGTTTGGTCCAAAAAATGAAGAAATGTTATTGCAGGATGTTAGAAAATCTAAAGTTATTGTGGAATTAGGTAGTTGGCTTGGGAAGTCAACTATATGGATATGTAAGAATAGTAATGCTATTGTTTTTGCAGTAGACCATTGGGAAGGTTCTAAAGAACACACAAGCGAAGAGTTATTATTAAAGATTAGCAGTTTGCAAGAAACGTTTTTTGTCAACTGTTGGAATTTTAGAAGTAGAATAATTCCAATAAAGATGAAAACGATAGAAGGTATTGATTTTTTAAAAAGGGAAAATGTTATTCCGGATTTAATATACCTAGATTCGTCTCATGAGTATATTGATGTTTTGGCCGATTTAGAAAAGTGTTATAGTTCTTTTGGTAAAGTATCAATGATAGGAGATGATTGTAATTGGAAAACAGTACAAGATGCAGTTTTGTATTTTTGTAATAAATATAAGTTCAAAGTAATTAATAATGGAAGAGCATATAAAATAGTGTATTAAAATATGAATTGGTATAAAGTAGCACAAATTTGGAATATAGAAAAAAGTTCTTCACTAACAGAAGAGCTTAAGGCGATTCATGAATTAGAATACAAATATAGAGTTATTAATAAAAATAAATTCAAAGGATTAGAACAAAGAAGAGAAAATATAGCCAGCAATATTGAAAAAGAATTATACGCAAGGTTAAATGATATAAGAAACCAATTCTTAATAATATTTAAAGAATGGGTAGCATCTCATAATTTAAATTCCGATTCTGCTTGGGCGAGAAGCAAAGCAGATTACTTTAAAAATCAGATAGAATTTTCTGGTATTGATTTCGAAGATGCAGCTATTAATGCTATTAGTATGTATTATCAGCCATCTTACAATAGGCATCTCGGAGACAAGAATGCAACCAGGCAGTTTATGAATAAGGTTGTTGATGAGTTACAGGGATACATAGATGAATCAAAATCATTCAAACTAATAGTTAAACTTAGAAAAAACGACTTATTAATGATGAATTTGGCTGATTTAAATGAATATTTTAACATGAGTTTCAATAATATAAATGAGGCTAAAAAATACGTAAACGGTTTGGGATATTACGATCTTGATATTGAAAATGAAACTGTATTAGATTTAATAAATACCAATAAAGATGTAGCTTTAGCTTTTTCTGAAGATGTTTATCGGTTCTTAGTTTACCCCCACTGGATAGCTAAATGGAAATATCACGAAAATAAACACAACAATACAATGGTAGATACTTTAAGATTAGTCAATGGTATGGTGAGAAAGTTACAGGCTGCAAGCGATATAAATGAGTTAATGATAGCTGTAACTATGTCTTTAAATACACTACATCAAAATGGTAATTTATTGGAGGATCATTTAGAAAATTCCACCAATCAAAATATAGCATTAAATTACGATTTAGATCTGGAAAAATTAAACGAACTAAGCAATAACGATGATTATTTAAAGTGGAACGAAGATTTAAGGGCAATTGGAGTTGAAGTATGAACTGGTATAAAAAGTCATCAAAGATAAACTTGATAGACAGAGATACTTTGAGACAAATAGACTCAATGGAGCCTATTATATTATCTGCTATAAGTGAAGTCAAGAAACATAGGAAAACAATATTTGTGGGAGATATTTTAATCAATCACCCATATACAAAAGAAAGTTTAAATGTAGAAATTTACGTATATTATAAAAAAGATAATCAAGCTGGTTATTCTGAAGATAATATCGAGTCTTTAGAATCTCTTAAGTTGAGTGGAAGAATATATTTAAACGCAGTTTATCTAAATGACAAAAATTTGAAATACACGATATATCATGAATTGTCTCATATTATTGATGTAAAGTTTTTAAAAGGAATATCAGACAATAAAGAATATGATTTTAAATCAGATGAATTTGACGCAAATTCCGCTGGAAATTTAACATTTTTAGATGAATATTTGAATAAAATACAAGATTCAAATAAGAGAAATAAAATAATTGATAATCTTTTATTGAATTTAAAAAGTGGTGAAGTTCCTCAAATCGGACAACTTCCTCAGCTTAAAGAATTATATCTTGGCGATAAAGTATTATATAGAAAATTCTTGGATAGAATCTATAGATATCTAATTAATTTAAAAAATCATTAAATACCAATATTCTCTTTTTGTCGATATAAGTAATATATCTTTAAAAAGAGAGGAATATTATGACAGAACAGGAATTGAAAATAGCTTGGGAATCTTATTCAGAAGGTTCAAACGTAAAAACTAAAAATAAACTTGTAGAATACTATTATGGCTTAGTTGACAAGATAGCTAGTTCGTATTCTAAAAAGATGAACAATAAAGTATCAAAAGAAGAACTTATGTCTCATGGTGTATCTGGCCTTTATGCAGCTATAGACGGATTTGATTTAAGTAGGAAAATAAAATTTGAAACATACGCAAGCTTGAGAATAAAGGGATCCATGATAGACGGCTTACGTTCTGAAGATTGGGTTCCAAGAAGTGTCAGAATAAGAAACAGCAAGATAGAAAAAACAAGAAGCAAAGCTTCGGTTATGGGTGACGCTTCAGAAATAAGTATTTTAGAAGAAGCTGGAATATGTAAGTCCGACTTTTATAAAAATGTAAAAAAATATATACCAACAAGTATTTCTAGTTTAGACAATCCTATAAGTATGAAAAACGGAGACGAACATACTGTAGATACAAACGAAAATATAAAATCATACGAAGATGTTGGATACGAAAATATAAGTAGATTGGAATCATTTAAAAAGCTACTAAATGATAATTATTCCATATTAGAGAAAAAGATAATATACTATTATTATTACAAAAGTCTAACTATGGGAGAGATAGCCAATAAGCTTAACGTTTCAGAGTCTAGAGTTAGTCAAGTCCATAAGAAAACATTAAAAAGATTAAAAACTCAAATAATGTCAAACAAAGAAATTTATAAAAACGAATTTAAAGAGATATTAAAAATTTAATTATTTTTTTGCATTTTCTGATTTTTTAGATTATAATTATTTTAGAGAGTGAAAATTGTTTGTAAGCGTTCAGTCATATTGTCATATTTCCTCAATAAGAGCAGAGTCTCTTATTCTCCCGACTAGCTTAGTTGGGATGATGAATGATACCTTTTATAGGTTTATCATTGATGAATATGGTGATGATATTGTGTCGCCTTTAAAAAAACAACTAAAAGAAAACAAAAACCCACCATTGGGAAAATGTTTTTCAGTTGAAACAAACAAAAGAGGAAGTATAAGTAATTTATATTTTATGTTACTTCTTTTTAAGCCCAATGGCTCAAGTAGTATATATGCGATAAGAGAAGGTTTGAAGTCATCTCTTAATAAAGCATTATCTGATGGAGTTAGTAGTGTGGCTATTAGTGGCTTATGTTCTAATCCTTTAGGTGTAGATACGATGTCTATAGCCGGTATTGTTTTTGAGGAGACAAATAAGTTTAAGGACAATTTGGATATTTATATTGTGGAAAGTGATAGAGTTTTCGTTAAAGAGTATTATAGGTTGCAGGATTGGCTTTTGAATAAGGAAAGTAGAGATGGAAGTATTAGATAGACCAGTTTTAGTTTTAAACAAGCACTATTTAGCTGTAAGGGTTAGCGATTTCCGTAGACAGTTGAGGAAGGTGCAAAATGAGAGAGCTAAATTCTTAGATCCATTAACATATTTACAATATAACTGGGAAGAATGGCTTGATGAATTTACAACAACTGAAAAAGATGAAAACTTTAATTATATAAATGGTAAGGATTATTATGTTAGAATGCCAGAAATATCTGTTTGTTCTAATTATTCATCTATCCCAAAGTCAAAAGTAAAATTAACAAGAAGAAATCTTTTAATAAGAGATAATTACACCTGCCAATTCACTAAGAAGAGGGTTTCAGCTTCAAATGCGACTATAGATCACGTTATACCAAGATCTAAGGGTGGTAAAAATACCTGGGAAAATTTAGTAATTGCTTCACTTGAAGCTAATACTAGAAAAGGAGATAAAACATTGGAAGAATCTGGAATGAAGTTATTAAGAAAACCAGTAGAGCCAAAGTGGAATCCAATATATTCATTTATGTTAACAAATAAGCCTAAGTCTTGGGAGAACTTCGTTAACACAGATAAATGGAACGAAGTAGGATATTGGGACACAGAATTATCTGATTAATGGCTATAATCTTTAATAAACAAAAAGAACAAAAGGCTTATTCATGGAAAGACAAATTCATGGATGAGCCTTGTTTTATTTTAGGTTCATCACCGTCTTTAAATGACTTTTCATTAGATAAATTAAGTGAGTTTTTAACTATTGGAATTAATCGGACGTTTCTAAAAATAGAAACAAGCGTATTAATGTGGCAGGATATTGATGTTTATTTGGAAAATAAAGACAGAATAAAGAATTTAAACTCTTTTCTTTATTCTTCAAAAAATGCAGACCCGAATAATATAGCTAATGATCACTTTAAGGTGATATATGGCGAATTTAAACAATCGTTTGAACCTGGCACGTATTATGGCTCTGGAAGCACTATTCCTATAGCCTTTCAACACGCCTGCGTTATGGGGTGTAGTCCAATTATTATATTGGGTTATGATTGTTTGTACCGAAATGGCATCACTAACTTTTATGGAAATAATAAAAGACACAATGATAAAACTTTAGAGAATTGCAATAGAGGATTATCTTGGATAAAAAAAGTAAGTGTCGATAAAAAAGTTATGATATTAAACTCTAAAGAAGAGCTTGATAACATTGTTTCAAGTTTAAATAAGCAGAAAAACATTTTAAAAAGATTAAAGGAACAACATGTTTGATAAAATAGAATCTTTAACGCTGTCCGAGTCTGAAAAGGGAATAAAGCTAGTTGATGCTAACTTGGAACAGTTTAGCAAGGCTATAAATAAAAATGAAACAATAGAAGAAAAAATAATAGCAAAGTTTTTCAATGGAGTCCAATTCAAAGAGCTTTCATACGAAATTGGATTATATAAAAGCAATATATTCCAATACAGTTTTATTAAGTTTTTAAACTTAAATGGATTTAAACTAGTTAATGAAATAGGATTAAAAGACTCACAGATAATAACAAAAGCAAAAAAGTCTTCAGTTGAATATGATAAGGGTGCTTATTTTAGCAATTATTTAAACGCTTTGCTGTTTTTCGAAAAAGAAGAAACTGGTGAAAAAATACTATACAGGATAGAAAAGAATGAATATTCTTCTGATAAATATTACTACACAGTATTTGACAGCATAAAAGACGATAACTTTATAACTAATCTTGAAGCTTATGTGAATGAAAATAATTTTTATAAAGGAAAGAAAATAACACCAGATTGTGTTTTCTTAGATGTTCCAAAACATATAACATGGGATGATGTAATTCTTGACAGTAAAACAAAAACTCTAATAAAAAATAACGTTGAAAATTTAATAAAAATAAAAGACATATTAAACAAGAATAAAATAAATCTAAAAAGAGGGATAATCTTATCTGGCCCACCAGGAACCGGAAAAACTATGATTTGTAAAGTCCTTTCTAATGAGTTACCTGTGACAGTTTTATATGTTTTACCAACACATATAAAGGATAAGTCGGACGTTACTAGAATATGCGACATGGCAAAAAGCCTTTCTCCAACTGTACTTATTTTGGAAGACATAGATTATATTGCCGAAGACCGAGATTCTGGTAATAATTGGATAGTTATAGATTTAATGAATAAGTTGGATGGTCTTGAAGAGTTTAATGATGTTATTACAGTCGCTACAACCAATAAAGTTGACAAGCTAGAAGACGCAGTAAAAAACAGACCAGGAAGATTTGATAGAGTTATAAATATACCAAATCCAGATGTCACAAACAGAAAAAATATGATTGAAAAATTTATAAAGCATTACGAATGTGACGATAGTTTAAATGTGGAAGTTTTAGCCGATTCGACAGAAAGTATGAGCGGAGCTTTTATTAAAGATTTATGTACCACAGCAGTCATGCACGCTATCTATGAAAATAGCTTAAATAAAGAAGGAATAGCGGAATTGACAGCAAATCACTTTAAGAAAGCTTTAAAAGAACTACACAATAAAGACTACTCTACTTATGAGCAGACAAAACCAAAAGAAAGAATCGGTTTTGGCTGATGGTCGTAATGCCTTTTAGGTCAATGGTTTAAGTGAGCCATTAAAATAAACATTCTTTTTCAAAAGGAATATTTATTATGTAGTTGAAATCTGTTTGAACGTAACAAATGTATTGTAAATTTAGGAGAATAAAGAATGAAGGAAGTATCGTATTCGTATGAAGAAGCTTATAAAGAATCTTTGAAATACTTTAATAATAACGAATTGTCAACTAGTGTATTTTTAAGTAAATACGCATTAAGAGATAAGAATCAAAACATATTAGAAAAAACACCTGAGCAAATGCACAGAAGAATAGCTAAAGAATTCGCTAGGATAGAAAAGAAGAAATTTAAAAAACCATATAGTGAAGATTTTATTTTTGGATTCCTAGATAGGTTCAAATATATTATACCTCAAGGATCTCCACTTTACGGAATTGGAAATAAGTTTCAAATAACAAGTTTATCAAACTGTTTCGTTATCCCCAGTCCAGAAGATTCTTATTCTGGTATTTTAAAAACAGATCAAGAAATCGTTCAGGTTTCAAAGCGTAGGGGTGGCATTGGTACAGATGTAACAAATCTAAGGCCAGCCGGAACTGAAACAAACAACGCTTCAAGAACGTCAACTGGTATAATCCCTTTCTGTTCCAGATTTTCTAATTCTCTTAGAGAAGTTGGTCAAGATGGTAGGCGCGGAGCGGGAATGATATCCTGCGATATTAGGCATCCTGAGTCTGTTATTGTTTGGAATCCAGAAGTAGATGGTGAACTGTTCATTACTCAAATAAGAGATAAGGATATAGGTAATTTTGACATATCTTCAAATCACTACAATCCAAATAAATTAGACTTTTGTACCATGAAGTACGATAGGAGTAAGGTTACTGGGGCAAATATCTCGCTTAGAATGTATGATGTGTTCTTTGAAGCATTGCAGTTAGATGGTGATTTTAAGCAACAGTGGCCGGTAGATTCTTCAGATCCTAAACATATCAGGACTTCAAAAGCTAAAGATATTTGGGAAAAAATAATTCACTCTGCATGGCAAACTGCGGAACCAGGTATTTTATTCTGGGACACAATAACCAGGGAAAGTCCAGCAGATTGTTATTCTAAATTTGGCTACAAAACTCTTACGACAAACCCTTGTGTCTCTGGAGAAACTTTAGTTTATGTTGCTGACGGTAGAGGAAATATATCTATTAAACAACTTGCAGAAGAAGGTAAAGATGTTCCGGTATTCTGTTACGATAATAATGGAAAAGTTGCAATAAGAACAATGAGAAATCCTAGAGTGACAGGTTATAACAAGCAAATATTTAAAGTCACTCTTGAGGATGGTGTCGTTTTGCTCGTAACTGGAAATCATAAATTTCTTTTAACTAATGGAAATTATGTAGAGGCAGAAAATCTAAAAAATGGAGATAGTGTAAAAATACTCACAAAATTCGAAGCTTCCTTAAAAGATATATTTCCAAGAAGTAATTCTAATTCACAAGATTATTATTGGTTAAATAATGGTTTTTCTAGAAGTTATTCTGAACATAGAATAATTGCAGAATGTGCCTTTGGAGCAATACAAAAAGGTAATATCGTACATCATAAGGATTACAATGCTAAAAACAACAGTGTAAAAAATCTTGAGATAATGTCAAAACAAGATCACGATACGCTACATTCTAAGAATATGATTGGTGACAAAAATCCAATGCGTAGAGCCAAGTTGGAATGGTCTAAAGAAAAATGGGCCAAATATTCAGAGAATATGTCAAATGCTGTTTCTGGAGAGTTGAATGGAAAATTTAGCGGATATTCCAATGAGGAAATAAAAAATCACGCAATAAAATTAACGAAAGAAAAAAATGCTAGATTTTCAAAGAAAGACTGGATGGAATACGCCAAGGAAAACAACCTACCTCAGTCATTCAGTGAATATCGTAAGTCCGAATTTAATACAGTTACCGAGATGGCAATTTGGGCTGCTAGAGAATGTAACATAAAAAATGTAGAGACAGACCCAAGGTTAGTTAAGACGTTGAAGGCTGCTAGTGTACAGTATGAAGCTAGAATCTTAGACGGAGAAGTTGTTGTTGTTGAAAGAAAATGCGAATGGTGTGGTGAAACCTATGAAGTTGCATATTCCAACAGAGAAGTTGCTTTTTGTGGAAGGTCTTGCTCTAATCATTATTTGAATAGCAAAGGGACCAACGAAAAAAGAAGTGGTAGAATTAATGAAACTTATAAAAAGAAAGCTGAAGAAAATAAGCAAAAGCAAATGTTTATATATACTGGATTAAAGTTTAAAAACAAATGCGAACCAAAACTTACGGAATGGGAAAAAGAATGCAAGGTAAATAATATTCCATCCAGACTAAATACAAAACATGGTTTTAAAAACTTTGATGAAGTTAAAGAATGCTCACTAAGCTTCAATCATAGAGTTGTATCTGTAGAAAAAGATGGATTTGAAGATGTTTATAATGGAACTGTTGATGATTTCCATAACTTCTTTATAGGTGGAGTTGAGGGAGAAACAAAAAACAATAAGAAGAAGTGGACATATGTAAACAATTTGCAATGCGGTGAAATTCCATTATCTGCATACGATTCCTGCCGCCTTCTTGTTTTGAATCTATTTTCTTTTGTTAAAAATCCATTTAAGAAAGACGCTTACTTTGATTATAAATATTTCTTTGAAGTTGCGGAAGTTGCTCAAAGACTTATGGATGACCTTATAGATTTAGAAGAAGAGGCTGTAACTAAAATTATTGATAAGATAAAGAGAGATCCAGAAGATGAAATTATAAAAGCCACAGAATTGAATCTTTGGAATAAGGTTTTAGAAACTTGTAAGAATGGTCGTAGAACTGGTACAGGCATAACAGCGTTAGGAGACGCTATTGGTGCTTTGAATATAGGATATGGAACAGAAGAGGGTATATTAGAGACCGAAAGAATATATAGGACTTTAAAGTTTGCCGCTTATTCTTCTTCTGTGAAAATGGCAGAAGAACTTGGTGCTTTTCCTGTATGGAACCATGAATTAGAAAAAGATAATCCTTTCTTAAATAGAATAAAAAATGAAACAGTGAAACTTAGTGATACTGAATTTATTAGTGGTGAAGAACTGTATAACAAGATGAAGATTGTTGGTAGAAGAAATATATCTTTATTGACAACTGCACCTGTTGGCTCTGTATCTATAGAGTGTTTATTGATTGATGAGTTTGGAACATCTTCTGGAATAGAGCCAGAGTACGAAATAGAACCAGTAGAAAGAAAGAAAAAGATAAATCCAAACGATGAAAATACAAGAGTTGATTATATAGATCAGAATGGAGATCGTTGGCAGAAATTTACCGTTTACTGTTCGGCTCTAAAAGAATGGATGAAAGTTACTGGAGAAACAGATTACAAAAAGTCTCCTTGGCACAACCATACAGCTTCAGCTTTAAACTGGGATATAAGAGTAAGATTGCAGGCCGCAGCACAACGCCATGTTTGCCATTCCATAAGTTCGACGATCAACCTACCTAACGATGTGACTGTTGAAGATGTTAAGAAAATATATGAGACAGCATGGAAGAGTGGATGTTTTAGGGAAGGTAATGACGTTTATACTGAATTTGGATTAAAAGATATATCTCAAATCACTGTTGGAGATAGAGTTTTCGGCTCCGATGGTAATCTTCACAGTGTAATCAAAGTACACGATCTTCCAGAAGAAAATAGAAGGTTTGTTAAATTGAAAATAATTGGTCATGAACATATGGAGTCAACTGCCGAGCATCCATATTACGTTCTAGAATTAGACAAGAAAGATTACAAGAAGCAATGGAACGAGATTAAAAAAATACCCGTATGGAAAAAAGCCTGTGACATAAAAGTTAATGATCATATTTTATTACCGAAAATATTACCATACAAATGTGTAAATGAAGATTTAACATTGAATATTTCAGATTATTTATCTTGTGACTACATTTTAGAAGGTGAAAGAATATATCCAGCTAGAATTTTACCTTGGAATAAAAATAAAAAGGTAAAAGCAGCAAACGGTAAATCTATACCATCAACGGTAAAAATAGATGAAAAGTTTTGTAAGTTTATTGGATGGTTTATTGCGGAAGGACATTATGATTCTGAATCTTACGTCAGATTGACTTTCAACTACAGCAAGGAGCAGGAAATAGCTCACGAATTAGCTGAGTATGTGCAGGAAACTTTTGGCCTACACGGTAGTTTTGAAAAAATAGAATCAAATAATGGGATAAGTCTAAGGTTGCAATTTGGATCTAAGCTACTTTGTCAAGTTTTAGAGAAGCTGGTTGGTAGATATTCAGAAAATAAACATTTACCAGAATGGTTTACTGTTATAAATCACAAGTTGCTAAAAACAATTATAGACAATCATTATTTTGGAGATAAAGGAGTAACTATATCTAGAAGATTGGCTAGAGAACTGTTTTTAGCTAGACATTTGTTGGGGCAAAAAAGCCACTTTGAAGAAAGTTACGGAGAAGGTTATGAGATAAAAGAAAATACATCTTATACGTCAACAGTTGCAAAATGCTTTGAAAACTTTTCAGCTTATAGGGTGTTTGATGTTGGTGAATTTTATTCATCAGAAAAAGTATATAACTTTTCAGTAGAAGATACGAATGATTATATAGTAAACGGATCTTTGGTTCACAACTGTAAGGGAGTTACGGTATATAGAGATGGCTGTAGAATTGGTGTATTGTCTAAAAAAGATACTTCTGTAAAAGAAAATAAAACAGAAGATAAATTATATACCAAGCGTCCAAAGTCATTAGACTGTGACATAAAACACGTAAGAGTTACCAAGAAAGTTGACAAGGTAAGAACTTTTGAATATCTTGTTATTATTGGATTGATGGACGGTAAGCCTTATGAATTATTTGCTTTGGAAAATGGCATATTGGATAAAAAGTTCGTAAATGGAAAAGTTATCAAGAATGGAAAAGGTGAATATGATTTGGTTGCCGAGTATGAAGGCGAAGTTAAGACAATCAAAAACATAACTAAAGATACAATTGAGCATGAAGACCTTTTGACTAGAATGGTTTCTTTGAATCTAAGACATGGAGTACCTATGCTTTATGTAATTTCTCAACTGGAGAAATGCGGAGATTTAGGAGCTTTCAATAAGGCTATAATGAGGTCTTTGAAGTCTTATATACAAGACGGGACAGAAGGAGACTTATGTAAAGATTGTTTAAAGAAAGGCGAAAAAGTAAAACTGATAATGTCATCAGGGTGTTTTATATGTCCATCGTGCGGTGGATCTAAGTGTAGTTAATTTAAATTAGAAAGGATTTTAAAATGAATAATAACAAAGAGGCGATGGAAAAATTAGCTGTAAGGTTTGTGAAAAAGATAAAAATTAAAAGGCTAACGCCAGAATCGGTAATTCCAAAGAAGGCAAACAGCGAAGATGCAGGATATGACATTGTTGCGATAGACGATGGAACTTTAAGTGATGATGGAACATATATACAATATAAAACAGGAATTGCTATAGAGCCGCCTTACGGTTATCATACAGAGTTATTTCCAAGATCTAGCATAAGTAAATACGATCTTGTTTTGGCAAATTCAATAGGACTTGTTGATTTTGGTTATCGAAACGAGTTGCTTTGTCGTTTTAAAATTGTTTTACCGTATTTAAAAAATAGACAGCCTATTTTATACAAAAAAGGAGACAAAATATGTCAACTCGTAATTCGTCAAACTGTAGATATGGAAATAGAAGAAGTTTCTGAATTAGGCTCCTCTGAACGAAATATGAATGGATTTGGAAGTTCTGGAAAATAAAACAGTGACATAATCCCCCAGGGTGTAATTTCTTTTGTCGTTGGGCCAACATACGTATTTAACGTAGTTGACAATCTGGACGAGACTGGTAGGGGTTCTGGCGGGTTCGGATCGACTGGTGTGTAAATTTAAATAAATAGTAAATATATAAAAAAGCCATAAGTTAATTCTTATGGCTTTTTTGTTGGAATAAAGGAAAATTACGTAAAAAATACAATATAAAAGATGTTTGTCATTTTTTAGGATAATAAATGAATTTATTAGAAAATACAATATTTGTATATAATCAGAATGATGCGGATAGTTTATCTATAGCCAATAACTATAAAGACTTATATCTATTGGATAGTTCACAGCTTATTCCTGTTAATTGCTCTAATGATGAAATACTTTCAGATTATAATGACTTTTTAACGCAAATTGGAAATACTGTATTTAATAAAATTGATAATGGAAGTCGAATTATTGTAATTGGGTATAATGTTCCCGGTGGATACTTAGACACTGATGGAAATGTAATATCTGTAACATCTAGAATATCTGGATATTTACTAGGCGATGAAACGAAATTAAAAAATCCACTATATGATAGGCAAATATCGCAAACTTTATCTGATGAAGATTTTTCCAAAATAGTAATATGTTCTAGAATAGATGCTCCAAGTGTAGATATAGCTAAAAACATGATATCTAGGCAAAATGAATATTACAATCAATTATATGCCAACGGAAGATTCTTTTACGATCCTTATGCTTATTTTGATAATAGCGGGATATATGATGATTTCGCCACAAAATATAGAGAAGAGCTTATTTACTTTAAAAACAACTTGCTTGTAGATATGAATGTTGAGGTAGTATCAACTGTTTTATTGAACGAGTTAACTGATGTTGTTATGCCGTATTTAAGGCGTGAATCTTTTTATTGGGGATGGTTTACTGATAGGACTACGAAATCATTCTTTAAAGATTCTGACGCTGCTAGAGTGTTTTTCTATAATGCAGACTACGACAGTTCTCTTACGATAAGGAATTTTTCTTACAATAACTTTTCACCACTTGCGATAAATGCTGGATATGTATCTACAGCAGGAGCTATGTCTAATCCTGGAATAGATGGATTTTTAAGACCAGGACCATTTTTTAAATCATTGATAGATGGAGGGTGTATTGGGGAAGCTTTTATTTTCTCTACACCTTATCTGAATTGGACCATAAGTTTATTTGGTGATCCTTTAGCTAAAGTTGTATTTTTGCCAAATAAAAAAGTGACAGAAAACAACCTGTCAGAATTAGATTATAATGTGAAATCCTGGAATGGTAGCAATATAGATGTGGCTAAGATTTTGGCCTACTATGTTGGGAAAACAAAAATACTAGAAAATACAATGAATGAAATTGTTTTAAGTGATGATATGATTTTTAGTTTAGATAATTTATATTCATTTTACGACTATTATGCAAAAAATAAAATCAACAACATAAATAGGTTTTCTAAGATTGTAAATAATTTATCAGAATATGCTACTGGTGGAATAATAAAAAAATCAAACGGTACTATAAACACAATAGTAGATCTATTAAATTATTCTGACTCTAAAGTAAGTAGACTTTATTTTGGATTAAATACTGGCTTTTCAGATCTTGATTCTAACTATTACTATGATGAAGGATATTGGGAATTAGAATTTTTATTAAAAGATGAAACCAATAGGTTTGAAAACTATAACTTTGAAGTATTGATTTATAAAGATAGTAATTATAGCGAGCTTCTATTTTCTTTGGATTCATCACTTATTAGAAGCGGTTGGGAATATGAATTCGATAAAGATATATTTATGCCGATAGAAGAAACAGGTGTGTCTACATCTTATTATGGAATGAGAATAAGATATAAATGTTCAGCCGAGCAATTAGTTGAAACAGGAGATATTTTATATTGTAGAATAAGGCAAAAAACAGAAAGTGAAACTTTTCCATATGTTGATTTAACAGAGGTTGCTTTTGGTTAAAAACTGGTACAATTTCACAGAGCTTGACTGGTATGGGTTTACAGAAGATGACTGGTATAGTTTTCTAGAATCAGCGATATCAAATGTAAACATCTACAAAATAGTATCTGACGGAATAAATGATAGTATGGTGATGGAAGATAATATCATATTGAAATTAAGAAACATAGAAGATAGATTGTCTGTGGAAAAAGACGTTGTGGGAAATTTATATGTTATTAATTTTATAAAAAACGTACAAGATAGCATAGTTTATTCTCAAAACGCAGTAGAAGTTGATAAGGAATTACAGAATTCTGTATTTTCTTTAAATTCGTGGGTTGTTGATAACTTTGGTGATTTAAATCAATATCTTTATAGTAATTCCATATTGGTTAAACCAAGATTTGCCTACATGTCAGATAAATTAGGATTTACGATAGAGTAAAAAATGTCAAAACAAGTAAAAACTAAAAAAGTCAAATTAGACTCCTTCATAAATAAAGCCATACAAAAAATGGAATTTGAAACGTATGATGCTAATGTAAAGAAGTATATACCGGACATAATAACCTTTTGTGAAAGTCCAGAATATTTAGATTTAGCGAGTAGAGGCATAAAGCTCAGAATGGCTCAAAGGGTTGTTTTGAAAATATTTTACAGAGGATCAAGTGGTAATGAAGACCTGAGATTAACTCAAGAAGAAATAGACTGGTGCAAAGAAAACTGCATACACGAAGATGAAGATAACATGCTGGAAAAGTATGAAACGAATGAAGTATTTAGAGAATTAGTTTTAGCCTGGGGAAGAAGGTGCGTTTCTGGAGATAGTAAAATAGTAGATCCTTTGACCGGAAAAAGATGGAAAATTGAAGATTTATGGAAACAAAACAAAACTATAAATGCTTGGACGTATAACGAACAAGAACAAAAAATGGAAAAAATACCTGATTGTAATATTATATACCAAGGAAAAAGAGATATATTTTCCGTTAAGACTGTGGCGGGGCAAGAAATAAAGGTTACTAGAAATCATCCATTTTTAACAAAGAGCGGATGGAAAGAATTGCGAAATTTATCCATTGGAGACAAAATAGCAGTTACAACTTCCGTTCCGTTCTTTGGAAATAGTAAAGCAATAACCGAGGACGAAGCGGCAATATTAGGATATATTACTGGAGATGGATGTTGTTCTCAGTCATCAACATATTTTACATGTTCCAGTGACAAAATAAAAAAAGATATTGAAGATAGATTATCTAGAGCATTTCCAGATGTGGAAATGATTAAAGATACATGGACTAGTGCTAAATCTGCACAATATCAGTATAAATTTCGCGGCAAAAAAATTGAATATGATAAATATTTCAACGAAAAACGTAATCAGGTTATGGTAAAACAAAAAAAGATATCTCTTAAGGAATTACTAATTAAGCACGGTATTAGCGGCATGACATGTCATAATAAAGAGGTTCCAGAAGATTTATATGAATGCCCCAAAAATGTAATAGCTTCATATTTGAGGTCTCTGTATAGTTGTGATGGAAACATTACACTTATTTCAAACGGAGCCGCAGTTCAGGTAGAGATGTACACAGTTAATCTAAACCAAGCAAATGCAGTAAGACATTTGCTTTTAAGGTTTGGAATATACGCAACAGTTAGAAAAAAAGAATGCAAGACTCAAATAGCAAGAGAAGTAAAAAGTTATAATTCAATTTCTTACAGGGTATCTTTTTCTAGGTCTCAGTATGTCAAATCGTTTATTGAAAATATAGGATTCATTGATCGCGATGAGCAGATAAAAAAGGCAAAAGAAGTAATATTCGCAGAAAAAAGAAAAGAAAAAAAAAGAGTATCTATATCTTTTCAGAAGATTAAAAGTATTGATGAATGTGGACAGGGCGACACCTTTGATTTACAGGTTTCTGATGAACCTCACAAACAAAATTTTATTGCCAATGATATTGTTTTACATAACAGTGGCAAAGATTTTTTATCTGGTATTATTGCTCCATATGAAGCTATGAGGCTTATTGAATGTAATGGTGGAAACCCATACGCTTTATATACTGGTGGTTTATCTTCAGCTTCCCCTATTTGTATTTTAACTATCGCTACCGCTAAAGAACAGGCAAACATAGCTTATCAGGAAATAAAAGATCGAATAACACACAGTCAATATTTTATGTCAAAAATAGGTCCAGAAGGAATGGAAAGTACAAAAATTCACCTATTGACACCTGCCGACATAGAGCTTAATAAAAAGCTTTTAGCTCAAGGTTTCCCTTTAAAGAAAGGTTCTATAATTATAGAAGTTGGACACAGTAACTCAGATTCTCTTTTGGGAAAAAGCGTATTCGTTCTTATTTTAGACGAAGTGGCTTCTTATAAGACAACAGGAGGTTCGTCTTCTGGTGAACGTATCTACACAGCTATGTCTCCTGCCTTAAACACATTCGTTAGAACTGAGTTAGTTTTTGATGATTTAGGAAATCCAGTTGTTGACGAGAATGGAAAGCAGAAAGAGAAAAAAGTATACGATAGTAAAATAATAAGCATATCTTCACCTAGAGGAAAAGAAGGTATTTTCTGGGACATATTTAAGGATGCCCCATTAACTAAGTCTAGAATAGCTTGTAGACTGCCAACCTGGGTAGCCAATCCTAATTTAACATTAGAATCATTAAGAGAAACTAATGACTCTATGACCGAAGAACAATTTATGACAGAATTTGGAGCAGAATTCAGCGGCACCGCCGGTGAAAATATGTTCACGAAAGATAGCATAGATGAGGCTTTTTTAAACTCTCTAAAAAATAAAGCCTACGGTGAACCTAATATTATTTATTACGCACATTTAGATCCAGCAACATCTAGTCACAATTATGCCTTAGTAGTTCTTCATAAAGAATTATATTTTGACCAGGATAAAAAAGAAAACAATTATAGAATAATTGTAGACCATATAAAATATTGGCATCCAACTCCAGGAAATCCCATAAGAACTGAAGTAATAACTGATTATTTAAAAGAACTTAAGAAGAAATTTTATATAGGAATGGTAACTTTTGATTTATGGAATAGTTTAGATAGTAAGACAATGTTGAGAAAAAATGGCATACCGCATAAATTAACCCATTTTTCAGGTTCCTATAAGATGATAATATATACAGAATTATATAATTTATTATTAGATGGAAGAATCAAGATACCTCGTCATGATTTATTAAAGGGTGAAATGACAAATCTACAGAAAAAGAGAACGTCTCAGAATAGATTCTCAGTATTTTGCAAAAAAGACGCAGAATATAATACCGATGACGTTATTGACGCTTTAGCTGGAGCTTGTTATACGGCTTTATCTTTAACCACTAAGAAATTACCAGGTAGTAGACTTATAGACACTGGAGCAATGTCTTCATCTAATCAAATGCAATGGAACAGTATGAGTGGACCGATTGGCTACGGTACAGGTAAGCAAGTTTCAGACAATTTGGAAAATAGGTCGTCTTGGATAAATCGTCAAAGGATTTAAAGCAAAATAAAGTGTATATATTATATTAATGGCTTTTTTGGAGATAATAAAATGTTTAATTTAAAAAAACAGTCTTGTAGCAATGTTGAGAAGAGATTAGAAGAAAGCAACAAAGATAGCGGATTATCAGTAGATGATAATTCTGGCAACATAGATTATAGACTGGAAGAGTTAAGGACTCATCCGGACGGTATGGAAACAACGCAAAAACAACTGGATTCAGTTAGAGAAGCTAATGAGAATCAAGAGATAACAGAAGGAGCGTTGAATAATACGAAAAAAGGAAAATTCAATCTAATGAAACATAGAGTAGATGAAAGACAACCACCACTTATGGATTATTACAAGACAAATAAGAAAGAAGTTGTAAAAGAAAGCGAAAAGAAGAGAGATACTGATTTTTGGGATAAATACGTTGGAGATCAACTTGAAGGTGAACCTACCAAGATAGTATCCAACACAAGCGTAAGTCAATTAGTATCTAATTACGACACTAGAGAAGAGTTTGAAAAAAACAACAAGTCTATAAAAGAAGCTTCTGTAAAATTAAGTGATTCTGACGCCATGTTATATTATATCTATAGAAAAGCCGCTCTAGAAAATAGAGAAATAAACGAAGAAGAAAAGCAGATAGTAACAGATATAAATAGTGGCAAAGTAAGGATATTAGAAGAACTTATAGGATAATTTAATGCCTAACTATTACCAAAAGTCAAAAAAAATGGCAAGAAGCACTATGCCTGGAATCTCTAATGT
>Ga0194062_1000137_pt1 | contig 30635 bp, 42 predicted proteins | sample SepL2225m_MetaG_FD_155481 | JGI IMG/M metagenome (GOLD analysis project Ga0194062, IMG submission 155481) | Anoxic zone freshwater microbial communities from boreal shield lake in IISD Experimental Lakes Area, Ontario, Canada - Sep2016-L224-25m | ecosystem: Environmental > Aquatic > Freshwater >... | reverse complement strand
TGCAAAGGCCTGCGAGCGGGAGGGCGTGATCCCGTTATTGGCCAGCGGCCGCGAAGCGCACCATCCCGGCCCGGAGGCCCGTTTCGCCGAGGCCGGCGAGGCGCCCGCCGCCACGGCCAGTGCGGTGATACGGATGCGCCACCGGCTGAAGACGGCGGAAGGCAAGGCGATCTACGCACGGCGCAAATCCACGGTGGAACCGGTGTTTGGCATCATCAAACAGGTGATGGGCTTCCGCCAGTTCCTGCTGCGTGGATTGAAGGCCGTGACGGGGGAATGGACGCTGGTCTGCATCGCCTACAATTTGAAGCGGCTCCATGTGCTGGCGGGATAACTTTGCCCAAAGGGAAGGAAAAGCCGCATTAATGTCGAAAAACGCTCCATAAAGGGGCGAATTAAGGCGTGGCAATCGTTTTTCAGCCTTTTTGAGGAAGGGAAACTGTCGTACAACTCTAAGTCGGACAGGCTCCTAGGGTCGAAATGAGTTCGACCCTACAAAATTCCATTTCGCATTAGCCAATTCCCATTTCCAGCGCAATGGACAGACCACATGCATGGACAGCAAAGCCTCCATCCCTTAAAATTCCACCAATTAAAATTATGGACTTCAACGGGAAGAACGATAAGGTTCGTCCCGTTTTGCACGTTAAGGTGACTTAAATAATGAAAACGCCCGCAATCCTAGCCCTCGAAGATGGTACGATCTTTCGGGGAACGTCCATCGGCGCGTCGGGGTCTTCCGTCGGCGAGGTGGTGTTCAACACATCCATCACCGGCTATCAGGAAATCATCAGCGACCCGTCCTATGCCCGGCAAATCGTGACCCTGACTTACCCGCACATCGGCAATGTGGGTGTGAACAGCGAAGATGTCGAATCCACCGGCATTTTCGCCTCCGGTTTGGTGGTGCGCGATGTGCCGTTGAGAATTAGCAACTGGCGGGCCGAAAAGAGCCTCACGGACTATCTGGTCGAGCATAAGTTGGTGGGCATTGCCGATATCGACACCCGCAAGCTGACTCGAATCTTACGCGACAAAGGTGCGCAACGCGGTTGTCTCATGGCAGGCGAAAAAATTGACGAGGCCAACGCCGTCGAGCTGGCAAGAGGCTTTCCCGGATTGCAGGGCATGGATTTAGCCAAGGAGGTGTCGGCGGCCGCCCCCTATTCATGGACGCAAACGCAGTGGCAGTTGGAGTCAGGCTATGGCGAACAGGCATTGTCGCGTTTCCATGTTGTTGCCTATGATTTTGGCATCAAGCGCAACATTTTGCGAATGCTGGCGGAACGCGGTTGCCGCTTGACCGTCGTGCCGGCGCAAACTCCCGCCAGTGCGGTATTGGCCCAGAAGCCAGACGGCGTGTTCCTGTCCAACGGACCCGGCGACCCGGAACCTTGCGATTATGCGATAGCCGCGATACAAGAAATCATCGTCGCCAAGGTTCCGGTGTTTGGCATTTGCCTGGGCCATCAATTGCTGGCTTTGGCATCGGGTGCCAAAACCGTCAAAATGAAATTCGGCCATCACGGCGGCAACCATCCGGTGCAGGAATTGGCGACTGGCAAGGTGATGATCACCAGCCAGAATCATGGTTTCGCGGTGGACGAGGACACGCTGCCAAGCTATTTAATACCGACTTACCGCTCGCTGTTTGACGGCACACTGCAAGGTGTGGAACGCACCGACTGCCAAGCCTTCAGTTTCCAAGGCCACCCGGAAGCCAGCCCTGGGCCGCATGATTTGGCGGAGTTGTTTGATCGGTTTATTGGGATGCTGGCATAGGATGGGCAAACGCCTTTCCTGAGCATAGTCGAAGGGATAGAGCCGCTTGCCCATCCTAGTCATAAAAGCAGGACGATGCTTTAAAAGAAAAGGCAGGAGAACTGTTAGTTACGAAAAAGGCAAAATTGGAGGTTTTTTTATGAAAGTCGAAGAACTCGAATCAGAAGTGTCTCAGCTATCCACCCAAGAATTAAAACGCTTTTCGCAATGGTTTGAGGAATTCAAGGCTGACCAGTGGGATAAGCAGATCGAAGAAGATATTCTAGCGGGGCGGTTGGATGCGCTAGGCGAGGAAGCTCTACGGGATTTGCGAGAAGGTCGCTGCACTGATTTATGAAGCACCGCGCCAGCCCTAGGTTTTGGCAATATTACGATAAACTGCCTAAATCTATCCAGCGGCTTGCTGATGATAATTATGAAATCCTTAAGCGTGATCCTCGCCATCCTTCGTTACATTTTAAAAAGGTCGGGAGATATTGGTCAGCAAGAGTAAATATTGATTACCGTGCGGTTGCAATTGAGGATGGGGCAGACTTAGTTTGGTTTTGGATTGGGCCGCATGTTGAATATATGAGGCTGTTGGGTGGGCATTAATGCTTAAGTGCGAAATCTGCGGAAGCACGGCGATTCATGATGAAACCGTAAGTAAAGTTTTCCATGTTAACGGTCACTATCAATTGGTGGAAAATATTCCGGCATCTGTTTGCACCCAATGTGGTGAAAAAACCTTTAGCCGGGAAGCGGCTGAAAATATTAGAAAACTGCTAAACGGCCCGACTCATCCTGACCATGCCATGGAAGCAATGCGTGATTTTAAGGAAGGCCGTTGCACCAAGTTATAAAGTCAGCAGGAGAAAGAATATGAGCGTTGCCTTACACCCCAAATATGTCACAGATGAAGTGGGCAATCGTATTTCCGTGCTTTTGCCCATTGAGGAATATGAAGCTTTGACTAGCATTCAACGAAGTGAAGAGGAGACCGCATACTTGTTAAAAGAACCAGCCAATGCTCGTCGCCTATTGGAGTCGGTAGCGAATTTGCGTTTAGGGCGCAATATCGAACAGCACGAGTTATTGCCGGATGATTAGCTTTGAGCGGCAAGGGTGGATTGACTATCTTTATTGGCAAGAGACTGACAAAAGTAAACTCAGGCGCATCAATCAAATCATTCGCGATATTCAGCGTAGCCCTTTTGATGGCATTGGTAAGCCTGAACCACTGCGGCATAACTTAGCCGGGTTATGGTCTCGTCGCATTGATGATGAACACCGTTTGGTGTATTCGATTATAGGAGAAGATATTGTGATCGTTCAATGTCGTTATCATTATGGAGTTTAAATGGTCACCATAGCCGAGAGAATTACAGTAAACCCTGCCCAATGTGGCGGTCGCCCGTGCATACGCGGCATGCGTATCCGAGTGAGTGATGTTTTGGATTTGCTGGCAAACGGGCTTTCATTTGAGCAAATCCTTGAAGAATTGCCCGATTTGGAATATCAGGATATTCAGGCCTGTTTGCGACTTGCCAGCCGCCGCTTTGACCATCCTGTTTTGGCGGCATGATTTTTTGGATTGATGCGCAATTTTCAACCAAATGATTAGTTTTGAGAGAGTACTCAAATGCACACTGTAACTGCAAACCAAGCCCGTGCAGACTTGCCAAAGCTGATTGACAAGACTGCAACGACTCACGAGCCTATCGAGATTACCGGGAAAAAAAACAGTGCCGTTCTAGTGGCCCAAGAAGATTGGATCGCCATCCAAGAAAGTTTGTATCTTCTTTCCGTACCCGGTATGCGCGAATCCATTCGTGAAGAGCTAGAAACTCCTCTAGCAGAATCTGGAATGGAGTTGGATTGGTGAGTTGGCGTTTGGTTTAGTTGACCAAATTTTTTTTTGTAGGATGCGGTGAACTTGCAGACCCATATCAAGTATGATTTGTTTATGTCAACGGTGCGTTCTTTCCTAACTAAAACTTACGGTACAATACGCGGCGGAGCCGCTATTGCGCCCTACAGAACTATTTAAAATATCATTATTTATGAGTAAGAAACTTATACCCATTCTAGCAGACGCTATAAGGGAATATTATAATCAAGAAGAATTACTGGAACTTTGTGAAACTTTCGACATTCAACTAGACCCAGAACATTTTTATTCAAACAATTTTGCATACATGAAGTTTGCAAAAAAATTGATATTTGATAGTGATTTAGGAGAAACTCGATACTTTTTGGATGCTTTTATTCCAAGTTTGACAATAAGATGCTCGTCTGCACAAGTTAATGCAAATTACGAGTTCCAAGAGTATCACTTCGCTATTGAACGGAATATAAAGGAGTTTTCTAGTTTTTTAAATAATTCAAAAGTTCCTAATGAAATTACTATAACTGAAAATCAACCGTTCACAGCAAAATCTCATTTGAGAGAATTTCTCGAAAAAGCAGTCACACCGATAACTGTTGTTGACGCATATATAGGTATTAGGACATTAGATTGTTTGCGTGATGTAAATCATCCAATCCGAGTCATTACAGGAGTCAAGAGTAATTCTATAGAAGCTGGATTTGAACGCGCAATACAAGAATTTAAGGATGAAGGGCATGGCATTGAGGTCAAGAAGCATAACCAATTGCATGATCGCTACGTCTTATTTAATGAACGGTGTTGGTTAATCGGCTCTTCACTAAAAGATGCGGGAAAAAAGACCTTAAATGTCATCGAGATATTTGATGTAAAATCTGCTATTATTGATGAGGTCGAGCGCAAATGGTCGGAAGCGACAGCATTTTAAAATCCTACTTTTTCATGTGTCGAGCCTCATAAATGCCCAGCAATTCTCTCAGAGGCTTTCAGATTACATTCTGTATCGACAACAAATTAAAGTTGTACCATTTAATCTTTAGGAATCTGAGTTTGAGGTATGCGAACGGCACTGTCCGTTCCTCACCGCTCCCTACGGCCCTTGAAGAATTGCCTGATTTGTAATACTCAATAAAATGGAGAATGGTTGTGAAGGTTCGGCATATTTGTATTATAGGTTTTCTAATTACATGTGTATATGGTTGCCTTCCTGAAGGTACTCGTGGTGATTTTTTTAAAAGTGGAATTAAAACTGAAACAGATGACTTTGACAATTCAGCAAGCAAAAGCATTACATTAGCCATGCATGACATTAACCTAATGATGGAGCGCAGCATTAAAATATCAAAAATGAATACAAATGAAGGTACGCGTTATGTAATGAAATCTTATATTTATGCTGCTGAATGGTTTTTTACCAAAGAAATAAAATTTAATATTGATGGCAAGTTTTTTGATTTCATTTCAGTTGGAGATAGGCAAAAAGTAATGCCATATGGGTATATACAAGAATTGAGTGTCTTTCAGATAAATAGGAGTTTTTTAGCTGAGCTAAAGAATGCTGCAAGCATAAAAATTAGATTTTACGGTAAAGATAGCTACATGGATGCCACAATCACACCGGAAGACATGCAATTATTGAAAAGCTTTTTATCTGATCTATAAGACCGTAAACCAGCATAGCCTGGATGCAGCGTAGCTGAAAGAGACGCGACAGCCAAAGAGAGTAAGAAATATGCAAACTAAAACCCCTGTATCTAATTCAATAACGTATCAAGAAATTGGCGAGTTTTGAGATGAACACGATGCGGATGATTTTGGAGGCCAAGCAGAAGTCGAATTTGCTTTCAATATACAATCTCAACGTAGATACTATTCATTGGATCTAAACCTTTCCTTAAAGTTAAGAAACATAGCGAGGTCAAGAGGATTTACCGAGGAAGCTTTATTGAATAGTTGGGTGCAAGAGAAAGTAAACCAAAATATGGATACCGCTAGGTAGAGGAAATTATAGACAATTTGAAATTGATGTTTTCTTGATGGAGTGTGATTCAATGATTGAATCGCCTGAATGGCATCGGGATATTCTTACATCCAGAAAAAAGAAGATCGAAGAAGGAAAAGCCGAGTTCCGCTCCGTTGAACAACTTCGGTCAAAACATGACAGATGAAAATCAGAAGAAATCCTGTCTGGATAGAATCAAAAATGGGTGTCAGAGGAATGTAGTAAGAGGAAATCTGACAACACTGATTTAGATAGCGCACAGAAATGGAATAAAGCAGATATCCTAAAGACAAAAATCGGGGAGAACTCCGGATTACACTTCGTTCCATCCGGGCTACTTGCTAATAAAATGAGGTAATACAAGATGCCTACCATCTCAATGTTTTATGGAATATTGATACGGATGTTTTTCCGGGACACGGACAAGCATCATGTGCCTCATATTCACGCCGATTATCAAGGGCAAGTTGCCGTTTATTCAATTATTGACGGGAAATTGCTTGCGGGTGAACTCCCTATTAAGAAGCATAAGTTGGTGGTCGCTTGGATTGAGATTCATCAGGAAGATTTATTAGCCGACTGGGCATTGGCTGTAAATGGTAGGAAACCTTTTTCAATTCGGGGCTTAGATCAATGAGAATTAAAGAAGTTTTTCCAGAATCTAAATTCGTTTTAAACATAATTGCCGAAGATGGTCGTCGAGGTGTATTTGATGTCACCCCTTATCTGCAAGATGAAGTATTCACGCCGCTAACCAAGCAACAGGAATTTATGAAGGTTTCTAATGGGGGTTATTTTGTCGAATGGGAATGTGGTGCGGATTTGTCCGCTGATACCATTGAGGCGCGTTGGATAACGCGGTAGGATGTTCTAATGAAAGATGAGTGGTTTGATGGCTTCACATTGAATCTTTATTTCGACGGCGAACACTGGCTAGTTCATTTTGTCGAGATGCCTGAAATCCCAGCGTTCTCAGCAACGCCGGAAATGGCTGTGCAAGAATTGCAAACGGTTTGGGAAATGGTCAAAGCCGATTATTTTGAAAATGTTGAATCGGTGCCAGTTGCGCCTAGAGTTAGTAAAGCGGCATAACTCGATTTTTTACCGATCCACTAGTTGTAACTCTTAGTGTGCTGCAAATATGCTGTATTGCGGCAGTAAACGGTTAAACCAGCTATTACTCCATTAGGACATATGATGCAAATCGCAGTCAACCTACCCAATGATTTTGTGGATTTTCAGTTAGCCGAAGATATAGAAAAAGAAATGCGCTTGAGCTATTCGTTGTGGCTGCTTAAAAATGCCCGCGTCACATTGTCGAAAGCCGCTGAACTCGCTGGTATCGATATTTATGAGTTTATCGTAGCCTGTAAACAGAATGATGTCCCTGTCATTGACATCAGTAAGGAGGAATTGCTGGAAGAGTTGGCGGGGATGAACTGCGTATGATTCTGGTAGCAGACTGTTCCACTCTGATTGCGTTATAAATTAGTATTTTAGGTTATAATTATGAGAACAATAAAATTCACCTCATGGCAAGAAGATGACTTTTTTATCGGCTATCTCAATGATTACCCGGATTATTTAACCCAAGGAACAAGCAAAGATGAGCTTGCTGAGAATTTAAAGTCATTGCTGGTTGATCTTGAATCAGGCGAAGTACCCTATATCCGCAGAGTCGAAGAGTTAATGGTTGCTTAGGTGAAAAGACGAGATTTGATAAAAGCCCTTGAGGCCATGGGTTGCATATTGGTGCGCAATGGTGGACGGCATGACTGGTATACTAATCCGACAACCAAGCAATCTCAGCCAGTGCCTCGGCATAATGAAATTAACGAAAACCTAGCGAAATCCATACTCAAGAAGCTCGATAATGACTAATTGTGTTTATGGATTGCGGTAAACCGGAGATTGCCATCCCTGGACGCTGGATTCCGGCATCCATGCCGGAATGACGGTACAGCATTCTCAGCAGAACGTGTATAAAACGATAATCGCAGAATGTAAAAACAATAAAGCAGTGTTCGGGTCGTTAATTGCGCTTTTTTTTAGAGCGTTTTCGCTTTTGAATAGTAATAATATAATGATGGACACACAGATATGTGACAGTTTTAATCAATTGCAACACAATTTAATCTTTCAAATAACTATTAGATGTTGAAAACGCTCTACATACCATGCCAAAACGCACAGACATAAAAAGCATACTACTCCTAGGCGCCGGTCCCATCGTCATCGGGCAGGCTTGTGAATTCGATTACTCCGGGGCGCAAGCCTGCAAGGCGCTGAAAGAGGAGGGGTTCCGGGTCATCCTGGTCAACTCCAACCCGGCGACGATCATGACCGACCCGGAAATGGCCGATGCCACCTACATCGAACCCATCGACTGGCAAACCGTCGCCCGCATCATCGAAAAAGAACGGCCTGACGCGCTGTTGCCGACGATGGGCGGGCAGACGGCTTTGAATTGCGCGTTGGACTTGGACCGTGAAGGCGTGCTGGAAAAATTCGGCGTGGAAATGATCGGTGCGAAAAAAGAAGCCATCGACAAAGCCGAAGACCGGAGTAAATTCAAACAGGCGATGACCAAAATTGGCTTAGGCTCGGCGCGTTCGGGCATCGCCCATACCATCGACGAAGCCTTGGAGGTGTTGGAGCAGCTCGGCTACCCCGCCGTCATCCGACCGTCGTTCACGCTCGGCGGCAGTGGTGGCGGCATTGCTTACAACAAGCAGGATTTCATCGAAATTTGCGAGCGAGGCCTTGACCTTTCGCCCACGCACGAACTTTTGATCGAGGAATCCTTATTGGGTTGGAAGGAATACGAGATGGAGGTGGTGCGCGACCACAAGGACAATTGCATCATCGTCTGCTCGATTGAAAACTTCGACCCCATGGGCGTACACACGGGCGACTCGATCACCGTGGCCCCGGCGCAAACGCTGACGGACAAGGAATACCAGATCATGCGCAATGCCTCGATAGCGGTGCTGCGCGAGATCGGCGTGGACACGGGCGGGTCGAACGTGCAGTTTTCCGTCAACCCGAAGGACGGGCGGCTGATTGTCATCGAGATGAACCCCCGCGTGTCGCGTTCCTCCGCGTTGGCTTCCAAGGCGACCGGATTTCCCATCGCCAAGGTCGCCGCCAAACTGGCCGTCGGTTATACGCTGGATGAGTTGCGCAACGAAATCACCAAAGGCGCAACCCCGGCTTCCTTCGAGCCGAGCATCGACTATGTGGTGACTAAAATCCCGCGCTTCACCTTTGAGAAATTCCCTCAAGCTGACTGCCATTTGACTACGCAAATGAAATCGGTGGGCGAGGCGATGGCAATAGGCCGCACGTTCCAAGAATCCTTGCAAAAAGCCCTGCGCAGTCTGGAAACCGGCATCGACGGGCTGACCCCAAGGCTGGACCAAACTGCCGAGGATGCCCGCGAGATATTGCAGCGGGAATTGCGCGACCCCGGTTCGGATCGCATTCTGTATGTCGCCGATGCCTTCCGTGCGGGTTGGTCGCTGGAAGAAGTGTTCAACTACAGCAGTATTGACCCTTGGTTCTTGGCGCAGATTGAAGATTTGGTGCAAGAGGAACAAGCTTTGGCGAAACGCACCTTGGCGACTTTGAGTGCCGGCGAATTGTATGCGTTGAAGCGCAAAGGCTTCTCGGATTCCAGACTGGCGAAGTTGTTGGACAGCAGCGAGGCGGAAGTCCGTGCCATGCGCCATAAACACAGGATTCGTCCGGTTTACAAGCGCATCGACTCGTGCGCGGCGGAATTCGCCACCGCCACGGCTTATCTATATTCCACTTACGAGGAAGAATGCGAGGCCGCGCCCACCGACGCTAAAAAGATCATTGTTTTGGGCGGCGGACCCAACCGCATCGGCCAAGGCATCGAGTTTGACTATTGCTGTGTCCATGCGGCCATGGCGATGCGCGAGGATGGCTTTGAAACCATCATGATTAACTGCAACCCGGAGACGGTTTCCACCGATTTTGACACTTCCGACCGCTTGTACTTTGAGCCGTTGACTTTGGAGGATGTGCTGGAAATCATCCATCTGGAAAAGCCTTATGGCATTATCGTGCAATTCGGCGGGCAAACCCCGCTGAAACTGGCCCGCGCACTGGAAGCCGCAGGTGCGCCCATCATTGGCACCACGCCGGATTCCATTGATTTGGCGGAAGACCGCGAGCGTTTTCAAAAATTGGTGGACCGGCTTAATTTGAAACAACCGCCCAACCGCACCGCCCGTTGCTTGGAGGATGCCATCCTAGGCGCTCGGGACATCGGTTATCCTTTGGTGGTCAGGCCGTCTTATGTATTGGGCGGACGGGCGATGGAAATCGTTTTTAACGATGAAGAACTCAAGCGCTACATGCGCGAAGCAGTCAGCGTGTCCAATGAGTCCCCGGTGCTGCTGGACCGTTTCCTCGACGATGCCATCGAAATGGACGTGGACGCGGTATGCGACGGCAAGCGTGTATTGATTGGCGGATTGATGCAACATATCGAACAAGCCGGTGTCCACTCCGGTGACTCGGCTTGTTCCATCCCGCCTTATGATTTGAATCAGGACATCCAGGCCAAGATTCGCGAGCAAGTGATTTTGCTGGCCGAAGCCTTGGGCGTGGTGGGCTTGATGAACATCCAGTTTGCGATCCAACGGAACGAAATTTTCATCCTGGAAGTCAATCCCCGCGCCTCCCGCACCGCGCCGTTCGTGTCGAAGGCGACCGGCTACCCTCTGGCGAAGATTGCCGCCCGATGCATGGTGGGCAAGACTTTGGACGAACAAGGCGTGTTTGATGAGCGCATACCGGTGTATTATTCAGTCAAGGAAGCGGTGTTCCCCTTCATCAAGTTCCCCGGTGTCGATCCGGTACTGGGTCCTGAGATGAAATCCACTGGCGAGGTGATGGGCGTGGGGGTGAATTTTGGCGAAGCTTATGCCAAGGCCCAGCGTGCGGCCAGCGTGACACTGCCGCAAAGCGGGGTGGTGTTCATCAGCATCCGCGATGCCGACAAACCGAAAATTGCCGCCATAGGCAAGGATTTGACCAACAAAGGCTTCCAACTGGTGGCTACCAGTGGCACTGCCAAAGTGCTTAACGACGCCGGCATTGCCTGTGAACGGGTGTTCAAAGTCAACGAAGGCAGGCCGAATATCGTGGACATGATTAAGAACGGCGAAGTGCATTTCATCATCAACACCACCGAAGGTAAGAAGGCCGTTGCCGATTCCTTCACCATCCGCAGGCAGGCTTTGCAACAGCAAGTCACTTATACCACTACACTGTCGGGTGCTTGGGCAACCTGCTTGGCCTTGGATGAATTGAACGCTGGGGGTGTCAACCGTCTCCAGGATTTGCATAAAAACTGGTAAACAACTAAGGATCAAAATCTAACAATGAATAAAATTCCCATCACCGTCAAAGGTGCCGAAAAGCTCCGCGAGGAACTGGTCAACCTCAAGAACGTGGTTCGCCCACGCATCACTGCCGCCATCGCCGAGGCCCGCGCCCACGGCGATTTAAAGGAAAACGCCGAGTACCATGCCGCCCGCGAACAGCAAAGCTTCGCCGAGGGAAGGCTCAAGGAAATCGAGGCGAAACTGTCCAATTGCCAGATCATCGACGTGACCAAAGTCAATGCCGACGGTAAAGTGGTGTTTGGCGCGACGGTGGAATTGGTGGATGTGGATACCGACAAGGAAGTGACCTATCAAATTGTCGGGGAAGACGAGGCGGACATCAAACAAGGCCGCGTCAATATCACCTCGCCCATCGCCCGAGCCTTGATCGGCAAGCGCGTAGGGGATGCAGCCGTGGTCAAAGCACCAGGGGGGGATAAGGAGTATGAGATTGTGTCGGTCAAATATATTTAAGACTATTTAGTGCCTGGCGGCACTAAATAGTCTTGCTTTTCGTTTCCACGCTCTGCGTCACTGCCATTAAGATAAGCCGTCATACCGGCATGGATCGCCGGTATCCAGATTGCAGGGATGCTCCCAAGCCGCGCCAACCCTGGAGCCTGGGTTCCGGCGGTCCATGCCGGAACGACGATGATTTTGTTAAATATGGCAGTGAGGCTCAGCATGGGAACGGCGTGACGATGTAAATATCGGAGTAAACTCATGCATGTATTAACCATACCCTACACTGATGAACTGTTGTTTTCCTCAGGGAAACCACCTGCAGAATTGGAAGAAGAATTGCGGTTTTTGTTGGCTGTGAAATTATTTGAAATGAAGCGTCTCTCTCTCGGCAAGGCGGCTGAATTTTGCGGTTTGGGCAAGTTACGCTTTATGTTTGAGTTAGGCCGTTTGAAAATACCGGTTATCAACTTGGATGAAGACCAATTTTCTGATGAATTGAGTGATGGGATTTACATTCATCGGCGATTGGCGGAGGCAGTGCTGCGGGATGTAGGCGAATTGTAGGGAACGGGGCATCCTCTATGGCACTGAATAAATTTGATAGTGACCGGCGAAATCCATACATTAGTAAAGATGGCAAACCTATGTTGAAAGACTCCGTTGTCGCTTTTGTTGATATTCTTGGATATAAAGAACTTGTCTGTCAGGAACAAAAAAATGGTCGATCACAAGAACTGCTATTAGAGCTTCATCAAAAATTATCACAGTCTTTTTATCAACTAGATGGACTTAGGGATAATGGTGAGCCTATATTTGAAACGGTGCGTCCGGATCAAATGGATTTTCACAAGATACGCACTTTTTCAGATAATATAGTAATTGGATACCCAATTAACCAATTTAAGCACATGAACCAGAATTATGTGAAAGGCATGTTTGAGTTAGATAGCCTATTTTCTAATCTTGCTTTGTTTCAGCTTCACATGGTTAATCAAGGTTTATTTGTAAGAGGAGCTATTACTGTTGGTGAGCTTTATATAGATGATTTAATTATTTTTGGTCAGGCACTTATTGATGCTTACAATGCAGAGAAAGAAGAAGCAAGAGATCCCCGAATAATACTAACAAAATCAGCAGAAAAAATGATTGATGAGCATGATAGCTATTACCAAGATCAACCCAAGTCAAATTATATGCTGGATTTATACAAAGATTCAGATAAAAAGCTATTTCTAAATTACCTCCAGTCACTTCTTATTGGAGATTATGATGAACAGTTCGTTCAGTCACTCGAAGATCATAAAAATATGGTTGAGAAGAAGCTCAGTGAATACCCTTCTCAGCCTAAGATATGGTCAATGTATGCGTGGGTAGCCAACTATCATAATTATTTCTGTGACCAGCACTTTGATGATGAATATAAAGTAGACATGGCCCAATATCAAATGCAACCGACACGTATAAAATAATAGCCGGGGTAGTCAGGGCCGTAGGGCGCAATAGCGGCTCCGCCGCGTATTGCGCCGAATGCAGTCAAATGAATAGGTACAGTATTGAACACACTAAACTAGGAGATTGACCATGAATACTCAGATTTTAGAACAAGCCCGCAAACTCGGCATTGACGAACAAATGTTTTTATCGTATTCCTACCTTAAACTTAAATTCAATATGCGCGAGATAAAGCCATGGAACTTTCAATAAGTGATGAAAAAACCAAAGAGCTGCTTACCGAAGTGATGGTGGAGCTGCTAAAGACAAAGAGAAATGTTTTGTATGACGTTGTGCTAGAGGCTTTAGAGGAAGTTGGTTTAGCCAATGCTATCGCTGAAGGCAGAAAAAATGAATTCGTATCAGAGGATGAAATTTTTATTATTATTGATGCGCGTCTAAGTGAAAATAAGCTTTGAATCCAAATTTGCCAAAGACTTGCGTAATATCAAAGATGGCAAGTTGTTGCTAAAAATCAAAGAGCTTATTATTGAGTGCAAAAATTCCGAAACTTTGACTGAGATTAAGAACGTAAAAAAACTTCAAGGCTATGACGCTTTTTATCGTATCCGCATAGGTGATTATAGGATAGGTCTTGAAGTCCTAGAGAATGAACTTATTTTCACTCGTTGTTTACACAGAAAAGATATATACAGATATTTTTTCTGGTTCCCACGCTCCAGCGTGGGAACCCGTCTTGACCGCTCCGGCAGTCAAGTATGTGGCGCTGGAGCGCCGTGGTAGGCATTCCCACGCTGAAGCGTTGGAACGAGAGAAAGCCAAAGGGTAAGGATTCCGCGTGGGCAAAAGATAAAGCCGTTTGCCCACACTACCGAGTTTATATTTTTATTACTTAACAAGATCATTAAGGCGCAAAACAAGAGGCAGATATGCAAGAAATTTATGTCTTAAAATCAGGTGAGTCTTTTCCTGCAAATATTTCAAGGCTATTTGAAACACATGGCCCTTATACTATAGAGGGACATAGGTTAGATTTATTAACCAAAGTTCAAGTTCTTGTTGACTCTAGCACTTCCACAATCAAATCAACGGGAGAAAGTACAAGCGAGGCAAACACTGGAAGCATGTTAGGTCGTGCTGTTGTTGGTGGTGTTTTGTTAGGAGGAAGTGGTGTAATTACAGGCGGGCTTTCTGGCAAGCGCGAATCGAATACTAAAACTATTAGTTCAGAATCATTAAATACAGAAATAACAGCCGAACTTATTTTTTTAGATGGAATTTCTATTTATGTGGTAATCAGAAGCATAGAATCATTTCATTGGCTATTAAGTTTTGCTGGTCAACCTTCTTTAACAGATGATGAACTAGAGATTGAAAAGAATAAAGCAGAAAAAGAAGCAGAACTTAAAGAATTGCAACGCAAAATAGAATTGGAAGGGTTGCAAAATAAATCTCTTGAGCAAAACAAACAAGCTTATGAAGATAGTCCAGCCTTTTTGTTAATTGTGGCATTCGGTGTTGTTTTTTTTATTGCAATTTTTATATTTACTTATAGAGCTTGGGAATCTTATTCTAGTAATAATCCTTCGCAGGTTTTACCAATCGTATTAGAACAAACAGCTTCATTGGTTCCTGATATCGAAGAAGATGATCTTAATAAGTACTTCGCGAATTTTGTTAAAAGTACTGAAAATAACATACATAGTCCAGAATTAACCAAGACAACTGCAAATACATACGTTGTTGAGTTTAAAACATCTGATAAAAGCTTTATGGCAGATAAAAATGGAGATAAAGACCCTGAAGCATTTAATAATAATCAAAGCTTAGTTTCAAGGTGGGAGACTATTTTCTGTACTCCAGAATTAAAGTCAATTATATCTAACCATAATATATTGTATGTTACAGGTTATATATATTTTATAAAAAACAAAAATTCACCAAATGTTTATGATAAGGATTTGAAGCCCTCAGTTATATGTTCAGGCAGATAACCGTCTGAGGAAATATTTTTTATTATTCAATTATTATTTTCAATCTTTAGGAGCATCAAGCACAGTGGTTTTTTGTGTGAAAATTGTCAAGCAACTGCTCTATTTTGCCCGTCATAGCAATTAATCGGGTGCAAATTGCTACGCCTGATCTAAGTTACAATGTATGAGATTTCATAATGGGTAGAGCAAAAGAAGAAATGATGGAAGCGGAGGAACGTGGTTGGAATAGACCTAATGGATTTGTCTGTCCCGATTGTGTTGAAGATGAGTTTCTAAAGGAAATAATTCGTGAAAATGCCTGTGTTATAAAATGTGATTACTGTGGGGGAAGAACGTGCAAATACTCTGCGGCACCAGTTTCCGAAATAATGGAGCCGATTGCCAACGCAGTGTTTTATTATTTTAATGACCCGATTAATAGCATGATCCCTTTTGACCATGAGGAAGATAGCTACTTACTAGATACTACCGATACAAGAGATGTTTTGGAGCAATTATCTCTTGATTGCAACGAGCAACTTTTCGAGGAAATTGTGGAAGCATTTATTCACAATGAATGGGTTGAAGCCGCTGGTGGAGTTTGGAGTGGTTCTCATCCGCATGAAATAATGAGCTTTATGTGGGATCGTTTTGCTGACATAGTAAAGCATGAAATTCGCTATTTTTTTGGGAATTCTAAAGAAGAATTAAATGATGAAGAATATACACCATCAAATTTATTGCCAACAATTGGTAATTTAGTTTTACGGCACAATTTGATTTCTGTTTTGCCAAAAGATAGTTTATTGTTTCGCGCCCGACCAAGACAAATCGGTGAAAATTGGCATCTGAACGAAGATGAATTGGGCGCACCTCCTCCCGAAAAAGCGAGTTCAGGAAGGATGAATCCGGCGGGAATTAGTTATCTATATCTGGCTTATACTCAAGAAACAAGTTTAGCCGAAATTGAAAATGATTCAACACAACAAGCAGCTATAGGTAAATTTGAAGTTTCAAAAGACTTGCATATTTTGGATTTATCAAAATTACCGGCATTGCCTTCTATGTTTGATGATTACAGTAGAGAAGAACGAGAAGAACTGATATTTCTTGAAAAATTTGTTTCTGAGATCAAGAAGCCTGTAAATAAAAATGGAAACGAGCATATTGAATATGTCCCATCGCAAATCGTCTCAGAATATTTTGCGCTTATATTTCAAGCTAACGGAAAAAAGATAGATGGGATTCTATATCCAAGTGCAGTTCACAAAGGCGGTAAAAATTTGGTTTTATTTCCCAATGAAAGAGGGAATAGTCCACGATTTGATCAAGTCAAGCTTATAGATGCTTGGATATACTCTTGATTCAAATATTGTCCGCCTAGATGATGATGTTGCCGCCATGTCCCCTAGTTTTTATCGTTCCCACGTTCCGCGTCACTGTCATTAAGTTAGCGTTCGTAGTCCCGCCTTCAGGCGGTAAACGGCTGGAAAGAACCGGCTGAAGCCGGAACTACAAACGGTTTTGACATGTGCAAAGCCCTTAACTTAATGGCAGTGACGCTCCTGCGTGGAAATTTATCTCTAGCCGCTTTTGTAGTCAGTCATGCGATGTTACTCTGAGCGATTTGAGATAGGTTGCGTGGTAACCCTATTAAGGCATGCTGCTATATTCCATATTAACGTGAGGTACTTGCCATGCAAATTATCCTAGACATACCCGAACAATACCTCATTGATTCAACCCCGACCGAATTTGGTAAGAATCTAAAACTTTACGCGGCATTGATGATGTTCAAGTCTGGCAAACTGTCGGCTGGTTCTGCTGCCGAGTTTGCCGAAGTGGACCGTTTCCGTTTTGCTGATGCGTGTGAAAAACATGGCATTCCACTGATTGACTACACTGCGAAAGAACTTCGCGCAGAAATGCAATCTTTGAAGACATTCCTCTGATGCGAATCGTGGCGGACACTTCCGCGTTGTTGGCGCTGTACTCATGCGAGGGTTTGCCACTGCTGGACAAGCTTTTTTCAGAGATACGAGTTCCTCAAGCTGTGTTTGATGAGTGCACGGTTGCGGGGAAGCCGGGTGACGATTTGCTCGGCATTTATTTGAAAGGCAAAGTCGAGAGGATTGATCTGTCAGGCTTTGTGATTGCCTCGACCGGGCTAGGACGTTGCGGAGGTTTTACGTTTGGCAGGAGAATAAATTGATGCCGTAGCCCGGATGGAGCGAAGCGTAATCCGGGGGAGCGGTGCGCCAATTCCCCGCATTTCCTTCATGCGGGCAGCATCTTTATTAAGTTTTTTTGAGGATAATTTTATGGAATCCAATGATATTGAACTCGAATATGTTGGCTTTTGGGCGCGGGTGGGTGCGAGCATCATCGACACCCTTTTAATCAGCCTCATCATCTTGCCGATTGTGACGGCGGTATATGGCACTGACTATTGGCTGGACGATACCTTTATAAAAGGCCCGGTGGACTTTCTGGTGACTTGGGTTTTCCCGACGGTGGCGGTAGTCCTGTTTTGGATCGCCAAACAGGCCACGCCAGGAAAGATGGCCATTTCGGCTCGCATTGTCGATGCGGAAACGGGCAAGAAACCGAGTGCGGGTCAATTGACAATCCGCTACCTTGGCTACTATGTCTCCATGATTCCTTTGTTTCTTGGGATTTTCTGGGTTGCCTTTGACCGGCGCAAACAAGGCTGGCATGATAAATTGGCAGGTACGGTTGTGGTGCGGCCAAAATGCCGTGGCCCACAAGCTGTTGTTTTCAAAAAATAGGATCGGAGGGTACACGGGCGGGTCCGCCGCCGAATCGGACGGGTGTTTGTCCAAAAATTGCGTGTTAACCGATGTTGCGCAGGGAGCGTCAAAGCTTGCTTTGACCGCCTGTCGCAGACAGGCAGGGGCAAGGCAAGCCTTGCCAGTCAAAGCAAGCTTTGACGCTCCTTTTATACCTATGCCGGGGTGACGGAACCAAAACCCTCATTCAAATGGATTCTATTGTTTATCCGGGTTCTCCCGATAAAGGGTAATGACATGCCCTATAGCCTGGATCAACTCTGCCCCGGTTTCCGTGCAGATCATGCCGGTCATTTCACGCCGTTTTTCGCGATCCTCCGCATTGACGCGGACTTTGATCAATTCGTGGTGGTCCAAGGCCGAGTTGATTTCGAATAGCACGGAGGGGCTAATCCCGGCCTGCCCGGTTATAATAACCGGCTTGAGTGCATGGGCCTTGGCGCGGAGTTGTTTCTTCAGTTCGGATTTCAAACGATTGTCCTGTTCAATAAAAGTTTAAAGGTTTATCAATTAATGGCGAGAAGCGGCAGTAGTCAACGCTGGTTGACCGAGCATTTTTCCGATGAGTACGTGAAGCTGGCGCAAAAGCTTGGCTACCGTTCACGGGCCGTGTTCAAGTTGGAAGAAATTGATTTGCGCGACCGACTGGTCAGGCCGGGCATGTCCATCGTGGACTTGGGGGCGGCGCCGGGTGGTTGGTCGCAGTACATGGCGAAAAAAATCGGCAGGCACGGCAAAATTATAGCGTTGGACATCCTTCCAATGGAAGCAATTCCGGGAGTTGAAATCATTGAGGGCGATTTTCAAGAAGAGCCTGTGCTTAACCAACTGCTGGAAGCATTGGAGGGGAAGCCCGTCGATTTGGTTTTGTCCGACATGTCCCCGAACATGAGCGGAACCCGCATGGTGGACCAGCCGCGCACCATTTATCTGGCCGAGTTGGCCTTGGACATGGCGCGGCGGGTATTGAAACCAGGCGGTGCGTTGGTGGTCAAGTTGTTCATGGGGGCCGGTTTCGACGAATACCAGAAAGAGGCGCGAAGTTCGTTTTCCAGTGTGGCGAACCGCAAACCGAAGGCATCCCGTGACCGCAGCCGTGAGGTTTACCTCGTTGGCAAAAGTTTCAAGGGCTAGCTTTATTGGAACCAACATCAATGAATGATAGTCTACGCTTGAGTTGGCACAAGAACGACAATTCTGAAATTTTAACTGGATGCACAGGAAAACAATGCCGGTTGGAATTTATCCTGATAAAATTACCAAAGTATTGACTTGGATACTCATCCGTTAATAGGGAGTGTGAAGTGAACGATATGCTAAGAAACATTATTATATGGGTGGTCATTGCCGTTGTGCTGGTGACTGTTTTCAATAACTTCGGTTCCAAGAAAACCGTTGACGTGAACATCATGCCCTACTCTCAATTCATTGCTGCAGTGAATGATGCGCAGGTCAAGCAAGTCAGCATCGAGGGACAAAACGTCCAAGGTCTTTTGGCCACGGGGGAAAAGTTCAGCACTTTCGCCCCGGACGACCCGCATATGTTGGATGAGCTTCTGAAAAACCATGTGGAAGTGAAAGCGGTGCCTCCAGAGCAGCCGTCCCTGTTGATGCAGATTTTGATCTCTTGGTTTCCGATGTTGTTGTTCATCGGCGTGTGGGTTTTCTTTATCCGCCAGATGCAGGGCGGCGGTGCCGGCGGCCGGGGGGCGATGTCCTTCGGCAAGAGTAAGGCGAGGCTCTTGGAAGAGGATCAGATTAAAGTCACCTTCGCTGACGTGGCGGGCTGTGACGAAGCCAAGGAGGAAGTCACTGAAATGGTCGATTTTCTGAAAGACCCCGGCAAGTTTCAAAAATTAGGCGGGAAGATACCGCGTGGCGCTTTGATGATTGGCCCCCCCGGAACCGGCAAGACCCTTCTGGCGCGGGCCATTGCCGGCGAGGCCAAGGTGCCGTTCTTTACGATTTCGGGTTCGGATTTTGTGGAAATGTTCGTCGGAGTGGGTGCTTCGCGTGTCCGCGACATGTTCGAGCAGGCGAAGAAACACGCCCCATGCATTATCTTCATAGACGAAATTGACGCTGTCGGCCGTCACCGGGGTGCGGGATTGGGCGGTGGACACGACGAACGCGAACAGACGCTCAATCAATTGTTGGTTGAAATGGACGGTTTCGAGGGAAACGAGGGTGTGATCGTCGTTGCCGCGACTAACCGCCCCGATGTGCTTGACCCGGCCTTGCTGCGGCCTGGGCGCTTTGACCGCCAGATCGTAGTGGGCATGCCCGATGTCCGGGGCCGCGAGCAGATACTCAAGGTTCACATCAAGCGGGTGCCTTGTGCCGATAACGTGGAAATCAAATATCTTGCCCGTGGAACCCCGGGTTTTTCCGGTGCCGACCTTGCCAACCTGATTAACGAAGCTGCCCTGTTTGCCGCCCGCAAAACCAAGCTTGAGGTGCAGATGGACGATTTCGAGAAGGCCAAGGACAAAATCCTCATGGGTGCCGAACGCACCTCGATGGTGATGAGCGTCGAAGAGAAGAAACTCACCGCCTTCCATGAGGCGGGACATGCCATCGTCGGTCGCTTGGTGCCCGAACACGATCCGGTGTATAAGGTCAGCATCATGCCGCGTGGGCGTGCCTTGGGGATCACCATGTTCCTGCCGGAAAGGGATGCCTACAGTGCCAGCAAGCAGAAATTGGAGAGTCAAATTTCCAGCCTGTTTGGCGGTCGCCTGGCGGAGCAGATCATTTTCGGTAAAGATAAAGTGACCACTGGCGCATCCAACGACATCGAACGGGCAACGGCGCTCGCCAGAAACATGGTGACGCGTTGGGGTTTGTCCGACCGGCTTGGGCCTTTAGCTTATAGCGAAGAGGAGGGGGAGGTGTTCTTAGGACGTTCCGTGACCAAACACAAGTCGGTGTCCGAAGAAACTTCCCATCTCATTGACGAGGAGATTCGTTCGTTCATTGACCGCAACTACGAACGGGCCGAACGTTTGCTGAAGGAAAACATGGAAAAATTACACGCCATGGCCGATGCCCTGATGAAATATGAAACCATCGACCGCCTGCAAATTGACGATATCATGGAAGGCAAGACGCCTCGCCCCCCTGCGAACTGGGGAGAAAATACCCCTACGGACACGGGAGCGGACGGCAGGGGAAGGCATGAAGGTAAACTCGACGAATCTGGCAATATTGGCGAACCGGCAGAGCTTCATTAGTTAAGGGGGTATTTAGTCATAGCCCAACAAAAACCCCCGTTTCTAATTCAGACTCGGGGTTTTTTAATGACTTTTGTGTTGCACTCGATACTAATAGGGTGGTTGCACAACGCACCTGCTCAATCCAGCCGGTTTTCGATAATCAGAAACCACGGGCGGTGCTGAGTCAATTGCAGATGGCCGTCTTGTGACAGTGTCAAAATACTCTTGGAAACAGAATTGCGTACATTGCCGCCAATGGCATGGAGAAATCGCCCGTCAACTTGCGCAACGATATCGCAATGCAGTTTCGCATTCAGGGACAGGGGCAGTTCCTCCACCACTTCGCCGAAGTAGCCCCCTCCACGATTCGCGCAGATCAAATCCCCCGCCTTGGGTTTATATTCTTGGATGGTATGGGGTATGAAGACCGCGCCTGGAGTACTCCCCACGGCGAGAAAATGGGACAAATAATCTCGATGTGAGGCCGCCGGGGGGAACAATCCTTCTGAAACCCCCGCCTCTTGCATGACCCAACTGATGAAGGCGGCGGACCAAGGCTGCTTGCAATCCTTGCCCGACAGCCTAGACATCCCAACTGTCCGCCAATAGCGGTTGACCCGTTCGCTATGCGAAAAATCGTCATCCTCCCAGGCTCCGACATGGGGAATGCTTTCCTCGTCCTTCTCGATGATCACTTTCTGCTGGCCGAAAAAAATCCATTCCTCGGTCGCTGCCTCTATGATTTTATGTTTCCAAGAATCGACTGCAATTTCGGTGACGGCTGGAGCCGTTTCAGGCTCGACTTTTACAATGGTCACAGGGGGCTTTTTTGCCGAGCAACTGGCCAAAGCCAATGATAGAAAGAAAACTAAGGGTTTGCTGGTCATAGTGGGTATGAAGTCGGTTTTTTGTGCTGGATAATCACCGCGTCGGACGACGGGCATCGCGAAACCAAGGTCGGTATTGTTCCATTTTCGCATGTTGCGCCTCGGGGGCATGTCGATGACAGGTGGAGTATTCCTCCGTGCCCGGCTTTGCGCCCCAACGCATTTCCGCGCAATCGTTAGGATTGTAAGCGATCTCGAAGGCATGTTTCCTACCCAGCACATCCGCCAGGGAAAGCTCCCAGGGACTGCCGTCGCTGCGGGTATAACGGATTTTCCGCTCCTCTATGCGGCGGGCATGGTACTGTTCGATCCCGGCTTTCATCGCTTGCGGCGATGCCCCGTTCATCACAAATAATTCAGGATGCCGGACGAGCTTGCCGGGCAGGCCATTCAATACGTTGATGGCGATAATCAGGCGCATGTCACGCGATGGCGTGGAGTAATCCTCCCATGGGCCTATGGCTTCAAAGATTCCGGCAGCGCTGGGCATGGGAATGATGCCACCGGGGTTCTTGCGGAAATAAGCTTCTCCATTTTCCACCGAGGTCACCCGGGTTTGCACTTGCTCCTCCAAAGCGTCCAAGGTGGTATCATAAGCCTGTCTGGGTGCCAGCCCTTTGGGGTTGATTAGCTTGTCCATGCTGGCATAGAAATCGTCCGGCGACATTTCTTCCTGATCCAACGAAAAAGGGGCATAGCCGGGGTTGTCGACTAGCTCACTGTTGGAAAAGGTGCGTAGCCCGCCCGAGGCGGAGCGCACCAGCGGGCGGAAAGCCTTGAAGCCAGGGCCGGCGCTTGCCACGTCGGCAAAGAGAAAAGTACCTTCCCAAAACCGTTTGCGGGTCACTGAATTGTCCGGCTGCGCATCGACGGCCAGCAACATCCCCGGTCGGCTGGAGGTTTGCGGAACCCATTGTGCCAGCACCAGCACATGGCCGTAAGGGTCGGCATAGACAGTCCCCGGCCACAGCGTTTCGCGGCTTAAGGGGACGGGGTACAAATCCGTGGCATCGTCATCCAGTCCGGTGCGGGCGGAACCGGAGTGGACTGCGTTGGTCAATTGCCCGTAGACGTTTCTGAAACTGGCTTGGGATTGGCTTCCATTGGAGAATTCCGTCTTTACGCTGGCGGGGCCGCAATGCGGGGGCGAGTTGGCCGAGCCTCTGCCACAGGTTCTAAAGCCAACAGGCAACCCGTTCTTCCAAGCAAAATAAGCGCGCAAGGTATAGGGGAGGTCGGCGCAATCTGGCGTGGAAGGCAGGTTCCTGTCCTCGTTCATGCCGAGGTGGTTGTAGAGGAAGTTTCGTTCGGGGTCGCGCAACACGGGCTCTAAAGAGGGGAAACTCAGATTTTCCTCGACGGGCGCACCGAACAATTCTTCTATCCAAGCCGCATAAAAAGCCTCCGTGGCAAGGTTCCAGCCCTTGGCCGGCCTTTCCTGCCCGTTGCGACTGCCCACATTGACCCAATGACAGGCAAGGAGGTTGCCCCCGCGCCGGGCCTCGACCCTATACTCGCCCTCGGCCAGGCCGTCCAGCCCTGCGGACAGGCTCCAAGGCGGGCCGCCCCGGGGGTTGGATTGGAGCGGAGTCCGCCGTCCTAGGCTGTCAACCACCGCCACGTCCGATATTGCCCCGTCCGTGGCTACGGCCATGATTTTCATAGCGGCATAGGCTTTTGGGTTTAGCGGGGAAATCCAGATATGTGTCTCGCCAGTGTCTTCGCAGGCATCAGTTTCGGCGATTGCGGCGGATGCCGCCGACAGGGCCAGCAGGCCGGACAAGAGTGAGCACCGCATAAGAAGCTTGAGTTTTTTCATAGACTAACTTGGATTTTGAGCGGACTGAATTTATAAGTGCATCTTACCAGCAATCGCATGTTTCCATTAGTTGACGCCGAGTCGATATACTCTTTATGAAAATTAACCAGCCATTGGCCAACTTATGCCAAACCCACCTCCCGTAGTGCTTTGTTTTTCCGGCCACGACCCCACCGGCGGGGCGGGGTTGCAGGCCGACATCGAAACCCTATCCCTTCTGGGTTGCCGCCCATGTACGGTGGTGACGGCGTTGACGGCCCAGGATACCACCAATGTGTCGGCGATCTTGCCACAGGATAAAGCCGATTTTCTACAACAGGCCCGCTTGGTCATTGCCGACTTGCCGGTCAGCGCCGTCAAAATCGGTTTGCTGGGTTCTTCCGCCATTGCCCTGGCGATTGCCGGGCTATTGACGGGGGAATTGGCGGGTGTCCCCGTGGTGCTCGATCCCGTTTTGGCCGCCGGTGGGGGCAAGGCGCTGGCCCGCGAAGATTTGATTTCGATCATCCAAAACCAATTATTGCCTTTGACCTTCGTAGCGACACCCAACATCCCCGAGGCACGGCAATTGGCCAGCGGGAGGGTGTCCCCCTACGACTGTGCGATGGCATTGCTGCGCCTAGGTTGCCAACAGGTGTTGATCACGGGAACCCACGACACCGGCGAGGCAGTGGTCAACCGGCTGTATGGCCCACAAGGGATGCGGTCATGGGAGTGGCCTCGGCTGCCCCACGAGTATCATGGCTCCGGTTGCACCCTGGCCTCGGCATTGGCGGCAGGTTTGGCCAAGGGGCTGACAATTGAGGAGGCATGTTTTCAGGCCCAGCAATTCACTTGGAAGGCATTGCAGACGGGTTTCCGCTTGGGTAAGGGTCAATGGCTGCCGAATCGAACCACAGTGTGAGTTGTATGAATCAAAAAAGGGTGGCAGAAACCGTGTTTCTACGAGATGAAGACCAACGATTGAGGGTCAATTGTGCGTATATTGCTAGCTGAAGACGATACGATGATCGGCAAGAGTGTCCAGATCGGCCTCAAGCGGGAGGGCTATGCCGTGGATTGGGTGCGCGACGGGGTGGCGGCGGAGCTTTCGCTTGCCAATGGCACCTATGAACTGCTCCTGCTGGATTTGGGTCTGCCACGCAAATCGGGGCTGGAAATATTGGCGAGCCTTCGGGCTAAGAAAAACCCCATCCCGGTGTTGATCCTGACCGCGCGGGACGCCGTTTCCGACCGCGTCAAAGGCTTGGATGGCGGGGCGGACGACTATCTGGTCAAACCCTTTGACTTGGACGAGTTGAGCGCCCGTATCCGGGCATTAATCCGTCGCCAGGTCGGCAGGTCCGCGCCGTTGATCGAGCATGGGGAACTGACAGTCAATCCCGTCTCGCATGAAGTGAACTTGAGCGGGACACAGGTCACCCTGTCTGCGCGCGAATATGCCTTGCTGGCCGCGTTGTTGGAGCGGCCAGGAATTCCGCTGTCGCGTAGCCAGTTGGAGGAGAGCATCTATGGCTGGGGCGAAGAAGTGGAAAGCAACACAGTGGAGGTTTATATCCATTCCCTGCGCCGCAAACTCGGCCAAGGGTGGATCGTCAACGTGCGTGGCGTGGGCTACCTCATCCCTAAACTCAAGTGAAATCCATCCGTCGCCAATTGCTTGCCGCGCTGCTGGGGACCATTTCACTGGCATTGCTGGCGGGCGCGTTTGCCATATACCGATCCACCTTGGCGGAAGTCGATGACCTGTTCGATTACCAGTTGCGCCAACTGGCCCTTTCCCTGCGCGACCAGGCTTACCATAACGCCTTCGCGCAGGCGACGGAAGACGTGGCTGAGGATTTCGATTTTGTAATTCAAGTGTGGAGTCCCGAAGGGGTGCGCGTGTATTACTCCCACCCGCACAAGACCCTGCCCGGCTTGGTGCAAATGGGCTATAACACCATCACCACCCCGGAAGGCAACTGGCGGGTGTTTGCCGCCCAATTAAATTCGCTGGTGATACAAGTTGCCCAGCCGTTGAAGGTGCGCAACCAAATGGCGCTCAAAACCGCGGTGCATCTGCTGATACCACTTAGTGCGCTATTACCGGTGTTGTCCTTGTTGATCTGGATTCTGGTCAGTCGCGGGCTTGCCCCGCTGGATCGACTGGCCAAGGCCGTCGCCACCCGCAGCCCCAAGGCATTGGAGCCATTGCCGGAACAAAAAGCGCCGGAGGAAGTGTTGCCCCTGGTGCGTTCCCTCAACGATTTGCTGGCAAGGCTGGGGGACGCGCTGGCCGCGCAAAGGGCCTTCATCGCCGATGCCGCCCACGAATTGCGCACCCCCATCGCGGCGATGCAACTGCAAGCGCAACTGGTGGAGCGGGCAGAATCGGAGGAGGAAGCCCACGCGGCGATTGCCGACCTCAAGGCCGGCATCCAACGCGCCGGCCATGCCGTCAGGCAACTGCTGACCTTGGCACGGCAAGACCCGGACATGGCCGCCAAACCTTTTGTTTCGGTTTCTCTAGCCGAATTGGCTAGAAGCGTGATTGGCGACCAAATCGCCTTGGCTGGGGCCAAAGACATAGACCTAGGCATTGAAGCGGTTGACGAAAGTGCCCTGGTGTTGGGCGACACCGAGGGGTTGCGAATTCTCCTCACCAATTTGATTGAAAATGCGATCCGCTACACGCCCAAGGGAGGTCAAGTGGATATCTTCATACGCCGAATGGAAGACGGCAGGGCTTCCGTTGAAGTGGCCGACACCGGGCCTGGCATTGCCGTCAAGGATCAGACGCGGGTGTTTGACCGGTTTTACCGTGCGGAAGGGACGGCCGAGCCTGGGACCGGTTTGGGCTTGGCAATCGTCAAAACCGTGGCCGACCGGCATGGGGCTAGTATTGAATTGAATAATGCCGAGCCGCATGGGTTGAGGGTTAAGGTCGTGTTTCATGGGTTTGGGAGTTAATAACGAGGGCCGGGACTGCCAATCGCTTGCCAAGTGTGCGGGTTTGATGCCTGCCCTTAGGGCAGACACGGGATTCGCCACTCCTGGCAAATTGCTTTGTAATGCCGTGGCCAGTGTTGTAAGATTCCTTGCAGTTGCTGGTAACACCACCCCGAGAGTTCCGCCATGGCCACCCTCCCGTTCGACACCCACAAGTTTATCCGCACCCTCAAGGACGCGGGTTTTCCCGAACCCCAGGCAGAGGCGATATCGCAGGCATTCCAAAACGCTTACACCGAGACGGACATCGCCACCAAGCGTGATCTGAAGGAGTTGGAGTACGCGCTGAAAAGGGATTTGAAGGAAACCGAGTCGATGCTCAAGCGGGACATGGTCGAGCTGGAGCAGCGCCTCATCATCAAGCTCGGTGGCATGATGGTGGCGGCGGTCGCCATCGTCGCCGCACTGGTCAAACTACTTTAGCCTCCCCTCCCTTCGGCTTCGCGCAGGACAGGCTTTTTGTCGCCCGATAATCGGAACGGTCGGCGTTTCTTGCTTCGCGTATTCCGCAAGCCCCATGCGGGCATCACTGCCCACTTGCTTTAAGTTTGCCTTAAGTCTCCCTCCGTAAAGTGTCCACCATACGCGGACCTACTCGCGGATTAACGTTTGAGAATACCTCCATGCAAGCAAAAACCTTCCGCCTTTCCCTGATCGCTTTGGCTGTCGCTGGTGTCGCCAGCGCGGTTTACGCGAATATGGACGACCCATCCAAACCCTTGCCTGTCGTACCCGTCAACGCGGTGAGCGGTGCGCCGTCGCCCGTCGTTGCGGCATTGCCGGATTTCTCGTCCATTGTCGCGAAAAACGGACCGGCAGTGGTGAACATCACCGTCAGCGGCCATACCAAGGTGGCGATGCCGGACATGCCCCAGGTTGATCCGAACGATCCGATGTTTGAATTCTTCCGCCGTTTCCAAGCGCCAGGGCAGCCAGGCGGGGAGATGCCGACCCACGGCATGGGTTCGGGCTTCATCATCAGCCCCGAGGGTGTCATCATCACCAACGCCCATGTGGTGGACGGTGCATCGGAAGTCACCGTCAAGCTGACGGACAAGCGCGAATTCAAGGCCAAGGTGGTTGGCGTGGACAAGCCCACCGACACGGCGGTGTTGAAGATTGAAGCCAAAAATCTTCCCACCGTGACGCTGGGCGACCCGTCGCAGACTGGGGTTGGCGAATGGGTGCTGGCCATCGGCGCGCCGTTCGGCTTTGAGAACAGCGTCACCGCCGGCATTGTGTCCGCGAAATCCCGTTCGCTGCCAGACGAAGGCTATGTGCCGTTCATCCAGACCGATGTGGCGGTGAATCCGGGTAATTCTGGCGGGCCGCTGTTCAATATGAAGGGCGAGGTCATCGGCATCAACTCGCAGATTTACAGCCGGACTGGTGGATACCAAGGGCTTTCCTTCGCCATTCCCATTGATGTGGCGCTGAAGGTCGGCGACCAGTTGCTGCATGAGGGCAAGGTCAGCCGAGGCCGTATCGGTGTCGGTGTCCAGCCGTTGAACCAAGCGCTTGCCGAATCATTCGGTTTGGAAAAAGCGACGGGGGCATTGGTCGATTCTGTGCCGGAGGGGGGTCCGGCGGCCAAGGCGGGAATCCGGCCCGGCGATGTCATTCTTAAGTTTGACGGACACCCAATCCTAGAGCCTTCGGAATTGGCCCGCTTTGTCTCCGACCTCAAACCCGGCACTGAGGCCAAGTTGACCCTCTGGCGCGAGGGTGGCGAAAAAGACATTGCGGTGCGCCTGTCCGCCGTCGAAGAGGCTGCACAGGCTGACGAGGTTCCGGCGGAACTGGCGAAGAGCCGCCTCGGATTGGCGGTCCGTCCGTTATCGCCACAGGAGGCAAGGCAGCCCGACGTAAGTGGCGGTTTAGTGGTGGAACGTTCGACAGGCTCGGCGGCACGGGCTGGCATACAGGCCGGCGATGTGGTGTTGGCGGTCAACGGGCATCCGGTCACCGAACCCGGCCAATTGCGTGAGTTCGCCACCAAGGCCGACAAGCGCCTGGCTTTGCTGGTGCAACGCGGAAACAGCCGGTTGTTTGTGCCGGTTGAATTGGGATAAGTAGGTGTGCCGGACGGGATAGGCCATCCCGTCCGGTCGCGCTGGTTCCCAAGCTCCGGCTTGGGAACTCTTTCCCCGCATCAAACCAACTTTCGGCCCGGCAAAATTGGCGGCGTGTCGATTTCATATGGTTTCCCGTCATGCGATAATGCCCTATGAATTTCAAGCCAGAGGGAACTGCACCAAATTTTCCCCCATCATAACGCCACACATTTTATTTGCATGGAAATGGCCACGAGCATCACTCCGCGTAAACGGCTAGGTTTTCTGACAAAACTAAACCGGGCGGGAAGTGGTAAAAATAAACTAAATTTCCGAAAAACCAAGAAAAACTGGTTGCTGATTAGCCTTGCCCTTGTTATTTTCTTAGCCACAAGTTGGCTGGCATTCGAGCAAAACGTCCGCCTGAGTGCTTGGCAGATTCCGGGCGATCTGTTCAGCCAGGATGGGTGGCGCTATCCCATCGAGCGTAACCCAACATTGCGGGCACCCCGCCTTTCAGCCCGTCTGCATGATATTTTCGTCCTGCCGGGCACAGGCAAGCTATGGGTCGTTGGAAACGACGGTTTGATCATCCATAGCGAAGACGGGGGGCGCCATTGGCAAAATCAAGACGGACACACCGACAGACATCTAACCAGCGTTTTTTTTGTCAATGATCAAGACGGATGGGTTGTTGGCGGGGAGGGGGAGATACTGGTCACCCATGACGGCGGAAAGTACTGGCAAGCCCAACCGGGCGCCACCAAGGAAAATCTTTTCGGTGTCCATTTCATAGACAAACAAAATGGCTGGGCTGTCGGTTGGCGGGGAGCGATCATAACCACGCGTGACAGCGGGCAAAACTGGAACAGCCAAACCAGTGACGTGAAAGTTGGCCTTACCGGCATCCACTTTTTGGGTTCTTTGAGCAGACCTTCAAAACGTCTTTTTCCCTGACAAAATAAATGGCTATGCCGTGGCCCGGAAGGGCAAAATATTAGCCACCCATGACGGCGGGAACGTTTGGAAGGCGGTGACTTCCAACACCAATGCAGACCTGGAAGCAATTTATTTCATGGATGACAAAAACGGTTGGGTTGCAGGTACGAACGGAACGGTTTTCGTCAGTCGCGATGGCGGGCAAAGTTGGCAGGCCCAAAACACCAAGGGCAACGCCCGGCTGTTGGACATTTTCTTTGCCGATGATCAAAACGGCTGGGCCATGGGCGAAAACGGCTCCATCCTAGGCAGCCACGATGGCGGCGATACATGGCAAGAAAGCGCTGCGCCCACCCGTGAAAACCTTGCCGGCATCCACTGGATTGATGCCAGGCAGGGTGTCATCGTCGGTTCAAAGGAATCCATTTTCGTCACCGGGGACGGTGGTCAAAGTTGGTCGTCACCGGAATACCGCATCTACCCGGCCCCTTGGTATTTTCTGGCAGTTCCTTTGTTCGTCATGTTCTCGGCGTGGGGGTATCGCTACGCGCCGCGCGTACCCGAGCCAGTGCGCAAGCCTCCCATTTTCTACGATCTGCAAGACGTTTTCGTTAGCCCCGGCGGTGAGCATCTTTGGGCTGTGGGTGAAAGTGGCACGATCCTCAACACTCGTAACGGTGGCCAGACTTGGCAACCCGTGTATGGGATTATTCAGACAAAACTGTTGGGCGTATTTTTTACCGATGATCGCCATGGTTGGATAGTGGGCTGGCATGGCACCCTACTTTCGACTCGTGACGGAGGGCAGAGTTGGCAAGCTTCAACCGTGAATCAATACCTTCGCCAAAAATCATGCTGCTTTTGCATGAATCCTGCCGATTTCCGCAGCTTGGAAAATCCTCTCGTCGATTAAAAACGCCTCGCCCGTTTTGCCGAGTGAATTTATAATCCGCCGCGTG
>Ga0194062_1000136_pt1 | contig 30685 bp, 22 predicted proteins | sample SepL2225m_MetaG_FD_155481 | JGI IMG/M metagenome (GOLD analysis project Ga0194062, IMG submission 155481) | Anoxic zone freshwater microbial communities from boreal shield lake in IISD Experimental Lakes Area, Ontario, Canada - Sep2016-L224-25m | ecosystem: Environmental > Aquatic > Freshwater >... | reverse complement strand
ATCACCGAGCATCCGCCGGGCCTCTCCTTCCCTGCGGACAGCCCCCTTCCCGCTGTCCTTTTCCAGACTGAAGGCACTCTCGTTCCGGAACTCCTGTACCGGATGAAATCTGATGCCCATATCACAAAAGCGTGTCGTCTGCTGGAGGAAAACGGGTTCGCGGCGGCGGTCGGCCTGCGTTCCCAGGAGGGATTGGAGGGACTCGTCCTCCTTGGCCCACGGCTCTCGGGAACCATCTACGGAGCTCCCGAACAACAGGCCGTCCAGCTTCTCTGCAACCACCTCGCCGTGGCACTCAATAACGCCCGGCTCTACACGCAACTTCAGGATGGAAAAATCTACAACGATATCCTGGTCGATAACCTGGTCAGCGGGGTCATCGCCGCCAATCAGGACGGTAAAATCACCGTCTTCAACCGCGAGGCTCAACGCATCACTCAACTGCCCCTGGATAAGACCGTGGACCACTCCCTGTTTACCCTTCCCCCCGCCCTGGCAACGCTCCTCACCGACACCATTGCCCACAGCGAAGGAATCCGCGACCAGGAAGTCTCCCTTTCCCTCCCCTCCGGCGATCCCATTCCTATCCGCGTGAGCAGTTCTGTCTTTTATGGCCATTCCGGAACGATGCTCGGCGCCTTTCTGGTCATCACCGACCTGTCCACGGTCCGGCAATTGGAACTCCAGGTTCGCCGTACCGATCGCCTGGCCAGTCTGGGAACCCTGGCAGCAGGCATGGCGCACGAAATCAAAAATCCGCTTGTCTCCATTAAAACGTTCACCCAGCTCCTTCCCGAGCGTTATGATGACGCTGATTTCCGGGACACGTTCTCCTCGCTGGTGGGCGGCGAAGTTAAACGCATTGACTCCATCGTCAACCAACTCCTCCGGTTTTCACGTCCCTCCAAACCGGTACTGGCCCCCTCCTCACTCCATGAAATCCTGAGCAACACCCTCAAACTCCTCCAGCAACAATTGCGCACCAAAAACATTCAGCTCGTTGCTTCATTCACCCTGGACTCAGACCGGATCTACGCCGATGGAGACCAACTCGGCCAGGCTTTCGTCAACTTCCTTCTGAACGCCATCGAGTCGATGCCGGACGGCGGAACCCTGACGGTCACCACCCTGCACCCCTCCCGTATCAGGGAAAACGGGACTCATCACAACCCCGCCATCCGGGTCTCCATCCAGGACACCGGTTCCGGAATTGCCCCTGAAAATCTCTCCCATGTTTTCGACCCCTTCTTTACCACCAAGAGCCAGGGAACAGGCTTGGGCCTTTCGGTGGCCCATGGCATCATTCATGAACATAACGGAAGTATTGATATCCAGAGCCAGGTCGGACAGGGCACTACATTCATCCTGACATTTCCCCTAATCGAGGAGGCAAAGCCGTCATGACCGCACACTCATCCTGTTTGCTCTACACGTCCGATACTCCCTGGGCAACCCGCATCGGCGCTTTCCTGTCGCCTCTGATGTTGCTTCATCCCTTCGAAACGCAGCCTTTACTTCAGGGCTTTCTGGAACAACACCCCGCCAGTCTTGTATTGCTCGATCTTCAAACAACGGGCGCCCTGGATCTGTTGAGCACCCTCAGCCATCGCTATCCCAACACCCTGGTCATCGTCTTTGGAACCGCTACTTCCGACCCCATGCTTGAGGCCGCCCGGCAGGGCGTTTATGCCCTGGAAGCCAGTGATGTGAGTTGCCAACGCTTGACCCATCTTGTTCAGCAGGCACTGGCCCATCTCGAACTAGCGGGCGAAAATCGACTGCTCCGGCAGGAAACCCTCCGGCTCAACGCCATGACCGAAGTCGCCCACCACCTCCCTCAACCAGACACGGATTCGTCCCTGGATATCCGAGATTTTTCGGCCGCCTTACGTCATTTCACCCATGTGGAAACCCTCCTGCACCGACTGGTTGACGAAGTGGCGGGATCCCTCCGGGTTTCCCGTGTGGGGATTTTTTGCCGCACCCGGGATGTTGCATCCTACCGGCTCCGGGCAGGTCTTCGCTGCCTCGAGTCCTCTTCTAGTCTGGAATACTCGGAAACCCATCCTCAAGTCCTGTGGCTGGCAAACCATTCCCACGCTGTCACCCGCACCAATCTTACCCATGTACGAAATCCCACCACCCGGTTGATGTTACAGGATCTTCTGGATCAGATGGGGGCTGAAATACTGATTCCGCTCCAATCCCGGGACCGGATCATGGGCTGGCTCTTTGTGGGGCATCTGGCCACCGGCCTGCCGTTTGACGACCGGCACCTTCACAAACTCATCACCCTGACCGAGTGCGTTTCCACAACACTGGAAAACGCCCTGCTCTATGAGGAAATCACCATTCAAAAAACCCTGGCGGAAACCCTCCTGCATTCCATTCCAAACGGGATCATCGCCGTGGATGATGACGGCATTGTCCGGTGGTATAACGAAACCGCCCAGAGCCTCCTCGGCATCCAGGCCGCCGTTGCCGTTGGCCGTCCCATTGAGGGACTGGGAATCCGCCTAGCCGACCTGCTCCGACGAACACTCGGGGAAAGCGGCACCCCTCAATCCGGCGAGTGGATGGAGTCCACCACGCAACGCTCCTTCACGGCCCGCACCCGCAGACTGTCTTCTCCTGCCCGATGCCTGGATGCCGTGGTAGTGCTTCAGGACATCACCGACCAAAAAAATATGAAGGAAAAGGAGGATCGCCTGGATCGCGCCACCTTCTGGGCCGAATTGGCAGCCAGCATGTCGCACGAGGTTCGCAATCCCCTCGTCGCCATTAAAACCTTTGCCCAGCTCCTTCCGGAACGCTACCAGGACACGGAGTTCCAACATGAATTCAAGGATCTCGTTTCATCCGAGGTCGAGCGGTTAAATAGCATCGTAGATCAGATCCATGCCTTCGCCCATCCCCCGGCTCTCACTTTCAAAGCCATCCAACTTCAAGCCTGTATTGCCTCAGCCTGTGCCCGCGTCTTCCCGACTGAGCCGCCTTCCAAGATCCGCGTCACCGTTTCCGCCCCGGACACCCTGCCCACCATCCAGGGCGATGACCGTGCCCTCATTGAAGCGTTCAGCCACATCCTGACAAACTCCAAAGAGGCTCTGGCCGTCACACCCAACCCCGAAATCACCCTCACGCTGCGCCTCGTTGAGGATCCCGGACAGACCCCCGCCATAACCGTCAATTTCAAGGATAACGGCCCTGGCATCGCACCGGACATGCTGGATAAATTGTTTTCGCCTTTCTCCACCACCAAGGCCCGGGGGCTCGGCCTGGGGCTCCCCATCGTCCGCCGAACCATTCTTGACCATAATGGAACCATCACCGTTCACTCGAATGAATTTGGAGTCCTGATCACCATCCGACTCCCTCTTCTACTCCCTAAAACGGGGAGCCCCTCATGAAAACCATGCTCATTGTTGACGATGACCGGGGCAGTCGCGAATCCCTTCGACAAACTTTTTCCCGCCTCTACCATACCCGCCTCGCCGAGAATGCCACTGCCGCCCTCAGGGAATTAAACGACCATCCCGTGGATATTGTCATGCTGGACGTGATGATGCCGGAAAAGGACGGGGTGACTTTATTAAAGGAACTGAATGAGCTCCATCCGGGCCTTCCCTGCGTCATGGTCAGTGCCTCGCCAGCGGTACGGCCGGTAGTGGAGGCCATGAAGGCCGGGGCGGGCGACTTTGTTATCAAGCCCTTCGATGTGGAGGAAATCCGGCGCATCGTGGCACGGGTTATTGAAACCAGCGCCCTGCGTCGCCGGGTCGTCATTCTTCAGGACGAAGTGTCCCGGGAGCACCCCACCGATGAACTCGTCGGCCAGGCACCGGCCTTCCTTGAAACCCTCACGGCTGTCCAACAGGCCTCAACCAGCAACGCCACCGTCCTAATCCAGGGGGAAAGCGGCACCGGAAAAGAACTGATTGCCCGGCGTCTGCACCGGCTCAGTCCGCGGACCGATGAACCGTTTATCCCCATCCATTGCTCGGCCTTGCCGGAAACCCTGATGGAGAGTGAATTGTTCGGTCATGAAAAGGGCGCCTTCACGGGGGCTGACACCCGGAAAATGGGCCGGTTCGACCTGGCCGGATCCGGAACACTTTTTTTCGATGAGGTCGGCGAAATGTCTCTGTCCATGCAGGTGAAACTGTTACGAGTACTACAGGAACGCGAATATATGCGGCTGGGAGGAACCCAGGTGATCAAGACCCATGCCCGCATCATCACCGCCACCTCCCGGATCCTGGAAGATGAGATACGCCTGCATCGGTTCCGGGATGACCTGTATTACCGGCTGAACGTCATTCCCATCACGCTCCCGCCTCTCCGGAAAAGAATGCAGGATATTCCCCTGCTCGCCCGGCATTTCCTCCGGTTATTCCGGCAAAGCATGAATCACAGCGTCCGTGATTTTTCAGCTGAAGCCGTGGAAAAACTGGCCGCCTATTCCTGGCCGGGTAATATCCGGGAACTCCGCAACATCGTCGAACGCACCCTCGTGTTGCACAGTCAGCAGGAATTGATCCTCCCGGGTCATCTTCCCGAATTCATCCAGACAAGACCGGTCAGTGCCTCACCCGCCAGACGGGAGGGAACTGATTTGGAAAGCGCCATATCGGCCTGTGAGCGGGAGCTGATCCTGAATGCACTTCGGGAATCCAAAGGGAACCAAACCCGGGCCGCCCGCCTGCTGGGAACCACCCGCCGAATTCTGCGTTACAAGATGGACAAACTGTCACTCAGCGCCACATCGTGACCAGCCGCCAACCGCTTCCATTTGATCCTGATGCCTGAGAAAAGCGTCCACCACGGCAGGATCAAAATGCGTACCCTGTCCGAACCGAAGTTCCGCCGCCGCCTTGTCGGGCGACATCGACCGCCGGTAAGGCCGGTCTGACCGCATGGCATCATAGGCATCGATCACGCCGAATATCCGGGCGCCCAGACAGATCTCGTCGCCTTTCAGGCCGCGGGGATAGCCCTTCCCATCATACCGTTCCTGATGGGATCGGACCACTTCCGCCACGTCCTTGAGGTAGGGGCTTGAGGATAGGATGGTATACCCGACTTCCGGATGGGTTTTCATCACTATCCATTCACTCTCCGTCAGGGGTCCTTCTTTAAGCAGGATACAGTCCGGGACTGAAATTTTACCGATATCATGCAACTGGGCGCCTCGCGCCAGAATATCAAGGTCTTTCCGGGAGAGGCTCATCAACTTGCCCAACGCGTGGGACAGAGCCCTTACCCGGTTGCTGTGCTGTCCCGTGTTGTGCTCCCGCACGTCCAACAACCCGACAAAGGCCTGCAAGGTGAAGTCGTAAGAACTCTTCAACGCCTCCATCGTCTCCAGCAGCACCGCACTCTTCTGGCGGATCATGTCCTCCAGATGCAGCCGGTACCGCTCGTTCTCAATGCGCAACCGGCGATGCTCGAGAACCTTCTCCATAACCGCCAGCAGTTGTGAGGGCGCCACCGGTTTTTCAATGAAATCAAAAGCCCCCTCCCGGAGACACGCCACCGCGTTTTCCTTGGTGGCATATCCCGTCATCACCACCGTCATCACAAAACTATCCGTCTGGCGGAGCGCCGCCAGCAAATGCAGGCCGCTGACCCCGGGCATGGTTAAATCCGTAATGGCAACATCATAGCGCCCGGGATTCATCCGGACTTTGTCAATCGCTTCCTGGGAGCCCCCGGCCGTATCAACACGGTATCCGGCGCCTTCCAGGACTCTTTTCAGTACTTTGAGAATCATCTCATCGTCGTCGATCACCAGGAGAATAGGCGTATGAGGAGATCCCTCCTTCTGGTCGTCCCCATTCCTGCTCGCACTGGCCGTCACTCTAAACTCGCTGGCCTCAGCCGGAGTCCACAGGCAACACCGGTTCCGTCCTTCCCGTTTCGCCGTGTAGAGCGCGACATCCGCAAGACGCAGCATTTCGGAAGCATGATCGGAGGGCGTAATATCACGACTGGTAGCCAGTCCAACCGAGGCCGTCAGTTTCAGACAGAGCGTATCAGCACAGAACACATGCTCATCCACCGCCTTGCGGATACGATTTCCCAGAGTAAGCCCTGAGGGAAGATCCGTCTGGGGAAGCAGGATGACAAACTCATCCCCTCCGTACCGGGCAACCACATCGGACGTTCGGGCCATCTGTGTCAGAATTCCGGCAAACTCCTGAAGGATCTTGTCCCCCACCAGATGCCCGTGAGTATCATTGACGGCCTTAAAATGATCGAGGTCCGTGATGGCCACCGCCATACTGTGGGTATACCGTCGGGCCAATTGCCAGGCCTGTTCCGTCTGCTCCTCGAAGTAGGCACGATTGTAAAGTTTCGTCAGGGAATCATGGGCCGCCATCTGGCGGATTCGAGTGACGGCAGAAAGAATTGAGGAAAGCACATTGGCGATATGATAAACAAACGCCACATCCACGGCCGCCAACTGTTCCTCCTTCGCGGATGCCAACAGCAGAACCCCCTGAACCTCACTATGAACAAGAAGCGGAATGCTCAACAACCGACCTGGAACCGAAGGCCCGTCTGGCCCCGGAGGAACCCCTTCAATCTGAAGTCTCAAATTGCCACGATCAATGCTCTTGCCGCTCAAAGCCTCATACCGCGCCACTATTTCCTCGCTCGCGGTTTTGAGGAAGGCATCAGACACGCAACTCTGGGCACTCAAGACAACGATTGTCTCGCCCTCCGAAAACCCGAACAACCCAGCCACGTCACAGGACGTCAATTCGCCCAAGCCCTCGCTCAATTCCTGAAGGGCCTCAACAAAGGTTCCCGAGGCCAGAGCCGTTTCGCCGAGTTGACCCAGCATCCGCAATTGGCGTTGATGCTGCTCAAGACCGGGGCCTGCAGCGCCCATTCCCGCACGTCGTTCGCGATACTCCTCAAGTACACCCTGCGCCAAAGTAAGGGGACGAATCGGCTTCTCGAGAATACGATGAATGTTCAGTCGTGCGGAAAGAGACCCCGCAACATCATCCAGATAACCGGTCAGAATGATAAACCCGAGCCAGGGCCAGATGTTCCGGGCCTCCTGGATAAAGGTGAGACCGTCCATCTCATGCATCCGCAGGTCAACCAGAACCACGTCAAAATCCTGCCGAAGAAGAATCTGCAGAGCCTGGCGTCCGTTTTCCGCAACCTCGACCGCGCCACCATAGGAGCTCAGGATGCGTTCCGCCAGAAGGCGGATGGCCTCATCATCATCCACCACGAGAACACGAATCCCGGCCAGACTGATTGCTTCCCTTGTATCGGCTGTCATTTTACCCCCATCAAAATGAAACCATTTCACACTTCACCCCTTCGCCGCAAGGGGTTTTTCTCCAAAAAACAGCAAAGACACCCGTTTTGACAGTCAGAAAAACCCTGACTCAAAATCAGGGTTTCCCCGATTGTTTCTCTAGCCCAAATCGGGCATCCTTCCAACCATGAAAACAAGGAATGCCACAGGTCTTCTGCTAGCTGTCTTCAGCGTAAGCGCAATTCGCGCAGCTGAAGCCGCACAGTCCCTTGGCGAAAAATGCGGAGCCCTATCAGCCTTTCAGGAAGCTCATCCGATACTGGCTATGCTGACTAACATTATCGGCATCCTGGTGTTAGTTGGATTTTTCGTTTTTTTGTTCGCAAGCTTCTGTCGGGATTCGAACAACTTTTAGCCCGATAAGCTTCCCTGAATCAGCAAGTCCCCCTTCTTGACCTCCACTTTCACGCCCTCGCCCTCTTTGACGCCCCCGGTGACCAAAAGGCGGGCGATAGGAGTTTCAATCCGATTCTGAATCAACCGTTTCAAGGGGCGCGCCCCATAGACCGGACTATACCCCTCACGGGCCAACAAATTCCGCGCCGCATCACTGATCATCAGCGATACTCTTTGTTCCGCCAACCGCTGCCTCAAATCTCCTGTCTGAAGATCCACAATCCGGCCAATCTCCTCCAGCGTAAGGGGCTTAAACAGGATCACATCATCCACCCGGTTCAGGAACTCGGGCCGGAATCTCCCCTTCAATTCCTCCATCACCTCGCGCCGCGCCTTTTCCGTGATCGCGCCATCCGCCCCGAGGCCTTCCAAAAGGATGGGCGATCCGATATTGCTGGTCATAATAACAATCGTGTTCTTGAAGTTCACGGTCCGTCCATGCGAATCGGTCAGACGCCCGTCATCCAGAATCTGGAGCAGGATGTTGAAAACATCAGGGTGGGCTTTTTCAATCTCATCAAGCAGGATGACAGAATAGGGCTTCCTCCTGACCGCCTCCGTCAATTGGCCCCCTTCCTCGTAGCCGACATACCCCGGAGGGGCGCCGACCAGGCGCGACACGGTATGCTTCTCCATGTATTCGGTCATATCAATGCGGATGAGATGATCCTCTGAATCAAACAGGGTAGCCGCCAGTATTTTTGCAAGCTCCGTCTTTCCCACTCCCGTGGGTCCAAGAAAAATAAAGGCGCCGACCGGCCGCTTCGGATTCTTGATCCCTGCCCTTGCCCGGAGAACAGCATCGGCTACGACCTGGACCGCCTCGTCCTGCCCAATTACCTTTTCGTGAAGGACATCCCCCAATTTCAGAAGTTTCTCGCGATCCCCTTGCAAAAGCCGGGTCAAAGGAATACCTGACCATCTCGAGACAACGCTGGCGATCTCCTCCTCTGTAACCTCTTCTCGAAGCAACGCCCGGCCCCCTCCCTTCGCAGCGCCTGTTTTTTGAAATGTCGCCAGCTTCTTCTCAAGATCAGGAATCACCCCGTGCCGCAACTTGGCCAACCTATCCAGATCATATTTCCGCTCAGCATCATCTCCTTCTCTTCTCGCCTTTTCAAGTTCCTCCCGGACCGACTGTACTCCGGCAATGGCCTGCTTCTCGTTTTCCCATTGCGCCCGCATGGCGGTGGAGCGCGCCTTATCATCGGCCAGCTCCTTTCGAAGCGCCTTCAGTCTTGCCTGACTGGCCTGATCCTTTTCTCTTTTCAAGGCGGTTTCCTCAATTTCCAACCGCATCACTCTCCGGGTGATTTCATCCAGCTCGGCTGGCATGGAATCAATTTCAGTACGGATCGAGGCGCACGCCTCATCCATCAAATCAATCGCCTTGTCGGGAAGGAACCGGTCACTGATATACCGGTCCGCGAGTACGGCCGACGCCACCAGTGCGGAATCCTTGATCTCAACTCCGTGGTGAACTTCGAACCGCTCCTTCAACCCGCGAAGAATGGAAATCGTGTCCTCTACCGAGGGCGCCTCCACCAAAACCGGCTGAAAACGACGCTCAAGTGCGGCGTCTTTTTCAATGTGCTTGCGATATTCATCAAGCGTGGTGGCCCCGATACAGTGGAGTTCGCCGCGCGCCAACATGGGCTTGAGCATGTTCCCGGCATCGGTGGATCCTTCGGTTCGGCCAGCCCCCACGATCGTGTGAACTTCATCAATAAACAGAATGATGCGTCCCTCCGCCGCCTTAATCTCCGTCAGCACGGCCTTGAGTCGCTCTTCAAATTCACCCCGGTACTTGGCGCCCGCCATCAGGGACGTCATGTCGAGGGAAAAAATGGTGCGATCCTTGAGCCCTTCAGGAACATCACCCCTGAGAATCCGGTGCGCCAATCCCTCCACGATAGCCGTCTTGCCGACACCCGGTTCCCCGATCAGTACCGGATTGTTTTTTGTCTTGCGGGACAGAATCCGGATCACACTCCGGATTTCCATGTCGCGACCGATAACCGGGTCAAGTTTCCCCTGCCGGGCCATTGATACCAGGTCGCTCCCGTATTTCTGGAGGGCTTCATAAGCGCCCTCCGGCGTGGCGCTGGTGACGCGCTGGTTTCCCCGAACGGCCGTCAATTCCTTAAGGAACCGCCCCCGCTCCACTCCCAATTGAGCCAGAATCCGTCCAGCTGGAGTGGCCTTTCCCTCATCCAAAAAGGCGAGCAGCAGATGCTCGATCGAGACATACTCATCCTTTAACCGCCTGGCCTCATCCCCCGCCTTGACGAGAAGCTGGTTCAGGCGTTGGGTGACATAGACTTTCCCGGTCTCCGAAACGGCACCCCGGATTTTAGGTCGGCGTTCAAGTTCTTCTTCCAGCCGGGAACACAACTCCTTCGGCTGAACCCCGAGCCGTTCAATCAGCTTCGGAGCCAATCCATCCGCCTGCTCCATCAGACAGAGCAACAGATGCTCCCCATCAAGCTCCTGATGGCTGTACCGTACAACAGTCTGCTGAGCCATCTGCATGGCTTCCTGCATCTTTTGTGTCATTTTATTCGGGTCAAACATACCGAGGCCTCTTCTGCTTGTATCTTACCCATTTCAAATAGCAACGATCGTTCCAATTCTAATGTTCAGAAGATAGCAAGTCTTAACATATTGATCAACAACAAGTTAGGAAGCAGCAAGGGTAGAAAAACAAAAGCGAAAAAGAGACATTATGACGCAGGCGGGACATTATTTCCCATTATCCGCAAAATCAAGGCACGCTCTTCGTTACGGGATCGGCAATCTTTTTGAGCAGCGTCTTAAATTCACGGTCGTTCCGAAGGGAATCCAAATCCCGGTCCCTGCTCATCCACTCGTGATCGGAATACCCGAGCTTGATGGCACGCTGAAGCGCCTGAAGCGCCGGTTCACGCCGGTTCAACACCGCCAGGCTGCACGCCAGATTGTACCAGATCGTCATGTCCTCGGGTTCTAGCGTGGTCAGCTTCTGATCCACTTTCAAACCGTCCTCATACCGTCCCACACGGGTGTAGAGATCGCCCAACGCCTCCAGGACATCCACATCCAAGGGAAGGCGAACCATCACCTTCTCAAGAAAATCCATCTCAACAAGGTCGGCCGGCGCTATCTCTCTATTCTCTTCCTTCATGGCATGAATTCTAACATAAATTTACCGCTTGCGTACCTTTTGAATGAAATTCGTTGTACTGAAGCCATCCACCATGGGAGTACACACCAACTGCCCTCCCCAGCTCTCAACCAACTCACGCTCCTGCCGGACCCGTTCGGGCTCATAGGAGCCGCCCTTGACATGGATAACTGGACGCAACTGCCGGATTTCGTCAAGGGGATTGTCCCCGGGAAAAGCGAGGACCTCATCCACTGAACCCAGCGCCTGTAGCGCCGCCGCCCTGAACCGCTCCGGAAAAACGGGCCGAGTCGCGCCCTTGTACCGGGCAACCGAGGCGTCATTATTAATGAGGACAGTGAGGAAGTCGCCCATGCTCCTAGCCTCCGCCAGAAATCGAAGATGCCCTACATGAAGAACATCGAAACACCCGTTCACAGTGACACGTTTCACCCCCGGCTTGAAGGGCTTCGCTTTGCCACTCCCCGACGCCGCATCCCACCCCGGGGGCAGAGCCAGGGGTGTCCGGTTAGCGTCCATCGCCCGGATGATATCCCCGCTGAAACACCCCGCCAGCGGCAGGAGCTCCTCAACCCAGGAAGCCTTTGCCTTCAGCATCCCACCGGCGGAGTCCTCTTGCGAATGATCCTGAACTGTAGTCCAGACGAACGGCGCCAAGCTTGTCAGGCCCTCCTCCACCTCATTCCGAGCCAGAGAGGCTACCGCCGACACGCCTCGCAAGTGGGAAACCATCTCCATCCTCGTTTCAAGATGATTCTGAGGATATCCCGATTGACCGCGCTGAACCGCCACCTCATCCGGATCAACCAACACCATCAGGGGCAGGGAAAGTTCACGAGCTTTTCGAATAGCGTAGAGATTGCCCGGATGAAAAAAATCAAATATACCCCTAACCACCGCCACCGGTTTATCACCGGCCACCTCGCGGCGCCAGGCCTGCAGGGTGTCTAAACTCGTGATTCGTGCCAGAGTGTTCATGACAGAAAACGGATCGCCTTCAGTCCGCCTTCCTGACCGGCGGAGGCGTGCGACCGAGATGCTTCAGCACGGCCTGAAGGTCAGACCAGACTTCTTTTTTGCAAGGGGGATTTCGCAGCATAAAGGCGGGATGAAAAGTGGGCATCAGGGGGATTCCCTCATACTCGAACCATGTCCCACGCAACTTGGAAATCCCCGTCTGGTTAATGAGCCCCAACACGGCGGTGGCACCCAGGGCCACGATCACTTTGGGTTGGATCAGGGCGATTTGCTGCTTCAGATAAGGAATGCAGGTCGCCATTTCCTCGGGAGTCGGCGCCCGGTTATCAGGCGGCCGGCATTTGGCAATATTGGCGATGAACACCTCTTCACGCGTGTAGCCCATGGCTTCGATCATTTTGGCCAGGAGCTGTCCCGACCTGCCGACAAAGGCCAGACCCTGCTCATCCTCATCGGCGCCCGGCGCCTCCCCGATGAACATGATTTCAGGCCGTGTTCCATTTCCCTGTCCTGGAACCGTGTTGGTTCGCGCCTTGTGCAGTGAACACTTTTTACAGCCCGCAATCACCTTCGCCAGTTTAGAGAGTTCAGTTCCCACGGTAACTCCTTTCGGCAGGACCGGTTGCCTGCTTGATGGGGCTCGCCCTACTTCAATCCGGGAAACCCCATCCGCCTTTAACCACGCCAGATACTCAGCCGTCCGGCCTAGGAGTTCTGAAAATTCCTGTCGGGGCTCAGGACACACGGCGACTCAGCCTTCTTCCGGGGTTGCCCGACGCGAGACATGCTTCATGTAAAGAGGGCCCAGACAAATATAGCCCAGAACCATGAGAATCATAAAAACCGCCGCAGGCAGGGCGATTTTCTGGGGGCCAAACAGCACCGCCACCATAATGACCATCGGAATAAACAAGGCGGGGTGTTTGGTGGGTTTCGGATAACGCACATTGGAGACTTGGAGACTGATGAACGCCAGAACTCCGGTAATGAAAATCGCCGCAACCCAGCCGCTGTTCAGTGAGTAATTTTCAAACGGCTCGCTCTGGCTGATGAACACCAGCATGGCCACCCAGCCCGCACAGGCGGTAATCGGGAGGCCTGTATAGCCACCCTGCCCGCGCTCCGGATCCTTTGCCTTGAACCGGGCCAGCCTGACTACGCCGGAAAGCACCACCACCGCCGTCATCGCCACCCGCCAGAAAATCCGGGCGTTGTCCTGGGGAAGTGATCCTGTCAACATCACGGTGTAGATCAACACCGCCGGAGCGATGCCGAAGGCGGTCATGTCCACATAGGTGTCCAACTCGGCACCCATCTCAGTGCACCCCCTGAGCTTCCGTGCGACATTCCCGTCAATCCCGTCCAAAATCATCGCCAGCATGATCAACAGGGCCGCCCAACGATGCATCTCTCCGGCCCGGGCCAGCGTCTCATTCATGCTCTCCACGGTCACCAGGATGCTGAAAAAGCCGCACAGCATCGCCGTTAGCGTGATGGAGAGAGGCACCAGTTGTCGCCAGGTCAGTTCGGATTTCATCATGTCAATTCCTCAGACGGGCCACGACGGTTTCCCCGGCGCGAACCTTGTCACCCTTTTTCACGAGGACCTCCACATCAGCCCGCGGGAAAATCATGTCAAGGCGGGACCCGAACTTCATCATGCCAATGGAGTCGCCCTTCTTGATTTCCTGTCCAGGCTCCACCCAGTACACCACCCGGCGCGCTACAGGGCCGACAATCTGTTTGACCAGACAGGTGGTTTTCTCACCCCGGATCACGATCGAACTATGCTGATTCAATTCCGAGGACTTCTCCTCGAATGTGAAATACCGCGCCCCTGGATAATACTGGGCATGCTCCACTTTCCCGGAAATCGGAGCCCGATTCACGTGCACATCAATCAGACTCAGGAAGATACTGATTTTAATGGCCTTGGTTTTTAAAAACTCAGGCTCATCCATCTCCACAACCGACATGATCTTCCCTTCGGCGCCCGCCATGATATCTGCCGGATCCGGAGAGGGAACCCTAATGGGATCACGGAAAAAGACGAGCAGGTAGCCAATCAGAATCGCCGTCACAATTCCACTGAAGACCCAGGTCGTGCGCCAGGAAACCCGCCCCAAGCGTAATGCTCCAACGAGAATAGCCCCCAAGGCTATGGCAATCATGAGAAACGGTATAATTTCTTGTCTAAACGCCATGATATTACTCCTTTTAAGAGGTGAAATATTACTTTAAGGGAAGAAAAGAAGTCAATCCTGTTCCCGACCAGGCTTCCGTGATAGTATTCACTGGTTTATGAAACTTTTTAACCACATCCGTTCCGGGTTGATAGGGCTTACCCTGTTCACGGGAATCTCCCGTTGCGAGGCCCAGTCCAACCTCTTCATCCGTCCCGGATTAATCGCCGATCGGACAGGACGGGTCGTCCGCATTGTCGCAATAACAACATCCCTGAAAGCCAATGACCCTGTGGAGTTTCCCCTGATCACCCGGGAAAGTGGAAAGGATTATGAAGCCCTCGCCATTTCACAAGCCTCCGCGCTCGACATCCATGAATCACTCCGATTCATAGGCTTGGAGCCCGGACGGGGGGTGGACCCGAGCCAACTTCGATTCTGGCCAAAGGGTGATCGTGTTAATATGATTTTCCATGTTGCGGATACCCGGTCCCCGAGCGGCCCGATCCGTCCTCTTCGCGTCGAACACCTGATTCAAGACACCCGAACCGGGAAAACCCTGCCGGAGACCGGTTTTGTTTTTACCGGATCAGAATGGATTTCCACAGGGGACTCGCCCACCGGTAAGGTTTATGCCGCAGACGCTTTCGGCCCCGGCAGCATCGCTTCAGTTTACAACGAGGGCTACTCCGTCCTGGATGTCCCTCGCATCGCTCCGAAGCATGAGGTCTATACCTTCCAGGTTCCCAACCCGGATCATGTGCTCCCCACCAACCAGCTTGTAGAAATTACCCTTGAACCGTTCTACCGGGACACCCTGCCCCACCGCTTTGACCTCTCACTGCTGGTCACGGGCGATGGCACAAACCTGGCCTATACCCTTCTGGACAGCCAGAACCACACCCTCAACACCAATCGATCGCAGAGCGGTGTTCTGGCTGCCCTCTCCCGTTATTCAACTGCCGATCGGGATGCTTTCGTGACACTGACCCCCGACGATGCTATCGCTCTCCGGGACGTTCAGGCCCTTGCCCATTTCATAGATTCCCTGGACAATGAGCGCGGCATTCGTATCGAGCCACCTCCCCCGGGGCACCCTTATTTCAAAGCTTTCCTGCCCAATGAAAAATTCAGGAAGCGCGAAGATCGCTTCGACAAGGTCGCTGAACTTCGTCTGGGCACAGGAGAAGGCGTCACGACCGGGGAACTGATCCTGGTGGAATCAGAATGGAAAGGCGACGACTCCACCCCTGTATTTCATGAAACCCGTATCCCGATCCCTGCGCCAGCCGCCATGGAACCCGCCCTGAAGACCCGGGAAGACGCTCCAAACGTCCTGTTGATTTTTTCGCCTGCAAGACTGCGCTACGGAACCCTCCGGGACTTCATCGCCCCCGCGCTCAGACAGAAGATGATTCTGTACGTCTTCGCGGAATAACAATCAGTTGTCCAGTTGCTGAATTGTTAAGTTGTTGAGGAATACCAACAACTCAACAACCGATCAACTTAACAACTTCTTACTTCGAGCCCTGCTTCTTGACGGAAACGGCCAGTTTTGTTGCCCCGATCCGTTTTGCGGTATCCATCACGGTCACCACATGCTGGAACGGGACATCCTTGTCGGCCTCCACGATAACGGGCTGATGTTCGGGATCGGTTAGCAACTGACGGAGCCGGCCTTCCAGCAAATCAGGCGCCACCGGCATGCCGCTCAGATAGGCTGTTCCCGCCCGGTCCACCTGGACGGTGAGGGTCTGCTTGCGTGGCTGATCAGGTTCGACTTTTTTGATGGCGGGCAAATTGATCTTAAGTTGCGACTGCACCAGCAGAGGTGTCATGATCATAAAAATCAGTAACAACACCAATGCCACATCAATGAACGGGATCATGTTGATCTCGGCCATGATGCGGTGTTTTCCAAGCACCTTGGCGGGGGCCTTCATGCCGCGGGGCCCTCGTCCTTGCAGACCGTCTCAACCAGATCATAAACCGAAAGCTCGACATCCGTCATGAGCACCTCGGACATGTGGATGCAATAGTTGTAGCCGATCAGGGCGGGAATCGCAACCACCAGGCCGCAGGCCGTGGTGATCAACGCCTCGGCAATGCCGGCGGACACTACTTCCGGCCCTCCGCCTGCATTGGCCGCAATGCTGGCGAATGCCTTGATGATACCGACCACCGTCCCGAACAGCCCTACAAATGGCGCCGTTCCCGCGACGGTTCCCAGGATTGGAACCAGGGATTCCAATTTCCGGACCTGAGCCTGCATGGCATGCTCCATCGCCCGTTCCTTCGCCGCCCGCCCCCCCTGCTGCGTCAGAATTTCGGCGGACACCACGGCGATTGGAAAGTCATATTTTTTGCAAAACTCCACCGCCTGTGGCTTTCCCTGCTCCGCCAGAATTCGGAGCAATCGCGCCATGAACGACCGTGCATTCACCTGATACCGGCGGATCAGCCGAACGCGATCCACAATGATGGTGATGGAAAATATGGACATCAGCAACAGAATCGACAGCACCGGCCAACCCTGCATGATCATATCTGTTATTGTGACATTATTCATCCGGACTCTCCCTTGAAAACAAGCCAACATTGATTACGCCTTGACGGCGTAAAGTCCAGTTTATTCGCGCCCGAACTTACGATCCAGTTCCCTGAAAGAGGTGTAGATCAGTGTCGGCCGGCCATGCGGGCAGGTGTAGGGCATTTCGGCCGAAGCCAGGGCAATCACAAGCTGCTCCACCTCTGAAAGGCTCAGCCGGTCGCGTGCTTTCACCGCCGCCTTGCAGGCCGCCTGGGCAATCGCCTCCTCACGCCACCGACTGTGGCACCCCCGCTCACCCAGGGTCTCCAGATGGCGGGCCACATCAATCAGCATATCCTTGACGCCGAGGCCGTCCATGCCCCGGGGCAGGGCATCCACCACAAACGTATCGCCCCCGAACTCGGACACCCCCACTCCGAGTTTCTTGATCAATTCGAGGCTCTTCCGGACATACAGGGCATCGCGCGGCTGAAGTTCAACGGTCTCGGGAACCAGCAGGCCCTGACTCTCAACCTGGCCGTGCTCGACCGCATTCAGCAGTTTCTCGAACAGCACCCGCTCATGCGCCGCATGGGGATCCATCACCACAAAACCATCTTCCGTCTCCAGCAACACATACAGGCCATTGATCTGCCCTACCACCCGGCACCACGTCCAGGGAGCCTTTGGAGCCGCCTTCACGCCATCCTCGGGCTTCCGGGCGGCCTGTGGCTCGACCGTTACCGGACGGGGCTCAATCGGCGGCAATCGGGGATAGGAAAACACACGCGACGCCGGGAGATCATCGATTTTCAAAAGAGGCGTTACTGCCGCCGGCATCGGGGGCGCCGGATCCGGGTTCGGAGTCTGTCCCGCCACAAACGCGGCTCCGGACTTCGTCAGGGCGCTCCGGATAGCTCCGATGATCGCATCGCGCACATCCGAGGAACGTCGAAATCGAACCTCCTTTTTCGTGGGGTGGACATTCACATCCACCAGACCGGGCTCGAGGTCAAGATACATGAAAATATAGGGATGCCGACCGGCCGGAATCAGCGAATGAAACGCCTCGTTGATCGCATACCCGATCACCGGGGCCGACGCAGGCCGCCCATTGACAAACACATACTGCTCCGTACGATCCCCCCGGGTGAGTGCGGGAAGGCTTACATATCCCGACAGTTTAATATCACCCGCACCCCGTTCCAAGGGACGGAGCCCTTCAATCAGCTCCTGCCCGAAAAGCTCCCGGATCCGCTCTAGGGGCGTGGCACCGGGCGCCAGAGCCCACGACTTCCGGCCGTCCAAAGTCAGGCTCATTCCCACAGCGGGCCAAGCCAGAGCCTGCAACAGGAACATCTGCCTGATATGGGTGGTTTCCGTCTGGGGTGACCTCAAAAACTTACGGCGGGCGGGAAGATTGAAGAAAAGATCGCGTATTTCAAGAATCGTTCCCGGTGGACACCCGGCATCCTTCACATCCAGAAGCTTGCCGCCGCTGACCACCAGTTCCGTTCCGGCCAATTCAGCATGACGCCGGGTTCTGATGCGGAAGCGGGAGACTGATGAAATAGCCGCCAATGCTTCCCCCCGGAAACCCAGCGTATGAATGTGTTCAATGTCGGCGGCCGTGTGGATTTTGCTGGTGGCATGTCGTTCAATGGACAATAACGCGTCATCGCGATTCATCCCCGAACCGTTGTCCGCCACCGACACCAGCCGGGTTCCTCCGGCAACCGCCTCCACATCAATCTGGGAGGCTCCGGCATCAATGGCGTTTTCGAGAATTTCCTTGAGAACCGAGGCGGGGCGCTCGACCACTTCCCCTGCCGCGATCTTGTTCGCCACATCGGCGGGAAGAACTCGAATGTGGCCGCCCTCGCTCATCCGGCGCTACTTCACATCCACAACAACGTCATCGGACTTGACGGCGGTGGCGGGAGCCGCCACCTCAACATGCTTGAAGGTTGGCAGGTAGCGGTAATAGACTTCCAGCATCAAGGTACAAAGGGCAGTGGTATAAACCTTCCCTCCGTGATCCCCGTTTTCCCAATGCCCCAATTTTCCCTCCACAATCTGATTCCGAACCAGCGCGGTGGTGAATTTTGGATTCCATTCCTTCCAGTCCGATTCGCCCTTTTGGAACTTCGCTTGGGTAATATAGTACCAGGCATAAACCGGATTTTTCCCGGCTTTTGGGGCTGCTTTGCCCTTATCCGCTTCCTCTCTCTCCCAAGTCACATCAAAAACACCACTCTTTGTCTCATTCATCCATTTAAGACCACTACGCACCTCCGGGCTGTCCGGCTTACCCATTAATTGAAGACACAACGTTCCCGCACCGGTCATGGAAGGCGTTGAGCCCGCGCTAGGCCCTTCCTTTTCGCCCGAATACCCAAACCCCTGCGTGGGTTGGTGTGCTGTATTTCTTAGAAATTTTATACTACTGGCAATAGCCCCGTCCAACCCGGGATTGGAGCTTCCCGCCATTTTCGCCGCCTTCATCGCCTGAAACTGCCACCCGGCTACGGACAGGTCCCACCGCGGCCCTTTTGCGTAACCATAGTCAAACCCCCCACCAGTCTGTTGCCCGTCAATGATGACCTGAATCCCCTTTTCCATGGCCTCTTTCAGCGCCATGATCTTCGTCAGCCCGAAGCCTTCGGCAATGGCATAAGTACAGATGCCATGCTCATAGGGGTTTCCGGAAAAGTTCCCCTTTGCATTTTGCTTGCTCACAATATACTTCATTGCCTTTTCAACAGTGGCCCCGAACTCGGGAGAGGAAGGTGTTTCCCCGTGCGCAAGAAAAGTCAGAAGTGCCAAGCCCGCCATGGCGGGTAGTGATGTGGAATCAACCTTGCTCCATGAACCATTCTCATCCTGATTGGCCTTCAGCCACCGCAATGCCCGCAAGACGGCATCCTCGCCGCGCCCGGAGCCCCCGAACGCGCTCAGGGCACCCTTCCGCCCCCCAGCCGTCCGCTGGGCATACAACCCCCTCATCACGAGAGGACTCTTGGCCATGGCAATTTCAAAGCCCGTCGCCAGAGACGGATCGCCACTGCCAATACCCGCACCCTCCGAATTCCCGAGCCCGCTTCCCGGCGCATCCGAGGGAACCTCCATGGTGCTGACCGTCGCATCCGTCGGACGGTCGGAAACCACCTCCTGCTCAGGCGGCTTCTCCAACTCCTGCTTCACGACCTCTTCCACCTTCTCCAGGACTTCCGCCTTGGTCTCCATCATCGTCACTTCAACCTCGGGTGCCTTTTCCGTCGAGACGCCAACCGAGAATTGAATCAGGAGAACCAGTCCCAATACATGAAAAAACACAGAGCCAACCGGCCCCCATGCATGCTTTTTCAGCGTAAACATCATCTTTTCGTAATCAATATTCATGTCAGAGTCCCTGAAACCGGATTCTCACAACACCACTTCGTATTACCGCATGATTCCAAGATATTACAAAAAAATCTTTATGCGCCCCCTGAGCTGACCACGGACAGGTTGACCAATCCGAGTTTGGAACAAATATCCAGAAGCTCGATCAGTTTTCCATGCGGAGACTCGTTCGTGCATTGAATCAGAACCGTTTGCGTCTTATCAAGATCCGCCAGCTTTCCGAGCAGGCTCGTCAACTGTCGACTGTCGACCCCGCGGTCATTGATGGTAAAGCCATCCGGGAAAACCGTGACCCGAATGACTTTTGCCTGTGACTCTTGCTGGGATTTCGTATCCGCCTGGGGCCGGAACACATCCAGGTTGGTCAACACATCCACCGGATGGGCCGAGATCAGGAAGAAGCTGAGCAACTGAAAGGCCACGTCGATCATGGCCGTCAGGTTCAGTTCCCCCGCGGTAAACGTACTCCGCCGTCTTTTTCTAGCCATGTTATCCTCCGGCCTAGGCTCTTTCCTTCAGCGCCGTAAACTTGATTTTGTAGAGTCCGGCCGCCGTACAGGCATCCATGACCTTCCGAACGGTCTCATGCTTCACCCGGGCATCGGCCCGGATCAGGACAGGGACTTCATTGCCCCGCGCATCCAGTCTCGCTTTTCTCAGAATGGTAGTCAGCATCTGAACCGGCATCGCCGTTCGCGCGATGGACACGAGTCCATTGTCGCTGACATCCACCTTGACCTCATACGGATTTTTAGCGGTACTCACCTTGCCGTTCGGAGCCATGGCGAGCTTGATCCGGTCGTCAATCGCCTTTTCCTGCATATTGACGGTACAGACAAAGAAAATGATCAACTGAAACACCACGTCGATCATGGCGGTCAGGTTGCCGTTCAGCGCTTCTTCTTCTCTTTTTTCCTTCATACGAGGAACTCTCCGGATGATTATTCCGCGACGACTTCGACATTACGCAGCGACTTGATCATGTCGAGCGTCAGGGCTTCCATCCGCAGAATGCTGCTCATGGAACGATTCTTGAAATAATAGAAGAAGATCGTCGCCGGCACGGCGGTTCCCAGACCGATGGCCGTGGCCCACAACCCGTGCGAAATGTTGACGGCCAGCATGGCCGACTGCGCAGCGCCCGCCTCCATCGTACCCAGGGTCAGGAAGGCGAAGATCATTCCCTGCACGGTTCCGATCAGTCCCAGCATCGGCGTCGTATTGGCGATCACGCTCAGATAGGTGACGCGGCTGAGCAGCTTTTCGGTCTCCAGGTCGGCCGCCACGCTCACGGCATCCTGAACCACTTCATACCCTTCCTCAACCTGGGCAAACCCGGCCTTGAGAATGTTCGCCAACTGGCCCGGCGTACTGTCGCAATGCTGGATCGCCTTCATCAGATCTCCCTGCTCCATGGCGGTCCGGACATTACTGATCAAGTCCGGAGGCATAATCTTGGCATCCTTGATGTTGATGAACGAGTCCACAATCAATGCCACACTGACGATTGAACAGGCAATCAGCATCAGCCAGATGACCATACCGAACCAGCCGGCGTTCAGAACGATTGCCAGAAAGCCGCCGCCCCCATGGCCGCCCTTTTTGGCGCCCTCGGTCTCGGCCTTATCCAACTCTAAGGCACCCGCCGCCGCAGGCGCGCTTGCCGCCGCAGGCGCGCTTGCCACCGCCGCCGCTCCGCCACCCGCTGCGGGAGCCGGATCCGCCGCCTTGGCCCACTGGGCCGACATGATCATGCTGAAAACCGCCACAACCAATCCCATCCAGAACGCTTTTTTCATCACCCGTTTCTCCTTGCTTCGTTTTCTTTAATCAATCCCACAATCCCTCATCCGCCCAGCTTCCTTGCATAAGGGCTGTCCGGATACAACGACAACAACTTCTTCTTCAGCTCATCGGCACGCGGATCCCGCATTTCATCCAGCACCTGCACGGCCTTGAAAAGCGCCTCGGGATGAACTCCGCGGACTTCCTCATACAGCAAAACAGCCCGGAGGTAATCCAAAATCGCATCCTCACGCTTCCCGTCCGCCTTGTTCAAGTCCCCGCGCCTGACAATCGCCAGCGCCGCCAGGGTCTTGGAATCCCCCGCGATGGCCTCGGTCAACTGCTTCTTCAGCACCGCCGTCATTTGCGCTCCCATCAGGGCTGTCCAATACAAACCGTACTGCTCATCCGTGATCTGGCCCTTGGGGGTACTCTCCATGAGATTTCCCATAACCTGTGCCGCCTTCTTGAAATCCGTCTTCGCGAAATAGGCATTGGCCAGCAGTTCGCCCGCCCGGGCATCCCACTGCAACCGCTTATACCGGATCGTCAGATCCTCGAGGATCGGAATGGCCGCATCATATTGGCGCGCGGCAATGGCTTGGGCGGCCTTGTCAAATTCGGCCGGCTTGGTAATCTCCAGCGAATCCACCTCGTCGACCGAAACCGGGATCATGGAGCCATCAGCACCTTCAACCTGGTATTCGCGCCGGACCTCAAACCACTTGATCCGGACTCCGGCCAATTCCTTGCCATCCGTTTTCCTCAAAATTTCCGCCGGGGCGACCCGGGCGGAAAGCACCAGGGACCCCACCACCAGAGCCAGAGCGATCACGATCTTGCGGTTCATGTTTGCTTCATCCTTATTACCGGCCCGACGCAAGCTTAGCCTTCGCCTCGTCGCGGCCCTGACGCGCCTTCGCAATAAACTGCCCCTGCGGAAACTGCTTTATGTAGGTTTCGCAGGCCTCTTGCAGACCATCTGTCTTTCCAGTTTCACGGAATAACGGGAGACTCCGATCAAAGGCCGTTTCAACATGGGGACGGACTTTGACATTGGAGGGATCCACGAATAACAGGATTCTCTGGTAGGAGGCCAGGGCGCCCATCTTGTCGCCCATCAATACCTGAATGCCCGCCATTTCAATATCCGCCTTGACCATCATATCCGGCTCGCGCGAATACTGGCGCACCTTGCCCATGGCGGAAAACGCCTTGCTGAACAAATCCTTCGATTGCTGCGGATCCGAGGCCTTCTTGGCGAGTTCCGCATAACACCGGCTGAGGGCCAGGTTGACATCGATCACGTAGCCAGATTTCTGGTATTTTCCAAGAAAATCTTCAAAAACCTTAACGGACTCCTCATACTTCCCTGCACCGGCCAATGCCCACCCGAGCGCCACTGTCGCCCCCTGCCAGAGCGGCACATCCTTGGATTTGCGGGCTTCTGAGAGCAGAAGTATGGCCGTTTCAAACTCCTGGGCATCCAACAGCACCCGCCCCGCCCGCAAGAACTGGGAGGCATTGAACAGCTGCGGGGTCTTGGCCATCTCCGCATACACCGTCACGGCCTTAGCCTTCTCCCCCATATTCATGAGCGAATCCGCGCGCACAAAAACCATATTCAGCGCCTGCTGGCTCTCCGGATAGTTCTTGGCCAGACGGTCAAACGTCTTCCCCGCCTCATCCGGCTTGTTCAACAGGTAATACAGGGTTCCCATCGCGCCCAAAATCGACGGCGCAAACTCGGATTTGGGATACTCATTCAGGAACAACTCATACCCCTCGATGGCCTTGGCCTGATACAGGGGAACCTGATTGGCCGGTTCCCGAAGCCGGGTATAACACTGGGCCTTGGAATAGAGAGCCAGTTCCGCAAACTTTTTCACCCGGGTGGCATCCTCAGGAGTTCCACCAAAGGACGCCCCCTCCTGGGTGATCTGCTTCAGCAGGCGGGCATACTCGTTCAGGGCCGAAACCGTCATGCCGGCGGACCGGTACTCATCCGCAAGCCTCAGGCGCGCGGACAGCACCTCCACTCCCGCAGACAACTGAGCAATATAATTGGTCAGGACCGGCACGGCGTTGGTGTGGTCACCCTGCATGGACAAACAGTAAGCCTGTCGGCTTAGCGCATCGGGATAAACCCGCGCTCTGGGATAATCTTCCACAATTCTCTGGAAATTCTGCAAGGCCTCTACCGTGTTGGTCGCCCGGAGAGCCGTCTCACCCTGCCGGAAAAGAATGGACGGGACTTTAGTATGATTCGGATAACGCTGGTAATAGAGCTGATAGACCGAATCGGACTTCAACCAGGCACGGCGGTCATCATAGGCCGACACCACCGCCAGCAGGGCATTCCCCGCCTCCTCATACTGGTTGGTGGTCTGGCAAAACCGTTCCGCAAGGAATTCAGTCATCGCCCGGGCATAGGGTTCGTCCTGGATCTCCACATAGCTTCGGGCCAGCTCACTCACCGCCCAGGGCACCCCCTTGAAGGCATCCGTGATGTTGAGAATATCCACATATTTTTCAGCCGCGTTCTTGAAATCCTGCTGTTGAAAAAGAAGGCGGGCCTCCCTCAACTGTTCCGTCACCATCTGGGTGTTGTCAAACTCAGGCTTGACCACCGTTTTTCCCAGATCGTTCACCAGCATATCCACAATGGCATCCGCCCGGCGACGCGCCTCGGGCGCCCAACTGCTCCCGGGATAATTCTTGGCTACCGAATACAATTGCGACATCGCCTGCGCCAGCATCTTGATGCCATCCGCCTCCTGGGCCTTGACCTTGACCACCTCACGCCCCTCATCTTCATAAAGGGTCCCCAGCAGGAACTTGCATTCCGCCATCGGACTGAGCTTCATGTTCTCCTTGGCATCACGCAGCATTTTATCCACATCCATGAGCATGGGCAGATAATCCGTGATCGCCCGCCGGGCCCCCGCCCTGTCCCCGTTAAGCATGCGGACATGCGCCAGAATCACCACCGTCTTGGCAAACCACAAATCCGTTCCCTTCCACTGGACTTCCTGGCACAACTTTTCAGCCTCCGCCAGGATCGTCTTCTTCTCGGGCGCCGCCGTGGCAGGCAGTTGCGCCACGCGCAGACAAAGCTCGGCCATTTCGGTCTTCACGCGGCGTTCAATTTCCGGAGAGTTCAGGGGACAGGTCAGCACCCGGCGATACGCCTCCAATCCCCCCTTCAAATCGCCGCTCAACAACAGCATCTGGGAGAATTTGTAGGCCGACTCCCCGTAAAACCGTGCCACGCTCTCCGGGGGGCCTTTGGGAAACTGCTTGAAGAAATCCTGGTAGACGCGCTCGGCATCTTTCATCTTCTGCCAGGCATAATACTGATCGGCAATAGCAAGTTGGATGACCATCGTTTCCGAGGATCCCGCCGGCATGGTCTTCAACAGCGCCTCGGCTTCGTCGAATTTTCCGCGCGAGGTGAGCACTTCCACGCGAACCTTGGCCGCCTCAGCCTTCGCCGCAGGATACCGGATCAACAGCCGATCCATGGTTTTCTGGGCATAATCCGGAAAACGCCACTTGATCAGTTCGGAAGCGAACTGCAATTCCGCCTGAATATCGGCCTGCTCGTCCGCCAGAACGGGAAGCGGAAGCACCCGCCCTGCCCCCACGCACAATAACAAGACTATCCCTGCCGAAAACCCCGATATTTCGTATTTTTTCGTCAGCATGTTTCACCTTGGTATCAAACAAAATTTGACCCGTCAAGAAGACAGCCCAGCTCAACAGGGGCTGAGAATACACTTTTCAAAATCCTCTTCAACTGTTGTTTTTTTGATTGAGTCTGACCCATCCCTGAACTAGAGTCCCGCACGACCTGACACAGGCTGATCCTATGAAATACCGTTGCCCACACTGCCGCATCCTGTTCGAAAAATTCGAGGGGCCCCACTGTCCCTCATGCGGGAAAGGCCTGCGGCATCCGGAAAAATGGAAACTCCTCAAATCGGAAAAGACCCGGCGCGAGGCGTTTCTCAAACGACACCCCGGAACACAGGAATTCAGGCGGCCAATCTGGATGGTATTCCTGAGTCGGCCCCGTTTCCTGATCTGGGTTCTGGGCGGCTGTGTTCTCGTGGTAACCTTTCTGCTGTGCGCCAGGATTGAAACAGTCGTTCCCTACCGTCCCCCGACCCGGAGCGCCCAAACCCAGCGGGAACTGGTGGTGATTCGCACCGCCCTGGAATGGTTCCGAACTCATTGCAACCGGTACCCCACCACAGAGGAAAGCTTGAAAGCCCTGGTTCGGGATCCGGGAGTAAAAGGCTGGAAGGGCTACTATCTGGAAAGCCTGCCACCCGACCTCTGGGGACATCCCTTTCTCTACTCAGCCCTTGAGGACACCGTTCAGCTTTCCTCCATGGGTCCGGACGGAAAAGCTGGAACCGCGGATGATGTGATCTCGCCCCCGCCCGATTACAAGGCTTTGATGAAACGCCTGGCCCAGGACAAACGGTAAGCCGTCAGGGCTTTTTCGCGGGCGCAGGACTGGCTTGCGGAGCGCTCAATTTCGGGGCCGCTGCCGCTTTCAAGGCAAATTCATTTCCGGGATAATCCCGAATCAGACTCTTTCGCAGGTCGTCGCCGCGCGGATCCCGCGCGGCGTCCAAAAGCTTTGCCGCTTGAAACAACGCTTCCGGCTGAATCGCCTTGTTCTTTTGAAATAAAGTCGTCACTTTCAGAAAATCCGAGAGGGCCGCCTCCTCATCCCCCGCTTTCAAGGACAAGTTTCCCCGCATCAAATAAAGGGGGCCAATCATCTCGCTGGTTCCCCGCCCAATGGCGGCGTCCAGCTGTTTCCGGATCACCTCATTCGTTCCGCCCGTCAGCAACGCCTTTTGATAGAGCGCCTGGAACTCCTGCGAGATGCCGCCACTCCCCTCGGGAGCCGAAAATGAAGACCCCACCGAAACTAAAATCCCCAACCCTGCCAGAATCATTGTCTTCATGACGCTTTCCTTCCTCGCTTGCTTATCCTCGCCGGCTTCGCGTCGGAGCGCGTGCCGGAGTGCGTGCCATCTGAACCCGGGCGATCGCCGTGGCCGGAATGGCCATGCGGCCGTCTGAAAATTCAATGACATGTCCCTTTTCAACCAGCCATTGCAGCTGCCGCTTCAATTCACTTTCCTTCTTCGCCGCGGTCTCCGGAGTTGGCTCGACTCCAGCCTCGCCGGTCGGCGGGGCAACGGAAACAAGCTGGGCGAGCAGTTCCGCGCGCGTACAGCCCGGCTTTCCGGAAATGATATCGAGCACTTCCCGAATCCCCTCCACAGCATGCGCGGGATCCATGGCATTGGGAACCACGGAGGTCACAAACGTGTGCCCACCCGCCGCCTTGAAGGTATGCAGACCCAAATGCCGGAAGGCAAGACGCAGAATCACGGACAATCTCAAAGGGAATCGGGATTCACGCTCCCAGGCGTCTTCGATTACACGGCGCAACGGGCCGGGCTCCATGGCTTGGGCTACTGTCCCCGGCATGACTACCGACCGCGCCTCTTTAATCGCGTCCTTCAGGCAATGCTCCCGGAAATACACCTCGGCTTCGGAAAACCGGGTGAAGACCACGGCGGCGTCTCCGGCTCCAAACCGGTAAGTCACCTGCTTGCGCATTTCCTCTTTCCACTGCTCAATCAGCGCCGCATCATGAATCGTCTCGATCCGCTTCCGGTACGCCTCCAGCGGCATATCCGCATATCGAGTCCGGTGGATTTCCGCCACCTTGTCGTTGTACCCATGATAGTTCAGCGGGCCCAACAGCAGGCCCGAGAGCCCGCATTTAGCCACACACACAAAATTACCCTTGGGCGGCTCAGTCTCCTGCTCAACCTTCACGCAGAACTTTTCAAAATGCTTCGCAAAAGCGTGACTCACCGCCGAATCACGATCAAGGAATACTGTTTTGCAGTCGGAGCACTGGAAAAAGGAGAAATTCTCAAGCCCGACCGGCGCTTCAATTTTGATCAGGTAGTAGTCCGGCTTGCTCAGAAACAAGGTGGCAACCTCAAACAGCGAATACGCCCGACCCGATTTGGCAAGCCGGTTCGCCAGCGGTGCCAGTCCCCGGCGCTCCGGAAGAAACGACATCTCCAACGACGCAAGACGTTCGTCAACCGGAGCGACTACCTCACGGACAAAAGGCGCCTGCCCTGAGTCACCCCGTGGTTTGTCACGGATATTCTGCCGCCGTCCGCCGCCCCCGCCAGCTCCGCCACCCCTTCGATCCTGATATTGAGGGCGCTCCCTCCGCCGGGCGTCACCACCCCGGTCATCGTCCGGGGTACGGGATTCGCCTCCCCCAAAGGTCCGGTGCTCCGGCGGTTTCCTTGCCCAGACGGGGACAAAATTCAAATCAATCACAAGCGCTTCTTTAGTTTCAGGGGGCGATTCAGTCATAACCGTGCAAAATAACGGAGATGCAACTGATTTTCAAGCCCCAACAGCAGGAAGGTTTTTTTGCGGTTGGTGATGCACCACTGTCAGGCTTTCACTGACTGGGTGATTTGATATCGCACCCGCTGGGGTTCAGTGCCTGATGGGCGGCGCGAAAGATAGGCTGTTCAGCCCGCTTTTAATCGATTCAGCGCCAGAAGTCGTTCAAGAATAGTTTCATCAGTGAGATCCCTGGGCCAGCCGTACGCGGCCGCGACGGCACCGTCAAGTTTCGCGTGGCAGGCGGAAAGCCAGGCGGGTCGTTCGTTGTAGAGCTTGGTCAAGGTGCGTGCTTTGAGGCGGACGGCACATTCAGCGTCACGCGGCACAAGGCGCGGATAGCGCACAGTCCCGACCTTGAACGCGCTTCGATCCGTCACGGTGACCGGGTCAATGTAACGATCCCAGGGGCCACCTACGGTGCCGGGAAACTCATTGACTTCCGTGCGCACCCATTCAGGTGGGTTTAACCAGTTTTCGCGGAGTTCGTTCAGTTCCTTCGCGGCGGCGGCAATGGCTGCGAGAGGAGGGTGCAGGGCTTGAGGTTCGGGAATGACACCGGGTGGGAAGGGAAAAGTCTCGAAACAGGTGGTGGGCGTGTAGCGGAACCCGCTTTCCTTCTCCCTTAACTGTGTGCCTTGCGCTAATGCCCACATTTCATGGAAGCGCGATTGAAGGACGCCGAAGAAAAGATCGTCTGAACGAGCGAAAGCAACGACGGCACTGTCACACAGCACCTCATGAGTCAACCACGCCACTATTCTGTGTTTCGACACTCTGGGTGTCGCAGCAAACCTATTAAGACCAGATAGCGCTTCTCGCATGTCCGGACACGGGCGGGCAAAGAGCCACCAATACTTTGCCTGTCGTGGCTCGCGATGGTTAATTCGTAACGGGCGGATGGTCTTTTCCACTCGATTGAAGGGCGCTTCATAGCGAGCTGCTTTTTCAAGAGGCATATCCAAGCCGAAGTCAATATTCCAAATATTTCGTGTGTGTTGCGTCAAATCCATCGCATTCCGAATTGGAACTAGGACATCTGAATTGGGGCGACCGTGCGGATTACACTCCCGAAACATTAAGCAGGCTTCTTCGTGGGAAATGTCGAAAGGAGCTTTCTGAGCTACGCCAATGAAGCCAATGTCAATATTGGCGATAAGTGAGTTTGCTGCACATGTATCCGACACAGCCGTAAGATTTGCATGAATTGTGGATACAGTTTCCCCGTCAAGCGTTCGAGATGTTTCCGACCGGTCATCGAATGCCACAATGCTGACGTGAACATTGGCACCATCGAGGATCCACTCTCGGTCGGATATCGCCCAGAAAATTCCGCCGCCGTCCTGGATCCGTTTAAGAACTTCGCGATTCGCGCCGCCTCGTATTCCCTGGGTGGCAAGCAGTCCCGCACGCTTGCACTTGCCGGCGGCGATATGGGCGCGGGCCTTTTCAAACCAGTAACAGCAAAGATCAGACTGGCCGGGGATCCGGCCATCATAGAGAGCACGCAACCTGTCAACGTAAGCATCGCCCAACTCACGGCGCATGATTTTGTCGCCAAGAAAAGGCGGGTTCCCGACAATGAAGTCCACGGTGGGCCAGTCAGGCTCGACCCCTTCGACAAGCTCAGGGCTGGCAGGCTCACTGCAGGCGGGTTCTTTGCACTCCGCATTCGCCACTCCGCACTCCGAACTCAAAATGGCGTCCATAAGGCGGATGTTTTCAGAGAGGGGCCGCAAGATCGGATCAGCCGGGAAACCGAAGCCATTGACGCGAATCCATTGGAGCCAGCCAATCCAGACGGTCATTTGCGCCAGGTCATGGGCGTAGGAGTTAATCTCGATGCCGTAGAGTTGCGAGGGTCCGACCATTGGCAGGAACGAGCCTAAGCCGTTGTCATTGCCGAACAGGATCGCCTCTTTCTCCAGGTCCTTCAGGCGGAGCAAGGCGACATAGAGGAAGTTACCCGAGCCGCACGCCGGATCAAGCACCCGGACATGTTGGAGGCGGTCAAGGAAACGAAGAAGAATGGTTCCGGCTTCGCCTTTCGCCTTTTTCATGGCGGAGGCGTTCAATGGTTTGGCAGGGGCTGTGGCGACAGGAGCCGTTTTACGTCCGGTGGTAAGCAGGGCGTTGATAATTTCACGAGATTCGTTCCATTCGCGGCGAAGAACCGACATGACAACCGCGTCCACCACGAGTTCGATGTCTGCTCGGCTGGTGAAGTGAGCTCCGAGTTGGGACCGTTTGGCCGGATCCAGGCCGCGTTCAAACAGCGTGCCAAAGATAGACGGATCAACAAAACTCCAGTCAAGTTCTGCGGCGGCTGCAATGCGCTTCATTTCATCGGCAGTGAGGTCAAGGACGGTCCGGTCGTCAAACAGGTTGCCGTTGAAATATCGGATGGGTTCAAGGCCGAAGTCACCACCGGTGGC
>Ga0194062_1000135_pt1 | contig 30847 bp, 24 predicted proteins | sample SepL2225m_MetaG_FD_155481 | JGI IMG/M metagenome (GOLD analysis project Ga0194062, IMG submission 155481) | Anoxic zone freshwater microbial communities from boreal shield lake in IISD Experimental Lakes Area, Ontario, Canada - Sep2016-L224-25m | ecosystem: Environmental > Aquatic > Freshwater >... | reverse complement strand
ATGCGCTCGCGGTCGAATTCCTGAACGACTGGGAGGCGATCTTTGCCGTCCTCTCGAACCCGTCTTGGCCGTTGACCAACAACGAGGCCGAACGCGCCTTGCGGCATTGGGTGATCCTGCGGCAAATTAGCCACGGCACCCGCACGCCCCAGGGGTCGCGTCACTTCGCCTTGCTGGCCAGTGTCATCGACACCTGCCGCCGGCGCGGCCATTCCCCCTGGGAATACCTGCAAACCGCCATCACCCGTCGGCGCCAAGGATTGGCCCTCTTGCCGTTGCCGGCGTAAGGGGGTGAACGCTTACCCACGCGGTAGCTGTAGCCGCTTGATGTTGGATTTATTCATCATCAGCTTTATCGGAACTCGAAAAAATACAGGCATCGAGTATACATGGATAAATATCAAGGGCTTTTGATATTTCTTGTAATCCACTTTGGAGAAAGAGATAAACGGTCTCATCATTGAGACCGTTAGCTCTTGGCACGAATGTGCAGCCCATCTTTTTTAACATTTTAAGTATACGGCTATCAAGAGGAATCTCGTAGCGAGACAAACCAATAGATTGAATATAGTTTCTAGATTGCTTTAATCCTATTCTAGGAAATATTTTTGACTTAATATAATTTGCAACCTTGTCTTCTTTAACCTTGTTTGTGTTGGCTTTTAGCGTATTCAAGTGCTTTAGCAATACATCCCATTCTCCGGCTTCAAGTACAGAAAAAATAGCGGAAAGATTGTCTGCTATGACGGTAGCTCTCCATAGTCCTGCCTCAGTTAGTTCATTCGCTAAGAAGGATTTTAGATTTTTCAGATTATTAGGTTTCACCTTACCCGATTTATCAAAACCAATCTTACAACATCTTTCATACTGTAGTGCCGAACCATCCAGCTTCATAAAATTACTAACTGGAGATTTAGGGCCAGACTTCTGTTGGGTTGTAACTTGGCACATGACAAATGCCCGCCAAAGTTTATTTTTTGATAAATCGAGATTGTTTCTTTCTATATTGCTCTTGTAGCGCCTTTTCACAAGATCATTATCAATATTGGCATCGCCGAACTCGCGCCATCGTTGAATGCTAGCTTCATCAATTTCCCACACTGGCTTCATTGGTTAACTCCTGATACAGCGTTTTCAATATCAATTGATTACTTTATTTAAGCCGTAGGAGCGGGCCATGCCCGCGATTGATTGGGGCGATTCAGCAAAAATGGGCTATTTATCGCGGGCATGGCCCGCTCCTACATGTTGCGTATATTCATTTTTAAGTAACTATTTGATATTAAAAACGCTGTATGTCAGACTACAATTCATTGATAAATGGGTTACGATTGCTCTTTTTCTCTTAAAGCTCATAGTGAAACAACAGAGACCTCCGTCTGTCGGCACATCGGCTTTTCCGGTCCTTCCAAGGTTACCAATTCGTCCGCCGAATATTCCGCAGCGGCAAGATGAAGGGCATCAAGTGGCGCAAGATCATGCAAACTTGCCATCGCCAATGCTCGTCGCACCAAAGACGGGGATACGGCAATATTTTCGGCAACCCCAAGGATGGCTTCCATGAAAGCAATTTCTGTTGTCTTGCCGTAATACCCTGGCTTGGGCAACACCTCCAACCGCACGAAATCGCTCGTTACAAATATCCGGTTCGGATCATCCAGCACGGCCCGCGCCCATCGCCGTGTTTGTCCGTCACCGCTCCATGCTGCAATCAATATGTTGGCATCAAGATAGGTTCGCCGCTTAGCCATCATATTCCCCGCGTCGCCGATGCACTTCATCAAGAATGGCATCCCAAGACATGGGGCACGGGAGATCGCCACATTGCCGTGCTTCGGCGCGAAGTGCCTCTAAGCGTTGCCAAAGCTCGGTACGCGGAGGGGCATCCTCAGTGACGGGAGAAAGGCCATCTTGTTTGCCTTCATGTTCAGTCCGGTCAATTACCAATTTTATACGATGTTGGCCGGGCGGCACACTCTTCGGCAGTTGCAGTACCACGGTGTGGTTGTCGCTCACATCACAATTTAGCGTCATCGTCAGCATTGTAACCTCCCCTATTGCTCATCTGAATTTAACCCAATCCTCATCCAATCCTAATCCAAACCCTAGGTTTCCCCCCATCTTGCTTCTGTAGGCCTTACCCCTAAGCGTCGCGGCCTGTTGCACTGCTCACCGCGCCGATTTTTGGATGGACGGCACTAGGCCGACATCATCGTGGGTGAACACAAAACAGAGGTTTGGCCATTATGCCACTTGGTATGGGAAACATCTTCAGCGGTGGGATTGCTGTTCGTCCTGTCAGCCCGCAGCCTGCTTTCCTCGTGCCTACGCTGGCTGCATGCACGGGGCTGGGGCGTCCCTGCCAATTGATCGATATAAGAGCCGACACCCGCGCCACTGGTCGCGCTATGCTGACTACGGATGCCCGATCTATCTTGAACCCTGTTGATCTTTCTTTCCAACTCTTGGATCAACCCGATCAGATCGGCCCTGACGTTGTTGCCTGGGTGGAATTTCAGGTACATCTCCGCGCCGATTTGAGTCCCGACGCTGTTGATGGGATCGCCATATTGGTAATCCTCAAACTCTCCAAAGTGCGTCGGTAGCCTGCTGCGTCGATGCCCGGCCTTCTTTTCCATGGGTTCATGGCAACTGGTCTGGTAAACATAATTTTACCTCCACTAGGAAGCCTTCTTCCCGTCGCTGGCCGGCAATACGACATTGATGGTTTCGACTCGCCCCGCGTCATAGTTGACCGCCTGTTCGGTCGTATAGCACAGCTTGCCGCCACGGTCGGTGATGTTGAGATAGAGGTCGGGCTTCTTTTCGATCAGGTCGAGGAATTCACAGGTTCGGTAAACCAGACGGTAATCGCCGTTCTTGTCTGTCTCGGTGGTGCCTAGACGGTCGTCGAACAGGAGTTCCTTGTCATACACGTTGACGACCATGCCAGGTAGCCCTTTGCCTTTGGCATTGCTGATGCGCCCTTGCACGATCCAAGCATCGCCGTCATCGGTTTCCGGTTTTGGCGGGCAAGGCGGCTCGGGTTCAGGCACGGCAACTGGCGTAGGCACAACGAATACCGGCACCGTCAGCGTCATTTGGATGTTCGCGTTCGGAGCGATGCTGATGGTGTCTGTGGCGCGGAAGACTTCATTGTTTTGGGCATCGACGACACGCGGATATAGCCCACCGGCTTTGGCCAAGGTGGCGGTCTGCGCCGGGTCTAATTGTGCGGCAAAGAATCCCGAAGCATCGGTGCGGCCTACGCTATAAACCCGAGCCCCCTTGCCGTCCAGCAGTTCGACGGTATACCCCGGCTGTCCTTGACTGCGGTCATTGGCAAATCGCCCGCTGACGGCCGCACCGCCCGTGGCGGGCGTGGGTGCTTGCAAGGTAACGGCCTCGGCGCTGGCGGACAACACTTGCACCATTTGGGCGCCGCCATCGGCTTGCGCTTGCAAGGCCACGACTCGCGGATGGCCTACCCCCAGCTTGACCGACAAGCGCCTCGCCTCATATTGATAAGCGCGGTTGACGGCAACTTGATTTGCGGAGACGGCGACCATGGATTTCGCTGCGTAGCCGCGTGAGCGCGTCGCGACCTCCGCCGGGGTGAATGCGTCTTGCGGAAGCGTGCCGCCCAGTTCATTGGCATTCGCGGAAAGTGACTGGACAAAGAAATTTGTCGTACCCTCGGTCATGCCCAGTGCCTCGCAAAGCTTCGAATCCAACACCTGATTGGGTTGATCGACGGTGGGAAGCGGATCGCCGGAGCCAGAACGCGGCGGCAGCACGATGATGCAATGGTCGGCTTGGTTGAGGGCGGTGGTGTTCACGCGGAACGCACCGCTCAATAGCGAGATCGTCTGATTCGCATCCTCGCGGAAGCGCGACGAGGTGGCGCGCACCGTGTCGGCGAACAACGCCGCGTTGGCAATGAACGGGTCGCCCCGGAATGAGGATGCGGTGTTTGATGCGTAACCCAGATCGTCAAACGCAATCATCAGTTGCGAGATCAGCGAGCGGTTGACGGTACCCAATCGCACATAGTTGTCGTCGAAGAGGGTCTCGCCCCCCGGCAGCGATGTCTCGGCGGCCAAGGCAAAAGAACGGTCGCTGGCGCCCTTGGTGAAAATAGTGCTATTTTTCAGGTAGGGTCTGAAAAGCCGTGCCAGCACGCGGTGAATGCCGCCTAGGTTAAAGATCAACACCCCTCCAACGATCTGATCGATTAGGCCAAAGCGCCCGGTGAACTCGCTGTTCAAATGGTTGTTGACGACCGAGACCGGGCCGAAGGCGAAGGCCGTCAAGGCGCGGCCCACCGACTGGTCTACCCGGTTGTCATGCACCCTCAACGCCGGCTTTCGGCCCGTGGAGGTGGAAAAATGGGTCGTCAAAGCCCCTGCGAAGCGGATGTAAAATCCACCGCGCAGACCGGCGGACAGTTGATTCTTCCGATTGTTGCCTAGGGCCACACCGTTGGCGGCCAGTACATTGTCGGCGATTTCCAAATCGTTGCCGTATCCGACGAAGACACCGCAAACCGGATCGCCGGCCTGTAGGCCGTTTTCGTAGACATGATTGCCCGAAATCACCGCCGACTCGACGGCCGCGAGCGAAACACCGCCGAACCCAATGGACTGTGCCAGGGATAGCAGGGCTTCCGTGAACGGGTTGCGTAGATTGTGGTGGATGCGGTTATCCAAAATCACCAAATCCCGCACCGGGTCGGTGGCCAGCAACAACGGGGTGAGCGCGATTGTGAGGACAAAATCATCAATGTAGCCTAGCAACGTGGCTTTCGGGTCATTGGTTTGGCTTACCGCCGCCCTTTTCAGCGGGGCGTAGCGGCGCAGTGCGAAGCCTATCCCCGACAACCCCATCATCGAGATGTCGTTGGACTCGACGCTGATCTCGTGCAGGAAGCCACGGATAGAACCTGTATCGGTCTGCGCGGCAACGGTCAGCACGGTGACGGAAACACCTTCTTGGGTTGATTCGGCGACATTCACGATCCGATAAGCCGGTGACACGTCCAGTGTGTAGTCGCCGGACGCGGTCTTGATGCCGACATAGCCCTGTGCGTCACTGCGATCAGTGACCGTGGTGTCGGTTTCCAGGTAAACATCGACATCCGTCACCGGTTGCTTTTGGCTGTCCAGTACCCGTGCGAGAAATTGCCCGCTGGATTTGACCGTCACCGCCACCGTTGATGCCGTGCTGGCCCCGGCGGTCTCGCCCGCGCCGGCGACAGATGCACGGACGGCAGGCGCGGGCGAGTCGGGAGGATCGAGATCACCCCCGAGCGTGATCCCATTGCCCGCCCCGCCGATGATGGTGTTCTCCAAGATTCGCACACGCTCCGAACCGGCGCGTACATGGATGCCGCCCAGTGCGCGATAGGGCTGTTTGGGCACGAGCAAGGCGATTACATAGGCCCATGCATTCACTGCGTATGCCATCACCAGCAATGGGTATTGGTACAGCACCTCAGGTTTGGAGCAAGGGTCTGCCGGGTCTGGGTTTGGGTTTTCCGTTCCTGGCGTTTGCCCGGGGGGCACTTCGACAAAAGGCAGCAAGACCAATGTATTGCGCTCGATTAAGGCATCGTCGGCATGGATCGAAACGGTCGCGAGGCCATCAACGGTGTCGAGCAGGTGCAGGCGATTGTTTGCGATGGACAATCCGGCGGCATTGGTGGCGCGAATCGCGTTACTGCGCGCGATCATGCGATTGTCGTGGATGCTCAGGTCTTGGCAACTGCCTTCCAGCCGCCCTTCGATGGACACTGCCACACCGTCGTAAGTAATCAGATCGAGATGGCTGACTTCAATGCCCTCGCAGTCGATGAAATGCAGGATGGGCTGGGTTCGTGTTTCGGTGCGTGGCAACACCACGGTTCGCCGGGAACACCCGTGAATTTTGATGTTGCGTCCGCCGTCCAGACTTAGGTTGGCACGGTGCAAACCAGGCAGCAGGCACAGCTCGCCGCCGCTTGCCGACAGACGGGACGCAGCCTCCTCCAGCGAATTGAAATCGCCGAAACTGGAAACCCCGTCGCCAACCAACAAGGTGCAACATATCTTCTGGTTGGTGAGCGGGCGGAAGCGCCTGCGGCAATCCTCGATGCTGCCTGAGATTGTCGTGTCCTTGCGGGCAGTCCAGTTGATTTCTGCCAAGGGAACGCGGTGACAGACAATGCCGACGGGCGGGGCATGATCGACCAACACTGGCAAGTTGGGAATTTCCCCGGCACGGACCGTGAAAGTCCAGTAGTCACGCGGCTGATATTTGCCGGGTGCGGGCGCATCGAATGCCAAACGGATGCCGTCACGCAATTCCACTGGTTGAACCGTGTTAGTAAAATCGGCGATGTCGCGCAAGCCGTTCCATAGCCGGATAAACACCGAATCGGCGGTGTTAGGCAAGGCTCCGTAGATTGGCGGCGATGCAAGTTCTAGGTCGTGCCCGGTATTGAGGGTCGCGGTGGATCCGTAGACGACGTTCCACATGCCGTCGAGTTCGTCGTATTGCAGGGCTTCAAGATAAAATTCGGTCAGCCCGGAGTTGACGATGGCGGCACGGCCCGCATCCATGATGACGATGGAAGGTGTCTGCGTGGCATCGAAGCGGCCACGCCCGACCAGCCCGCCGTTCCATTGGCTCCATTTGAAACGCGGCGGTGCTGTGGGCGAACCGTCGGCGATTTCGATGCGGTAGAGATTGTGTTCAAAGCCCAGATAGCCGCCGCCGCCCACCACCGGGCAATCCCCGGTGATGGCGGTGACGGGTGCCAAAGACGCAGTGAGACGCCCCTTGACCGAAGGGTCGTCCTTAAGCCGTGGGAGGATGGTGGTGCAGTCCTCGCCTGCGGCCAGACGCAATAAGCGGAAACGGACATTGACGTAGGAACGCTCCGCCGTGTCCGGCCCGCCCAGCGCCGGTTCGATCAGCCGTTCCGGGTATTGGAACCCGTGCAAGGCTTCTTCGGAGACTTCCAGGATCACCGCGTCCCGCGTCCCGTCGGTTATGCTGCCCGGCTCTGGCAACGGGTCGGCCAGTGGCGGCCCGAAATAGCGGGCCCGCCGTTCCACGGGCGCAGACGGATCGGCGGTAGCCCCGGCCAAGCGGGTCAAGATGCCGTCGGCCCAAGCCCGGCCAGGCCGGACAGTAACCCGCACATCGCCGCCGTTGACGGCAGCCGATTCGATGTGAAAGCCTGCCGGCTCGGTGCTGGGAACCGCGCACACGCCGGTGCCGATGATGTCACGGGCGGCCTGACCGTTCCACGCCAACTCCAGCAATTCGCCCTCGGTGAGGTCGGCATCGCTCATCACGCGCCCTTGCTGGTGCAGTACGCCATTGACATTGCGCAACACGCCCAGGGATGGTGGACTGACGCCCCGCCCTTGCTCGTGGGGGTCGAAGTATAGAACTGAGAAATCGCCTTGCATAAAAGTTCCCCTTAAGTGATGGGCAGTAAGAGTGGGCGCACGCCGACTGGCATGAATTCGCGCAACCTCACCTGTAGGTTGATCCATTTGTGCGCTTCCAGCAGGAAGCCGAAAGCCCCCATGGCATCGTCGTCCGGCCCGAGTGTGCGTATGCGCGGATCGGACTCTCGCGCGATCTGCGCGTAGCCGGGGTCGTTGAAACGCCGGGATGTAAACACCAAACGGGCGTTGCCTCGATTGAGGCAAAAATGGTTCGGCGGCAGCCGGTCGCCGCCGGTGAACCAACTCCACTTGATGCAGCCATGTTGGTTGTCCAGCACCTTGAAAATCCCCGTGAAGATGCCGCCTAGTCCGCCGACTGCGGAAACCCGCACCGCGCCGAAGCACGTCAACCCCGAGAAGTCGAGCGTAGCCCCCCAAGCCTTGGCCGGGTCGGTCGCGGCGGCGATGGCGAAGACGCTATCTGGAGCATCCCCGCTGCGTGGCGAGGCATCGACGATGCTGTCCGTGAGACTTAGATGGTAGCGGTCATCTATGGACAGGCTTCCGGTGATTGAGCGCTGGATGATGATGTCCGGTGTCGGCACAAAATCATTAACGTCGTTCGAGTCTGTGAAACCATAGCCATTTGCCAGGTTCATGCCGGCAATCCGGGCAGCCCTAGTGCCGTCGCGCAGGGTGTGACCGCCAGGGCCTAAGGTGCAGCCGATGACTTCCAAACGCGCCACGGCGGCACGGGCGATGAGGGCATCACCGGCGGGAAACGGAACGGATTCGTCGGGGGCCAGATACAATCCCTGTAGGCGCACGGCGGGGGCCAGAGTGGTCGCGGCGGCAGCGGACACCGGGCGCAAGGCCAGCGGTTGAGCCAGCAAGACGATGGGCCGATGTTCACCGCTTGCGCGGATTGTCAGCGAATGGGCCAGACGCAGGGAAAAGCCGCCGTCCACAGCAGTACCCGCCAGTGCCGACAGATCGACGCGGTGTACCTCACTGTCGCCGATTTCGATGACCACCGGGCCAGTCGCGACATCCAAGCCGTCCAAGGCGGTTTGCAAGGAAACGCCCCCGGTGACAGCACCGACTTTGATCAATTTAAAGCTCGCCTCGTCTGTTGGAAACACCCGCTTCACCGGATGCGCACCCACCGGCCCGACCACCGCGTAAGTAAAACTGGTGTAAATGCCAGACGTGAAACCCGCGCCACTGGTTTTGATGAGCAAGTCCCGTTGCGCTTCACTGTCCATGCCGATTAGCACACGGCCTAGGTCAGTGTCGATGATGATCTCGCCATAACGCAGGGGCTGTCGCAGGCCGGTTTCCCAGGCGCATAAATTGTCGCCGCGGAATAGCCAACTCCATTCGGTCTGGGGCGGAAGCGGAATCAGCAGGGCTGCTAACGTCTGCGGCAGGAAGAGGTGCAAGCCCGCATCGCCCAGACTGAAGCCTGTCGGAGGCATCACCGCATCGTTGTAGAATTTCACTGCAATATAAGCATCGGGATGGCTAGCCGGCGAGCCGCTGTTCAGGCGGGCGTACAGCAATGGGCCAGGCACGGCATCGGCTTCGGTCAAGGGCGAGACGATGCCGCCGGAGGTGTCCGGGCGCAGGAAACCGGGATGGCTGGTGTTGAACAGGCGCACCGGCAAATCCAGTGGATGCAGGTCGAAGCGTAGCGCAAATCGCGCCAGACCAGGCGGCTGCGCACCTAAATCGGTGACGCCCTTGGCTAAGGGCAAGCTCGGTTGCAGCGTACAGGTCGCCAGCCGCCAGAGGAATATAGCCAGATTTGGCAGGTTGATGTGGCGGGTGTCGTCTAGCGCCGGTTTGACATCGGCAGTGTAAGCGAAATTGTCGAACGGCGTACCCAGTAATGCCAGCGCCGCCGGGTCGCGCAAGGGGATTGTCCCACCCCGTGGCACATCGAAACGGGTGAGCTTGGCAGTGCCATAAGGCGGTGCGCCGCCGGCATCGGGCCGTTGATGATTGAGGTGCTGCGACCAACCTAGATTCTCGCGCAATTCCACGCCCCGGCAAGCCCAGCCGGTGAGGTTCACCGCCAAGCGTTCAATCGCCCCCAAGGTGCCTTTGCGCCTACGCAAGGCAATGGTGTCGGCCACATCGGCCCGCAAGGTTCGGGCTTCGCCCTTCAGATGGCTGCTGCCGAGCAAGTCGGCTAGGTAGGGAATGACCCAATCGTCGCAGGTGTCGATGAACAGATCTTCGTAAAGTTGGGCGATGTTATCGTGGAGTGCGCCGTATACCTCCTCCACCGCGCCCAGATAAGCCTGCAACGGGCCGGGGGGCGATTGTTCCGTGTCACGGGTACGGTAAATCTCCGGGAGACGGTCGAATAGGGGTACGGGTGGCTGCTTGGATGAATTGCTCATACACATTCCCCGGCCGGGACTTCGGCTGATGCAGTGATTGTCAGATGCGCCTTGCCGAGTTGCAATAACTCGCGGGCGCTGCAATCCAGTTGGCTTGCCAGCGGCCTAGGCGAGGCTGGCAATACCAAGGTGTTCGGATCGCTGATTGGCGGGCTGCCGACCGCCGGAAGCACGAACAGGCCAAGCGCGGTAAGCTTGCACCAGACCACCCCGGCGATGTTCTGCAAACGGCCTTCGATGCGGCTGGCGTACTCGACATCGCCTAGCCGTCTGGCACGCAAGCCGAACAGCCCGCTACGCTCATGATCCTTGTCGCCGAACAGGCCGAAGGCGGCAAAGATGGCGGCTTCCACATCCTCTTGCCGGTAACTCGGATCGCGTCCATAGGTGAGGTCGAGGAAGGCATGACGCGGCAGGGCTTGCTCCACGACTAGCGCGAAACGATCCGGGCCACGGCAGCGTTGGGCATGGGTGATAGCTTGGCGCACATCGGCAAACTCGGCTTCGCGACCGGCCTCCAACAGCACCCGCAAGATCACCGCAGGCACACCGGCATATAAATCCCAGGCGGCGGTGGCGGTGACTACGCCGGGAATCGCCAGCGTCTCGGTCTCGTAATCGCGCAGACTGACCAGGCGGCCCAGGCTTTGCACCTTGCCGGGGGCTGCTTCCCTGGCTTTTTCCAAGTCTTCAGGGTCTGCCCCGCCCGAGACAATCCCGGCCAAGGATAATTTGTCGAAGCCCGGTGGCCGTTCGCTCGCCGTTGGCGCGGAACCCGGCTTGCCGGCACCCCTAGCCCCGACCCCGGCGCGGTACACCGCGCTGACATTCTTGATGCCCGATGGCAAGCGGGCACCGCCCTCACCATCGCCAAATTGTACGAAACTGCGGCCAGCGGCATCCTCGCGCACGATGTAGACTTGATCCTTCGGCCCGTTCCCGTAAAAAGTATCGACCCTAGCCCATAAGCGGCCATTGACCCAAATTTGCAGTTCGGGAACTTGGGGCGGTATTGCTCCGTTGGACAGGAAATAGGTCAAGGGCGCCTTGGGCAAGGGGAAGGTCTGGAAATTTTGCCGGTTATCGCCGTTGCCCAACACCGCTTCGCGCTCGGCCTTGCCTTGAGAGGCATCGGCGAGATTGCCAAACACCGTGACCGTGGGTGCCGATTCATCGAAATCGGCACGGATGAACGGCGTAGGCGCACGGTTGAAGGACAAGGGCCACATCTTTGGCGCGTCGGGATCGGGTATCGGGAAATCGCCGACCGTGTTGGCGCACACCAGATCGACGCTGCGACCGTCGGCATGGGACAAATGCAAGCGTCTTCCTGCCAGCGCCTGGGCTTGTAGTGCCGTGCCGTAATAGCGTAGCGCGTCGTTGCCGCCCACAAAGCCGCTGTCCGAAGGGTCAGAAACCGGGCGCAGGGTCAATGGCGGGCTGGTCACTTCGAGTATGCGCCAGTCGCGGACATCGGACAGCCGGCGACTGCCTCTAATCGTTTGTCTGATGAGCGCCTCGTCCAAGCTCAGCAATGTGCTAGGGCCGTTGATGTTGCCAAAGCCTAGCGTACCCGCGCCAATCGCCTTGATGGCGCGGAGGACACTGAGATCAAACTTCTCTCCCGTTTCCGTTGCGGAGACGCGGGTTTGGATGATGACCTGTTTACCCACGACGAGGTCGTTGACTTCCACGTCCAGCGGCACCAAGGTCGGTGCCAGATGGATGGATGAACTACTGAAGGAACAAACATGACTGGCATCGACGTGACGGTAAAACTTTGTCGGTGATAAGCTGGAGCCAGTGACTTTCCCACCCGCTTCGGTAATCGGTGTGACGATCTGCGGCGGCGCATTCTGGCCGAAATGCTTAAACGAGCGACCGATCCGGTAGGCCGTCACCGGGTTATTCCAAGCCTCGTTCAAGGCTCCCTCAATGTCGATTAGCACCCGGTCAAATAGCCGGGTCACCTTGGCAACTTTGATGACTTGGGGGGCTTTTTGCGCGGTCAGCGTCGTGCCGGAACGGGTCCAGCCGGGTTCGTCCGGCAATAGCAGCAAGCGCTCCCCTGGCTTTAGTGCAAAGGCCGATAGGCTGAGGCTGTCCCCAAGCCCGGCCACACTGTCCAGTTCCAGTGTCGTCGAACCGGCGGGCAGGACTGACCGGTAATGCCTCGCCCGGTAAAGATTGAACCGCCCCAGGTGCGGAAATGCGGTCAGATCGGCATCGGTTTGAAAGTCTGCCGGTGTAGGCACATCCGCCAGTTCCACCTTGGCCGGAAAGCCCGCCTCAATCAGCAAGGGGACCGAGCCGCGAACCTCGACCGCCAGGGTCGCCCGCCCGCCTATGCCCGGTGCCAAACGGTAGCCGGTGAGCCGCACCAGTTCGGCGACACTTTCGCGCCAGGCGGCGGTGCGTAGAAAAGCTTCGTTGGCATAATGCTCTTGGTAAAAGCTTAGGATGTCGCCCAAGATGGCCGCGCCTTCAAGCAGGGCGATGCCGGGATCGTCGGCTTCGCGGTGGGTCCACGCGGCAAGCTCGGGGGCGGCGTCGATTTTGCGTATCATGGCCTCGACAAAATCGGCATAACGCCCGATGCGGTAGGCGATGCGCGGCAGCCCTGACCGGTTCTGGGCGCGGACCGGGAATATAAACGGGTCGGTAATCAAGGGGGTGCAGTCCATGGTAATCTCCTGTTTATTGTCGACCGCCCTGCACGACGAAACGGATCAAACCGCGTTCGAGGTGGCTGGGGTCGTTACTGAGCAGCACCACTTCGTCGAAGCCCATTTCCAAGACTTCGATGCCGGGAATGCCCGGCGTAGGCGCGTTAAACCGCTTCATGACGATTTGCATGACATGGCGTATGCCTTGGATTTGCTGCAACCGGCCTTCGATGGCACTGCGATGCAGGGCTTGGCCGAAAGTCCACAGATCGGCATTGAAGAAGCCAGGCCGCCCGTCGGCAGTCCAGCCATCGGAGAATTCCTGTTCCAGCACGAAACGCAAATCCTCGCGCCAATAAGCCGGGTCGGCGCAAACGGTGATGCGGATGTCCAAGGGTACGTAATGCGGGGCGCGTAATTCCAAGTCTTCGCCGATCAGCCGCACGGCGTCCAAATGCGCCGCCACCGCCTGACGCAACACATCCTCAAATACGGTCGTGCCTGCCGGATCGATGACCACTCGGACCGTGCGCCAGCTTCCAGTCCAGGCATAGCGTGCCACCGCACGCGAAACCCCCGGCACTTCCTCGGCGCGCTTGACGTAATCGGCCAAAGTCACGGCCCGCAACTGCCTTGCCCGATAGGCTTCGGGTGCGTTGCGGCGTACCTTTTCCGGTGACTCCGGGTCGCGTCCGTCGGTGACATCGAAAGGGTTCCACGCGGCGGTGACGACGCCGCTCAACGCCCCGGTCAGGGCTTGCGGGAAAGTCAGTTGATCGGCACCCACATTGCCTTGATGCCCGCCGCCGATCTGGTATTCGGCGCGGACGATGGACCCGGACGGCAGGAGCCTCCCATTGATTCCATTGCCGAAGCGCAAAGTGCTGCGCCTGTTCTCGTCGGTCTCGACCATGAAGCGATTCCCCAGTTTGCCGGAATCGTTGCTATGCACCAAACTCTCGTCCTCGTCCCAAGTTTCACTCGTGCCATCCGGTAATTTGATTTCAACCAGCAGGGTTGAACGGGCGGGTGTCTCGCCATTGTTCGCTGCTCCTGTGGCCGACGACCTATAGGCAAGCGGCCCTTCGTCCGGCAGATCCGCCAAAACCCAATCGCCCCGGCTGTCGCCATGGCGGTCCATGCGCCGATAATGCCGGTGCTTCTCTGCGGGAGTGTCGGCGGGGAGGCCAGCATCGGCTTCGTGGAAGTAGGCTGTCATTGGACGGCCTTCGTAGACCGGCAGCAAATTGCCGAAGAACAGCGAAACGTCTCGGAATGGTGTTCCTTTGCAGAAGGTGGTGAAGCTGTAATCGAAGCGTAGCGCGTCCTCCTCACGCCAGTGCAAGCGCACCAGCCAGGTCGGGGCGACCGGGTCGAAGATTGCCTCGGCGGCACCGTCCCCTGACAGCAAGCGCAATAGTTGGCGTTTTCTCGGGTTGCGGCCGGGCGGTGTGCCGGTCAGCGGATTGAGCCACTCGGCGATGATCAACTCTCGCCATGCGCCCTTGCGGACCCAGTCGCGCATGGACTCGGCGGTGGCTTGGGTGGCCAAGCCCGCGACGGGAACCAAATCAGCGCTCGTGCTGCCGGCCCGCAGGGCGGGCTGCGCCTCACCCCAAGTGTACAGGCGCAGGCGGTTCAGCAAAGGGTCAAAATGTTGACGCTCGGCATCGGTCAAATTGACTTGACGGCTGGTAAAGGATACCGCACCCGCCTCAGCCGGGCTTTGGCGGGTGCTGACCACTAACTCTTGGCTTTGCAAGGTGAATGACTTTAGCACCTCCAGCGCCAGCCAAGTGCTGGCTTGGCTGCCTTCGTCCAAGTGGTAATCGACAAGCCGTGCGAGCCGTGCCAGTGAGACCCGCTTGCGCGTCGTCGCCAGATAGGCTTCAGCCATCACCCGATCCTGATAATCCGACAACTCGTCGGCGGCGGCGGCGAAGAGGTCGATCAGCACCTGGTCATGATCGGCTTCGCTGGTGCTGTTCCAGCCCGGCACACGCTGTGCCATGGCCACCATCAGGGTGTGGCGGAAGGAATCGTAATCCTTGGCCAGATAGTCAATTTCCGGACCCGGCGATTGTGGGCGGCCCTCCAGTTTCGGGGCGCAGTCGTTGGTGAAGCAGCCCGGCCTGAATTTGAAGCCTATGGCACTGAAAAACGGATCAATCAGATTGCCATTCCACACCAATTCCAAGGTGTAGGTGGAATAGTCGCCCACCGGTTCGACGTAGAGATTCAAGCGGGTGCCGTCGATACCGGTGACCGCAGTCACCCTGACTTGACCGCTGGCCGGCCCGGCCAGTAGGCGAGTGCCGCCGCGCACCCGGAATATCTGACCGGCGCGGGCCGGATTATCCTTGATTTCATCCAAAATATCGCTGACATGAAGCGTGTTGAAAAAGCGCAGATCCAAATCGGCGTGATCGGGGTTCGCCCCCGGCGGCAACGACATCAAGGCCAATTGCAAGCCGTTGATGTTTTTAGACTTCAACAGTGTGGAGGAACGCCTGTCCGCATAGTCTTGAAAAATGATGGCGCTCATTGGCCCGTCCTCTGGAATTTGACGATGCGCGAGTCGGGGCTGCCGGCGGGACGGTATTTCACCGTCACCTCAATGCCGCCGGTCAACGGGTCGAGCAGCAATTCCGGCGTGGACCCCTGCATCGCCGGTTCATCGCCGAAACGCACATCGATCATCTCGACGGTCAGCCTATGACCCAGCCAGTTGGACAATGCCTGGGTAATTCGCGCCTTGACCACCCCGCGCAGCACATCCGAGGCGGGTTCAAACACCAATTTACGCACCCCGCCGCCGAACTCTGGCAAAAACAGCCTTTCGCCTGGGCTGGTCAGCAGGAGTTGCAGCAGTTCGTCGCGCACCTGCCCGGCATCGGATGCGGGTGCCGCCGTGCGCCCGTCGTTGCCAATGCGGAAGGGGAAGGCAAGATGCCGGCCATTGGAAAGTGCCATATTAGACTCCTGTTGCCTGTGTCTGCGTCTGTACCACCAAGGCGGTGCCTTGCGGAACTTGCGCCGCGTTGAGGCATAGCCCTACGCTGTTTTGCAGCAGTAGCGGCGTACCCCGAAGTTGCATCTGCGTCGCGCCTGTCACCCATTGAATCGTGAGGCATGGCATATAAACCAAGCCCGCCACGAAGGTGCATCCGATGATAGGATGCACATCGGTCAGCAACAAAGCCGGCGCCCCGTCGAACAGCATTTCGGTGTTGCCCGTGATGAGTTGCGCCTGCCCGCCGTGGGGGCACATCACGGTACTCGTGGCGGTTAAAATAGGAATCATGGGGGGACTCCAAAGGACATCGCGCCATTGACCAGGCTGATACCGGCCAGCCCGATCTTGATCTGACCGTTGTTCAGCGAGATATTGTCGGCGCTGATTTTGATTTCACAGAGTCCGCAACTCAACACGATGTCGCTGCCGGTCAGCTTAATTTCCAATGGGCTGGCCTCTGTGCTGCTGCCGTGGACTAATCTCAACTCATCCTGGGCATCGTCGAGGATTAGCTTGTGACCATGCTCGGAAACGATGACCCGCACTTGTTCGCCTTGCGGGTCGGGGCGCTGACCGCTGGCCCACCAGCCCCCCGACCAGATTGGGTTTTGCAACTGGCCCGCTTCAAACTCGATCCAAACACCGGAACCCACCTTTGGCAACATGACCATGCCGTGACCGTCACCGGCGAATGGCGCCACAGGCAATGCCCAGCCGGTCTCCTGGCCTTGTAACGGGTCTTCCAAGCGTGCCTTGATCCGGCATTGGTTATTGGGGTCGTCGATGTTGGTGACAACGCCCCTATATTTCCCGAAAAAACTGGTGGCAACCCGCTCGTTCAGGCGTACTACGCTATGTTCCATGACATCGCTCATCAGAATATCCCCACGCTGACCGAAACCGACAAATTCAAGCCACCCCCCAAACCCTCCGCCACCTGGGCACCGGAAATTTGGGTCAGCGAATTGGCCTTGGCCTCAATCTGCTGCGAATAAACCGACGGCGTGATGTGATGCACGACTTTGGTAAGCAGAAAGTCGCCGCTGTACGGCGTGGAGCCGGCATCGACGCGCACCTTCAGATAAGGCATCAGTACCGCACCGTAACAGCCCGGAATGACTTGGCTGGACAAATGGTAGACATAACTGTTGCGCTTCGCCTGTGCGGTGGCCGCCGCTTGGGGATCTTGCTGAGTGTTGTCCGCCGGATGCACTAGGCGGCGCGGCGTCAAATCCGCCTGGATGGCCGGTAGGTCGCGCATCAGCCTCAGGTCGGCTGCACTCGTCTCAAACGTAGTCACGCCTTGGTCGTCCACGCGCAATACGCGAGCCTGGGTAATCTCGGCACCGTCGGGTTCCTCGGTGATACGGGCATTGGCCAGATTGCGCTTTTCGCCTATCATGATCAAGGGCGGCAGGTCTGCGGCATCCTCCGGGTCCGGGAGAAAACAGCCGATGCTGGCACCCGGCTTTTCCCCTGGCAGGACATAGGCATGGCGGTCATTGAGTCTGCCCTGTTGCCGCAGGAATTGCAGCACCGTACCGCGCCGCACCGTGGTTTCCGGTGTGGTGGCGGTGGCTTCTATCCGGGTGTGCTTGATTTGCTTAAAGCGCCTAAACATTTCCTCAGCCAAATAACTGAGCTTGCGGTTTTCAAGCGGCGACTCGACCTCCTCGTCGCGATTCAGGAAGGCACTGTCATCACGCACCACCATGGTCGCCGTGCTGCGACCGGGTTGCGCGTCCAAGCCCGCGTCAATATTCACCAAAGGACCGTCGATCAAAGGTTTGAAGCGACCATTGCCAATGTCGATCTCGACGCGCACACGCGAGAAAGGCGAGGCCGTTTTGCCGGGCCAATCCATCCATTTGCCCTTGTCGTCCAGGAACATAATCATACGCAAACGGGCTTCCCAGAAGGCATCCATCTCTTGGGTCACCTCGATTTCCTCAATGTGCAAGAGTTCGTCCTCGCTTGCGGGGCGGTCGCCAAACCAGACGCGAAACCGGGTGTCGCCCATGCTCAAGCCCCCGGTACGTTCAGGCTGTCGCCGGGGTTCCCGGTCAGCACACGGCTGTCGAGGGCGGTGTTGGCATCGGCCACATGCCAAAACTGCGTGGCATCGCCGTATTTCGCCTGGGCGATCAAATCGAGCCGGTCATCGGCCATCACGCCATAGGCTTCGCCCGTCACCGGCGTCAGCCGGCGCAGCTTTAGGGCTATCACATTTTCGCCGGTCGATGTGGTGGTTTCGACGGTGGCGACATTGGTGTAACGCGAGTTGGCAAGAAACATCAGTCCTCCTAAACAGGCTTACAATGGAATCAGATCGACGATTTGTCCGGCGGTATTGGCCAGGTTGGCGATGGCCTGCGCTTCCTTGGCGAGGGTGGTATATTCAAGCGCCCCCTTGCCCAACATGTCGCCGGAACACTCGTCAACGGCAATGACGCTCAGCTGCAAATCGACCTCGGCACGCAAAGGATTGAGCAAGGCATCGTATTCCAACTCGGAGATGGTCATGGAGTCTATCGTCACCGGCAGTATCCGGGTCAAGCCCCAGATGAACAAGATGCGCGGATATTTTTCACGCGGTATCGGCTGGGCCGGCGGGTCGCCGCCCCCGCCTATGCCGAGCGCGCTGCCTATCGCATCCAGCGCCTTGCCGATCAGCCCGGCAAGCTTGGAACTCGGCAGAACCATCTTTTCCAAGGCGCACAATTGCGGGCCGATGCCAAACAGCTTCGCCAGCGCCTTGTCCTCGTCCAGCATATTGGCGGCGCTGAAGTGCGCCTTGAACGAAATCTTCTCAAAGGTTTTTTCGCCCGCCTGGGTGGTCTCGCGCTGGGTGGCACCGGTCGGTCGCGGCGGGATTTGCAAGCTGCGCGAAAGCGACTCCGGGTTGAACTGGAAGATCACCACGTTCGGGATCGGCCCGATCAAATCGATGCCATATTCGATCAACGCGCCACGCAGCAAGGCCATGGTCAATCTCCGCTGGTTTTATGCGCAATGCGTTGCGCGATTTGGGTAGCCATCACGCCGGGTTCCTTGGCGGAAGGCACTGCAAGGCGACCCGCGTCAATGGCTTGGGCCGACGCAGTATTATCGAATCGCCGGCCCCGCAGGGCTTGCGCGAGCGCCGGGCCCACGAGGCGGGCAACGTCTTCGGCGGTTGCGGCTGACACGCCGTGTAGGTCTAGGTCGAGTCGGTCGATGTGGAGGCGTTTCATATATTTTTCAGTCATTATTAAGCATGTTATTTTGCGAAACACTCGCCCCTTTGCATGGATCGGTTTTTAGCGTGGTGTCTTTAGCCTGAGATTTTTTTGCTACCGGTTGATCCCATATCAGTGTCCCTGCTCCTTTCCCCGGACCCTTTGTTCCCATTTTAATGCTACCAAAGGCCATCCATTGAGATTGATTACACGGATGGGCATCGTTACCACTTAATGTATAACTGTGATCCATACTTAAAGACCAGTTATAAAGGAAGTCAACATTCGAGGCTGTCGGCTTGGTTCCAATTTTGTTGATGATGAGCCAAATGTTAAATTTTGCTTTCATGCATACCGAACGAAGAAAATCGGTTCCCGTATCGGGATGCGCAATGCTGAAAAAAACATTGGGTGTATCATTAATCAGGGGAACAGTAGGATATTCCTGTGGGCCTATGGGATTTCCCTTATCGTCCATCCAAGGTGCGGCGACCTTTTCAGTTAAGGCATCACGGGCATCTTTATTCGTTATGCTTACAAAGTTACCATTATCATAGGCAGCACCAAAACTGGCGGTTTCAAGGGTTTGAATAAACCCTATTTCCCATTCAGTCGTAGCATTAGGTTTAGGGGCAGGATTGGTACAATCTTTTATGTCTGCCAGTTCTTGCCACGCTGGCTTGCTAGCCGTTCCTGCCCTGAAGTTAATAATCCCCTTTTTATTGCTTTGTTTTGCAACGCAACCGGGTCCAACCTGTGCAGTACCGGAACCTGTATACAATACGTCAAACGTATCGTCGCATAAACCAAAAATAGTAGTGCCTGGATTTTTTGTGTTTTTCTTGATAATCTTTGCTAGGGGTTTACAGCCTAAACAATCTTCATCAGGGTCTTTTTGTGCGGGTTTTGGCGGTGTATCTTGGGGTGCTAGTTTATCCAGTTTATCCATTGTATTGCCACCGATTATCCCATCTATTTCCTTGCCGGTAAATCCCGCATTCTCTTGGAAATTAATTACCGCCCCGCGAGTTTCCGAGCCAAACTCGCCATCGGAACCGTAAACTGGCAGGGGATCGGGTTTGCCCTGTGTGGTAAAATAATCACTGATACCACTTTGGATTTTTGCTACTGCATTACCCCGGCTACCGAAGCTGAATACACGTTTGAATTCATGGCAGGCTTCCAGTTCGGGGTCGTCTTTAAAGCGGGGGTTGGTGAGAGAGTCCCCATTACTATTTTGGGGCGGGGTGTAATTGTCCGAGATCTCCAATCTTGAAGGCAATGCTACATCCGGGTTATTTTCCTCTGAAATATTCCCAGCAGACGCATAACTCGCAGCCGCCCGGAACAGGTTTGGCGCAGAAATAGAGCGCGGACCGTGTCCATTATTGCTTTGGGCATTAATGATCGACTCTGTCCCGGCTTGCTGCACCACATGCGTCAACTCATGGGCAAGCAACCGCCGACCCTCGTTTGTCCCCGGAGAAAAGCGACCTGAACCGAATACAATGTTATGCCCCACCGTGTAGGCATTGGCATTCACATCCCGCGCCGACTGTTCGGCGGCTCCGCCGGCATGCACCCGCACCCTTGAGAAGTCATGACCGAAGCGCTGCTCCATGTCTTGCCTTAAACCCGGCTCCAGCACCCTGCCCGAACCGGCAAGGGCGCGATCCACACTGACGGGGGCGGGTAGCCGCAGCCTCGGTTGTTTGGCCCGCATAGCGTTGGATGCGGGGCGGTGAGCCGCTGACGGCGGAATGCGGCGATGCCCCCATCACTTGGTCGGCGACCCGATCCGCTTCCAACTCCAAGGGGTCATTGCTTGCGCCAATCGCCAGTTTCCGTTGCAAACTGCTTTTATTCTTCGCGCATTCCGCGCACTCCCCGGCAGCAGTCGCTTGATTTCCGCAAGCGCACTTGCGCTGTAGCACGGCTTTGGCGGACAGCACAAAACTGGTTGTTTTGGCTGGCTGGGCAATGGCTGTTCTAGTCATGGTCGATTCCTCCTTACCCCAATTTGTGCGATTTCTAGGCCGAGTTGTGTCAAGTTATTGTCCTTTTACGGGGGCAGATTGAAAAGCTCTGGGTGTTTCTTCCGCTCTGCGTCCTCGGTGGTCTTCGGAGCGGTGAACCGCTCCTTGGCCGGAAGCATTGCTTTGGCGAGTTCGTCCACTTTCTTGGGATCGTTCTCTACCATGATGTCCTTGAAGAAGCTCGCCAATGCCGCCGAGAACAGCGACGGACGCTCGGCGGGAGGTCTTATGTTGATGGCAATCCCGTGACTCAGAAAGAACCTCGTCCCGAGTTGGTTCGAAACGATGTCCTCGTACGAGAATGCTGACTTAGCGTTGTCGGTGTAAAATTTCGCCCGCATATTGGCATCGAGTAGGCTGAAGAGTTCCCCCTTCGTCCCGCCCAATCCGCCGATCATCTCCGGTAGCGACGCAACAATGGTGGCTATTGTGGACATGACAGCACCGGCAACAGCCGGTGGCGCCCGAAACGCCGGTGTGTTTGGTGGCTGCACCTGTAGAAGGCGCGTCGTATTGTCCACCGAATTCCCCCCGGTCGGTGGTGATGCCCCGAACACCACGAAATCCCGGACTGTTTGCTGTTTCTTTTCGATATCGATCCCTTCATTGGTCGCTTGGGTGAGTGCTTTCTGTTTGCCCCCGCCATTGTTCTTGAACTGCTGTTCAGCGAAATCGATGAAACCGAAGAAGTGTTGCCCGTCTATCCATCCGTATGTCTTTGAATAGAAGTATCTTGGATGCGCACTCTCCACGCCAGGCTGTGACTCCGGCTCTACAAAATGCCGCAGGAATAAATTGGTCCACACTCGCCGTGCCAACGATCCGACGGTGTCCACCCCCGGAAAATTCGTCCCCACTTGCGACCACAGCTTTGTCACTTCGTCCTTCGAGCCTGTGTCCTTCGCCGTGGTGACGATTTTCTCCGCCTCTTGGATCATCCGATCCCCCGTCGTTCTACGCGGATAGGTCGGCTCTCGCAACACCATCCGCCCTGTAACCGTCAAAGGGCCGGCCAGTCTTCCAAGTATCGCTGCTCGCTCGGCCTGCTGCTCAAGCATCGCAATCTGCCCCTCACCGGGTGTCCCGCCTCCGCTTCCACTCTGTTGCATCGTGTGTGCGACCTCGTGGGCTAGACGCATCCTGCCTTCGGCACTCTCGGGGGCGAACTGCCCTGCGCTAAAGAAGATGTCGTGTCCTACGGTGAATGCGTTTGCGGCCAGACCCGATGCGGCGGCGGCGGACCAAGAGTCCGTGTGGATGCGCACGTCGGAGACACTTCGTCCGAAATGGCGCGACATCGTCGATTGCAGTGTAGGTGAGAGTGGCGAACCCGCCACTGCGCCCCTGTGACTGTCCACCACTCGCGTTACCTCGTTGTGCTGTCCAGCCCGATAGCTTTCCCGGAGCGCGACCAATCCGTTCTCCCCCTCATCTTTCGTATGGCGCTGTGAGTTCGGCAAGCTTGGCGATTGCTCGGCGGACGCAACAGAATGTACTCGCATGCGCGAAAATTCGTGGCCGAAACGCTGCTCCGCGCCCTGCTGTAACGACGGCTCCAGAGATTTGCCTGGGCTGGCAAGGACGCTGTCTACGCTGGTGGTGGGTGCGGTATCTGCATTTCCGGCTGCTTGATTCGCGTAGCGCTGTAACACAGCTTTGGCAGATGGCGTATAACTTGTTGTTTTGGCTGGTTGGGCAACGGTTGTTTTATTCATGACCGCTCCCTTCCTATCCCAATCGGGACGATTTCCAAGCCGAGTTGTGGCGGTTTATTGCCATCATTCAATGGTATCGTGACTTTCATGTTCATACCCACCCCCTAGTCTCGGTCTCGGTGAAAGGCCGCTCGCGCTTGGCAGATTCCCCGTGCGCCGCTAGAAGCAGATGCGCCATGCCCACCGGTTCGGCGGACTCGGCGGCGATAAACGCGGCGTTGAGCGCGATGTTGCGGATGTTGCCGCCGGCGACATGCAGCCGGGCGAGCTTGGCGTGGTCCAGCCCCCGCGTCGGCGTGGCGGCGGGGAATATGCCGCGCCAGATGGCCTCGCGCTCCGCCGTGTCCGGGAAGGAGAACTGGACGACGAAGCGCAGTCGCCGCTGGAAGGCCGTGTCCAGCGCCGCCTTTTGGTTGGTGGTCAGGATGGCGAGGCCGCGATATGCCTCCATGCGTTGCAGCAGATAGCTCACTTCGATGTTGGCGTAACGGTCATGGCTGTCCTTGACCTCGCTGCGCTTGCCGAACAGCGCGTCGGCCTCGTCGAACAGCAGGATGGCGCCGCTTTCCTCGGCGGCATCGAAGACCCGCTTCAGGTTCTTTTCGGTCTCGCCAATGTATTTGCTGACGACCGAAGACAGGTCGATGCGGTACAGGTCCAGGTGCAGTTCGTTGGCGAGCACCTCGGCGGCCATGGTCTTGCCGGTTCCGCTCTCGCCGGCAAACAGCGCACTGATGCCGAGGCCGCGTGAGCCTTTGTTCGCGAATCCCCACTCTTGGTAGACCTTGAGCCGGTTCCGCACATGGGCCGCGATCTGCCGCAAGGTGGACTGCTGCGCTTCGGGCAGGATCAAGTCGTCCCAGGACGCGGCGGGTGCCACGCGCTGCGCCAGTTCGTCGAGACGGCTGCGGCCCAAGGTCCGGCAGGCATGCCACAATGCCAAGTCCGGGGTTTTGTTTGTGGCAAGCGTTGTGCGCAAGGCGATGCCGGTGTTTGAAATCGTCTCGGCACTCAGCCGGAACTGGCCGGCCACGCCTTCCAAGACACCGTTGAGCCGTGTCGCGGTGGCCCCTAGCGCCTGTTCCCAGAGCCGTTTCTGCTCTGTGGCATCGGGTTTGTCCACGGTGAAACGCAGGTTGGCCCGGTGCATCCCGACCGGTTCCGGGGCGGCGAGGAACACTAGCCCGCCTAGCCAGTCGGCCAACCGGGCCGCCTGCCCGTTGGCGGCAGCGTCCCGGCCACAGTCGATCAGCAACGCGCTATCCAGCAAAGCCGATTCGCGTTGCCACAGCACGGCCAATGCTTCGAGTTCGTGGACACCCCCCGGAATGTCGCCCGCCTGGAGTACACAGAGTTGCAAACCCAGCGCCGAAGCGACCTTTGCCGCGACCTCCTGCCGACCTGATTCATCGTCGCCCACCAATTGCACCGCGGGCCACGATTCGATCTGTTCGAGCGCGTCTAGTGCCGACTGGGCCACGCAAGACTGGCTATCGGCCATCGCCTCGGCGGGCTGGCGCACCCGCAACAGCGGTTGCAAGCGGGTGTCCAGATAATTCGCGCCCGCCAGGTAGTGGAGTACCCGCTCGTCGATGCGCAAACGACCGGTTGACAAGCCCTCACGCTCGTCCACCTCGATCAGCCGCCAGTGCCGCAACGGGCGGGCGGGGGTCAGGGCGCTCCAATGAGGGTTTTCCAAGGAGGCGAGCGCCACGCTGAAGCTGGCATAGGTTCGTTGTGGCTGATCTTGCGCCTTCGCGCACAGGGTGGCCAGTTCGCTGTCCATTTCCACCCCGGCGCAAAGCAGAAGCAGGTCGCGTTCAAAGGGGCTGAGCCCGAACCGTCCGGCAAGCTGGTCGATGGCGGCGGGTGAGGGCATCGCGGCCCGTGCGCGTTGCAAACCCAAAGAAGCCGGTTGCCCCCCACCTTCTCCTTCAAGCCGCGCTTTCAGGCGGGCGAACTCCGCCGTCAGCAGACGCTGGTTGGCATCGGTCCAGTCGTCAAGCCGTGGCGCGTTCATGTGATGATGATGCGCTGGTTGAGGAAGATCGGCGGGTTGGCCGAGCGGTCGATGATCGGGCTGTCAATGCCGTCGATGCGCAGCCTGGCGAGGTGGTCGCCGACTGGCGCGTTCGGGATGGTGAAGTCGAGCGAAGTCGTGGGCCGGGCGGTGGGCCCCACCGGCGCAAATTCCTGCTGGCCCAACACGAGGACGGCCCGTTGCCCGGCGCGCACGGCGGGAGTGAAGCTGAGTGCGAAGCTGGCGGTCCCGGCCGCGTCACGCACCACGCCAAGCGGCAGGCCGGCGATTTCGGGGGCGAGCGTCAAGGCCAGCCGGTTGGTCTCGCGTGGATTGGACTCGCCGGGACGCACCATCTGTGCGCTCACTTGATAGACGCCGACCGGGAAGTTCGCCGCCTGTGCGATGGGAATGGAGAATTGCATCAGCGCCGCTCCACCCGTACCCAGCGCGGCGAGCGCTTCTTCGATCCCGAAACGGTCATTCGTGAGCAAGGCCGTGCGTCCGGTGCCGTCAAGGTGAATGCCTCGAAGGTCAATGACACCCCCTAAGGTGGCTACGGGCTGGCTACCGGGCGGAACTACCGCATCTAGCATGGGCACCGGCGGCACTAGGCTGGGTTCCACCGCCACGCCCTGTTCACGGGAAGCCACCACCTTGCCACGCGATAGCACCGGCAAGGCCGAACTGACGGGTTTATCAGACTCGATCAGCACCACGCTCACCCTATAGGCGGCGGTGGGACGGAAATGGCTTTGAATGGCAGTCCAAAGTTTGGACATTTCCTCGGTGTTGAAGCTTTCCGGGGTGATCTTGATTAGCTCGATCTGCTCCGCCAAGCCCGAGCCGGCCAGTGCGAGCTGTAGCGGCGTACTGGGCGGCGGCGGCGGGGGCGGGGTTAGTGCGTTGCGAATCGCCTGACGGGTAAACACCGGGGTTTCATGCAGGAATTGCATCGCATAGCCGAGCAGGATTTCGGCGTGCAGGTCGCCGCCAGTATAGGCCGAGAGCAGATAATGCAAATCAATGGCTAACGGTGGATTGGACAGCCGCTGCCGGCCAGAAGCATCGCACGAGGGCAAGCCCTCATTGCGCCAGCCAGTGTTGGGCGTGACATGATAAAGAAAAAGGTTGATCAGCGGGGTTTCATTCCCGCCGGCGGCGACGACGCGATCCGGTGGCAGTACGCTCACACCCGGTGCGCTGCCCAGCACACTGCTCACGTTGTTGTTGATCAGCCCCTCGTGTATTAAATTTTGTAGCACCGCTGTCACGCCGGCGATGGCAAGCGCATTGCTCATGGGCGGACTCCTTGCCTCAATACTGTTGAATTAAGGATAAGGTGTAAGCCGGAATAAGCCTGTCCTGAACGCAGTCGAAGGGGTCGCGCAGCGACCGTTCCCGGCATTCGGCCTGCCCCGATCACCCTGCCAAAGTCTGCCCTCGCCATGGTTTAGATCCTCCACAGAGAACGCCGCGAGAAACCGGAGCGCGGGGGTTCCGGCGTGTTTCCATTCGCGGGGGGAGGTGTCGTCAGTGCCACCAGTGGCGGGGGCGGTGCATCGACTCGGACATGGATGGAACCGATTGAAATATCAACAACCTCTTCCCCCGCAAAGCTTGTGTTCGCAACGTGGCGGCGATCGGCGGGGGTGCGGATCGATGCCAAAGATTCTTCCCGTTGCGGGTAGGCGATTTGCCCGGCCATGGGGGGCTTGAAGAAAGCCTCGGTGCGTTCTTCGGCTGTGGGCCGGTCTGCGAGGGCTTCTGCACTACCGCCTGGTCGAATCCCGTCGGACAGATCCATCGAGACAAACCGGGGTGCAGATGCCGAAGGCTCACCCTGTCCGGCTTCATCGGCTTTTTCGCCGACGGCCACCCAGCGCATCGCCGCCTGCACCATGGCCAGACCGGGAGATGTCGCTGCCGGGTGTGGGGTAAGGGGTGGCTCGGCCCGTGCAGGCGGCGCATGGCCGGTCGCCGGGCCAGTGATTGTCGCTGGATTGGGCCTGAGGGTGGCTTGGCCTTCAAGCCCAGAGGCAGGTTCCCCGGCTTCCTCTGCAAAAGCGCACAGCGGCGGCGTGGCTCTTGCGGGCGGTTCTTTGGCTGCCGGTTTGGGCGGGTCGGCCTCGTTGTGCCGATTGGCGAGGGTTTGCGGGGGGCTGGACGGCCTGTCCATGCGCTCCGCCGACCCGGAAGGCGCGGCAATAGGTCGCCCGTCCACTTCTTCAATGCCATAGTCCGCAGGAACCGGGTTGGAACCTTGCGCCATTGGCAACCGCGATGCCACGCCCGCACCGACAGCCAGTCCGCTGGATTTCATCAATGCACCAAAGTAATCGCTCATCGCCGGTTCCCAATCATGTCCAAGTAGTGTGCGCGTCGCGATGCCGGGACGGCCAGAATCTCCGCCTCGGTCCATCCGTAGTGTGAAGCCAAGCCGTGGATTTCGCGCATGAGCGCCAATTGCCGTTGATTGAATCGGGCGAGTACGATGTCTTCCAAGTCAATGCGCACCTCATTCGCGGCACCGCATAGGGGACAGGTACAGTCCACCGTGAAAGCCACTAAGGGGTCTATGGTTGACAGTGCCTCCGCCAATGCCGGTTCGTCCTCGACGGTAGCCTGACCCTCGACCACCAGGCTTGCCAGCAGGGCGGCGATGGCATCTTGGCGCGATGCAGGGCGCTGGACGCGCCATTCGGATAAATCCCGCCCATTGGGTAGTCGCACGGAGATCATTCGCCCGTCTGCCAACCGGACCTGCACGGTTTCGCTCTCAGGTGCTTGACCGATCAGCATCGCCACTGGCAACTCGAATTCAAACAATTCCGCACAGGAAGATTGCAGGCAACGGGCCTGTAATTCCAGACGGTCTAAGGCCTCATGGCTTGCGAGTAACCGCAACAGTCCGACGATGCGCACTCCGACTGGTTGCTGCCACCAGAATTGCGGATCGTTAGGCTCGGCGTAACGAGTCAACAGGCCGGTCACCAGCGCAGGACGGTCGTCAGTGCCGAAATCGAAATCTAAATCCTCGGCACGACCAAACGGACGCCCTGAACCCGATACCGCGCCATGAGTGTGCGGAGGGGGCGCGACCACTGCGTTAAGCCCCTATGACGGGTTCGGCGGGTTCGGTCACGTCCAAATCGCGTTCCCATCCCTCGTTTTCCAGTTTCAGAGATTGGATGAGAGTCGCATTGGCATTGGCATCAAGGTCGGCCTGCGCCTGGAATTCCGATACCCAGCAGCGGTATATTTTATAAGTCAGAACCGGTTGACCGGCTTCGTTATAAACCTCTAGGAGGATATCCTTGCGGAAGTCCTTGAGGCTGACTTCCGCACCCAGTCCGCTGCCGACATGCCAGACCTTATTGGCCCAGTTTTCGAACTCAGGGTCGTGGGTGACGCCGCGCTCCAGCGTGATGGCTTCATACTTGGTGCGCCCCGGTGATTTGCGTGAGGTGGATTGATCCCCACCCTCGCGGTGTTCCACCACTTCGGTGGTGCGCTTGAGCGCACCCACCTTGCTGATGCCGGCGACATAGCGGCCATCCCACTTGACGCGGAATTTGAAATTCTTGTATGGATCGAAGCGATTGGTGTTGACGGTAAACTGGGCCATGGTCCAACTCCTTACATTTATTAGGGCTGCAGATCGCCGGCGATTTGCTGGATGGTGATGACAACAAATTCGGCGGGCTTCAACGGCGCGAAGCCGACTTCGATGTTGACGATGCCGAGATTGCGGTCGGCCTGCGGGGTGGTTTCCTTGTCACATTTGACGAAATAGGCTTCCTGCGGCGTCTTGCCTTGAAATGCACCCTGCCGGAACAAGCCGTTCATGAATACGCCCACATTGAGCCTGATCTGCGCCCATAGCGGTTCGTCGTTGGGTTCGAACACCACCCACTTCGTGCCACGGAACAGCGACTCTTCAATGAACAATGCCAAACGTACAATCGGGACATACTTCCATTCGCTGGCCAACTGGTCGGCGCCATCCAAGGTGCGGGCACCCCAGCACAAATTGCCGTACACCGGGAAGGTGCGCAGGCAATTGGCCCCCAACGGATTGAGTGCGCCATTTTGCAGGTCGGTCAGTAAATAGGCCAAAGCCTGGACGTTTTGCAGACGTGCCTCGGTGCCGGCCGGCGCCTTCCAGACCCCGCGGGTGGCATCGGTGCGCGCATAAAGCCCGGCGATGGTGCCGGAGGCGGCGATGCTCCTGAGACGGTTGTTGTTCACCGGGTCCGGGGCAAAGGTTCTGGGGAAATACACGGCGGCGTTTTTGTTGCGCAGGGCGTTGTTTTGGGCCAACCACGTCTGCATGGCATCCAAGGTGGCGGTGCCTTCCGGTATATCGACGAGCAGGAAGCCTCGCCGTGTGGCGATGTAGGTGGTTGCTTCGCCATACACCTGTTGCATAGGCGTAGCGCCTAGTTCCGCCGCACGGGGAATGCAGAGGATATTGACCAAGTCAACATCTTCCAAGGCATAGAGCCCGGTTTTGGCGGCCAAGCTGCCGAGCAGGGCCGTTGCCCCGACGCTCGGTGTCGGCGGGGTAGCGCCGTCGCTGCCATCGATGCCGTTTTGGAGGCGGTACAATTGGTCGTTTACCGCCGGCTTGTCGGCAAGCGCGACGGCGGCCGGGTCTAGCCCTAGGGCTGCGGACGAAGTCCCTCCCGGCCTGAGTCGTGCCGTGGGGTCGAAGTTCGTGCCGTTACGTCCGGCAAGTAGCACATACCTGTGGCGGTTGGTGGCGGAGCCGTCACCGAGAAGTTTTACGGAAGCCCCCGCAAGCAATGCGCGTTCTTCGGCTGTTGTGGCGGATAAAGACGCAGCACGAATCGCCGCTTCCAGCAGTGGTCGCAGGGACGTATGTTGGATAGTGCCGGTATAGGTCACACTTATGTTCCTAGCACCGCCTCCCGCGTCAACGGTAAGATTGATCGGGTTTGCGGGCGGTGCCGCTCCCGCCGCGATCTCCGCCCCGACGGTTCCCGTAGCGGCCGGGCGAGGCCACTTCGCGCCTGGCGCGGGTGTCGCCAGAGGGCCGCCTAGCCCGTCTCGGTTAAGCTGCACCAGCCGTGAACCGGCATTCACCACTTCAAGCGCATAATTTGCCGCCCCCGGGTTCATGGTCAGATTGCGGAAGGTTTCGGTTCCACGGATTACGCGACTGCCGTTCTCGGTGCCAATTTCGGATACGACAAGGTTGAAAAGCGAGGACGGATCCGAGGCGTCGTAATCAATGTCGAGATAAATGTTGTTGCCCCAAACACCAGGGTTGCTTGTCGATGTGCCGAGGATGCGGCGACCGGCGACGACGTTAAAGAGATCAGTCCCCCCGACACCTGTCGGTGTGGTGTCAAGCGTTGCATTCGCTGCAACTGCGGCCGTGGTACCCGCAGTGCCGGTGTTTGCCACACGCACCACACAACACTCGCCGCCCCCGTTTTGAAAAAACTGCTTGATGCCATAGCTGGCGGGGCTGAGGGTATGAATGCCGCCGAATTCACGTTCAAAGTCGGCATAACTGAGACATTGGACCGCTTTGTCCAGCACCCCGCGTGGGAACCAATCAATGAACGCGGTAATCGACGTTGCCACGCCAGTGATGGTGCGAACGCCGCTGGATTTTTCTTGGATATAAACGCCCGGATAACTAACTGATACCATTTGACTCACTCCTAACGTCGGTTCAAACAAACCTTGCGATCACGAATGTGCGCGAACGCGCGCGCAATCCTTCTAATCTCGCACCGAGTTTCTGGCTATGGCCTGACTTTAACGGCTGCAAAGCCGCTGATGCCGACAGGACCAGCCATGGGTAGGGCAGTTGCGGTTGCCAGCCGAGGCGGCGACCGTTCGTTTTTTCAAGTCATTCAGGTTTTGATCCGGGCGAATGCAGAGGCAGACGCCTGGCATTGGGGGCAAGCCCCCAGCTCGTCGTGACTTCAATCAAGGCCGATCCACATCGCCGATCATCAACGCGATGACAACGCATGCCTACCCACCATTTTTGTCAAGATCAGAGTAGGACTTGAGAAATAATCTGTCAATAGGTAAAAATACCTATTTTCCCAAGCAAAAATAAATTATAAATATAAACAGCATGTTACGAAACTTATTCACTGATGTTACGCACGGGCATTGATAAAGGCATAAAATGCCGCTGTTGATCTGGCTTATTGGAAACGTGTCCCATGAAAAACCCTCTTTTAGATTTGTACAGCGACTACCTGATCAGTTCGTTCGCGCAGACCACCGCGACCGGCCTTTCCCGGCTGTTGGACAATGCGGTCAGCCATGACCAAATCACC
>Ga0194062_1000133_pt1 | contig 30931 bp, 22 predicted proteins | sample SepL2225m_MetaG_FD_155481 | JGI IMG/M metagenome (GOLD analysis project Ga0194062, IMG submission 155481) | Anoxic zone freshwater microbial communities from boreal shield lake in IISD Experimental Lakes Area, Ontario, Canada - Sep2016-L224-25m | ecosystem: Environmental > Aquatic > Freshwater >... | reverse complement strand
GCAAGCATCTGCTGAGCAAACAAACTGAAAATTATTTCCCTGTCCTTATCCAAAGGTTCATAGAGGAGAACCCCGGTTTCGAGTATCCCTCCGGTTATGAGCAGAGAGATATTATTCTGCAGATCTCTTAGCTGAATTCCATAAGCCTGCTTTAATGGAAGGATGGGCTTTAATAATTCATAGTCGGAAGGTTCTATTTTCAGAATATTCCCCGAGGTACTGGATACACACAATGAAGTTAAAATGGAATGGATCTTCTGAAACTCTTCCGCTGCTACCGATGTTCCCTCGACCCCTGCTATGAGCAAGCCCGGCGTATCAGTATCGATGATAATAGCCAAACCTACTTCCACTTCAAAAATATCGACAACCGATTCGGAAATGAATTTTGAGAATTCTTCGTCCTGCATTTCCAGCAGCGCTCTTTTATTTATGGCATGCATTCTTTTATGCATGGCAATTTCATGGTCGAGCCTGTTCCTGATGTTGATCATCTGTTGCTCGACGGCAGAAAACCTGGTAACTCTCAGCTGTAATTCGGCATACTTGTTAAGAAGTTCTTCATACGTTCCTGAGAATTCCGGTTTTTTTATCTGAAAATCATCCGGCACCGACATCCGTTTTTTTATTTTCTGTATATCGCATACAGAGCCGTTGTGTAGTTATGGTACATATTTTTTCCGCCGAGGCGTGCAAATTCACCGAAACCATACATTCCAAGCCAGGGCGGGCATTCTCCTTCAGAGGAGAACGGGAATTGCATTCTGTTTACAAGTTCTTCTTTCAGCACACGGTTAAAAAGGAATTTTCCCCTGGCAAGGCAGTCTGCATGAAAAACAGCAAGCAGTTTTCGTCCATGTATTCTTTCAACCATCATGTTCACCATCCGGTCCATTTCTTTGAAGATCAGATCTTCATCGCGGGTCGTGAGCCATAAGCGGGTTCCTTCCTTTATCGTAGTGGCATATAATATGGTATCGCCCACATGGTGGGTTACAACCCTGAGTATATGACGGTTTCCGTATTCCTTAGCCAGTTCGGGCGACAACTCTTCGGCCAGGGCCCCGATAGGAATGGAGTCTCCGCAGTTTGCCGACTCAGGCAATCCAAGCCGGTTCAAGAATTCTGTCCAGGCAGGCTTGCCGTCAAGTTCCAGTATTTTATATCCTTCAGCTTTAGTCACGACCATGGGTTCACCTATAGCCACAAATCCGTGTGTCGCCTGGGTATCGACACTGAGACCAGGATCGGAAAATCCAACCATAAAAGCAGCGTGTTCAAAAACATGATCGTCAACGGCCTGGTAACTTATAACTCCATGCATGTTGTCAGATGAAGTGGCGCCGAAAATGGTTACCTCCTTGCCAAATACCGACTCTATTCCGGCAATACAGGCATCGTCGTCAATATCAATACCTGAAGCCAGAAAATAAATCATGTTGATGCCTTTATCCTGTGCATAAAGATCCTTCGCAATTTCCCGGCACTTTTCATAGGAGTTGTAACCATAAATTCCGTCGGAATATGAAATGGCAAATTCTTTTCCGCGGACAGCCATTATTGCAATATCTTTCATGGATTCGCTTACTCCCTCTTTACCAACGATACCGCAGCATGAAGCTGCAACAACCCTGGCTTTCGGCGCAAGCTGGTGGACCTGAGCGGTCAGTTCTGCAAAATTATGTCCTATCGATGCATGGATCACAACCAGATCGCAGTCACTTACATCCTTGCCGAGAGCCGACTCCATGCATTCTGTTATCCCTCTTTTAGCATTAACGGCCCGTGTACTTGCTGAAAAAAACTCTAACATAATTTGTCCTTTCTTTAAAATTCATACTCTTTTTGTCTGCCAAAGACGGATTCCATTAATTAAGAAACGCTGAGCCTCTGATATAACGGTCGTCCTTATGATAGATAAATAAACAGCTACCTTCCTTGATGGCCTCAACCACCGGTTTGATCATATCGGGAGGCAGGGAAGGACAGCCAAAACTTCTTCCGAGCCGACCATTCTTCCTGATGAATTTTTCGGTGGCATAATCTGCCCCGTGAATGATGATCTCGCGTTTTTTGGCATTGTCGTTAAATCCCTTCTCCAGTCCATCGAGGACCAGCGACAAACCTACAGTTGTTCCTTTAATCTCCTCTTTGGTAATATAAAATCCGAGGCTGCTCTGACAGGAACCCGATACATTTGAAAAATGGTCGGCATATTCTAAGCCAGTGTTTTTGCCATGGGCTACGTATGTGTTGAACAAAAGGGCTTTATGCAGCAGGTCGATCACATAAAACCGTTTCTTATTACTCGATTGAGAGAAGTCGACAATGGTTAAAATATAAGTTTTCTGAAGTTTGCCAACGGACTCAAGTTTGTCGTATCCTCTCATGGCAAGTTGATAGACTTCCTTCTTCAGACCCATGGCCGACAGGTTCAATGAGGTATAGAGGTCAGGCTTTTCCTCCATGGCAGGAGGTGGCACGCTGGTGCCAGCCTTGTTTAAGGAAGGTATTAAAAGCAATAAGATGTAAAATAAATACTGACTCACAATACAAAGGTAAACGTATATCTAATAATCTCCATTGTGGGAGCGGCCGTTTTTTTTATTCACTGATTAACAATTCGGCCAGGTGGTCGTCCCGTTCATAAATATCTTCGTAAAAATTAATCTTCCCTTCCTTATCTACCCAGGCGGTGAGATAGGCTATGTAAACAGGTATTTTATTTTTTAAAGGGTAACTGCTCTCTCTCCCGGCATGCATTGCTGCGTCGATTTTGCCGGGGGTCCAGTTCGGGTCATCCCTGAGAATCTCAAGAGCCAGCTCCCGTGGTTTTCCAACACGTATGCAGCCGTGGCTGAACGCCCTGCTTTCCTTTTCAAAGAGGCTTTTAGCAGGAGTATCATGCATATAAATATCATTGGAATTCGGAAAGATGAACTTGATCAAGCCCAGAGAGTTATTCTTCCCCGGTTTCTGGCGAACCTGGCCGTTGTTCCATTCCATGTTATGGGATTCGAGGTAATTTTTATTTTTTTTCATGCCCGGTTTGACCTCCTTGTTGATGATGCTTTGGGGCAGATTCCAGTACGGACTGAATACGATATAGCTGAGCATCCCGCTGAAAATAACCGTCTTTGTCGTATTTTTCCCTACAACGACACGCGATTCGAATTCATTTTTCCCATCGCGGATCAGGTTCAGGCTGAAGGAGGGAATATTTACGACGATATATTCTTTTGCTTTGGCAAATTCGGGTGAGATCCACCGGCATCGTTCCATGTTGACAATGATCTTTTTAATACGCTCACTAACAGGGACATTCATCTCCCTGATATGTTTCGGTGACATTAACTTTTCAGGAATGTTACCGTTATGTCTCTGATATTCCATTACCGCCTTCAACAGGGAGGAATCATATCTATTGCTTTTATTATTCTGTTTCAGCTCACCGGTAACAAACAAGCGTTCCCTGATCTGGAGGATCGCCTTCGCTGTATCACCCGGCTTATATGCTTTCAGCCTGGGATTGATGTCGATCGGTTTCCACCCTCCATTTTTCTCAATGTCACGATACTGTTGCAATATATCCCTCAGCTTGTAATACTGGCTGAACAACACGCTGTCGGCCCGGTTGAACAATACCGGATCGGATATAATGGAATCAAGCAAGCTGCTGTAAGAGAGTTCCTTTCGTGGGAGCAACCAGCCCGTGGCCATGGTAGTTGAATCGTCCAGCCCTTTGTACACATTCTCGGCATAGAAAAGATACAGGTTAGTGAGCATAAGCTCGGTCTCTGTTTTCGACAGGGTATTCTCCTTTTCATTTTCAAAGACTCCGTCAACTGTTTCCTGATAGGGGAATTTCGAGGATACTCCTTCGGCATCCAGCTCTTTAATCTTTCCGTAAAGTGTCTGGCCGAATTCTACGACCCCGTGACGATCATACCAGATATGGTTGAACCAGTGCCGGCGGTATATGCCGGCGACTTCAGGTTCATATTTGTTGAGTTTGGGATAAGTTCTGTAGAATGTAATCAGCAGGTTGCTGTCGAAGGGCATCTTGCTGTTCTGGTTAATTGCGCCGTGCAGGTGAATATCGGCACCCTTTGCAAGCTGTCTCTTCTTTTTCGACTTGCAGGAGCCGGTGGCAAACAATAAACCAATCGCTATAGCAAGAAGAGGTAAGCAAAACGTTTTCATGAGGTGAAGAAAAGAATGGGGTTGATTTTAACGGGAGTAAAAATAAGTAATTTTCTTAAGGTTTTGCAGGGGGTGTATTATTAATAATAAAAGAACCTATATTTGTTTCTTATAATTTCAAAATCGGATATGATTGGCCGGCAGATTTTCAGAAAAACGTCTCTTGAAAAAATGATGAACCAGGAGGACCTGGACGAATTGTTACAGGTCAATTCATCAAGATCCTGGCTGGTTTTTGCAGGTATCTCTGTCGTGCTTGCTGGTATGATTGCCTGGGGCTTCCTGGGTTCCATTTCGCAGAAAGTTAAGGGATTCGGCATTATAAAGACTCAGGATCTGCCCAGGGAGGTTGTGGCAGGATGTTCAGGGCAGGTTGATTCGATTTTCTGTAAAACAGGGGATCAGGTCGGGACAGGTCAGAAGCTTTTAAAAATAATCCAGCTGAAAGAAAAAACAAGTTTAATTATCAGCGCATCTTACGCAGGCAAAATAACAAGCCTGAATGTGAGAGAAGGATCGTATGTCGAGACCGGAACCTCGGTGCTTGAACTGGAACGCCGGGATGATCGTCTGCAAACCTTTCCTGAAGTGATTTTTTTTGTCGAGGCAAAGGAAATATCGAAGCTGAAAAAGGGAATGACTTCCAACCTGGAGATTGAAAAGGGCGGGGTGCCTCCTGAATTTTTAAATGCGGTGATCACCTTTATTGCTGATAATCCGGCTTCGAAAAATGCGATCCTCAAATATTTTCCAGATGACAAGAACTCGGATCTGATCAGCAAAAAAGATTTTCATGAAGTCAGGGCTTCACTGATCGTCGATCTGACCAGCAAACCCACCTTTTCAAAAGATACGCTATATACCTTAAACGGCTTATCCTGCCGCACTGTTACAACTGTGGCCCGACGCAGCCCCGTTGCTTATCTCTTAAACTGATCCGGGCAATCACAAAGGCACATGAGCTTCAACCCACTTAATATCTTACATGCCTTCTATTACCGGATTGCGGGTATCAGGAGGGTTAAAACTCCGACCGTTCTGCAGATGGAGGCCCTGGAATGCGGAGCCGCCTCCCTGGGTATTATTTTAGCCTATTATGGAAAAAACGTACCGCTTGAAAAGCTGAGGGTCGACTGCGGGGTTTCCCGCGATGGCAGCACGGCAAGTAATATTTCCAAAGCTGCACGGAACTATGGATTGGAAGTAAAGGCTTACAAAAAGGAACCGGATCAGCTGAAAAATATGCCACTCCCGATGATCGTGTTCTGGAATTTTTACCATTTCCTGGTGGTTGAAGGGTTTGGGAAGAACAAGGTTTACCTGAACGACCCTGCTTCCGGTCCCCGTGCGGTTGACAATAAAACATTTGATGATTCCTTTACCGGCGTGGTCCTGACTTTTAAACCCGGTCCCGGATTTCAGAAAGGAGGGGAGAAATCAAAATTCCTGCCTCTTCTGATGAGATGGTTAAAAGGTTACAGAAACAGCCTGCTGTTCCTTTTCCTGGTAGGTCTTGCCATGATTATTCCAGGACTGGCCATCCCGGTATTTTCAAAAATATTTGTCGACCAGATCCTGATCAGGCATTCGGAATCCTGGATCGTTCCTTTGCTCACCGGGATTGCTCTCACTACTATACTGCGCGCCCTGCTGTCGTGGATGCAGCAGTATAGCCTGATACGGCTGGAGCTGAGTCTTTCACTGAAGAATTCATCAAAATTCCTCTGGTATGTACTTCATCTACCTATGTCGTTTCATACCCAGCGGCCAGCCGGCGACATCACTATGCGCGTGAACATCAACGACCAGGTTGCCATGCTGCTTTCGGGGCAACTCGGCAACACTTTGCTGAATTTATTCATGATAGCGTTTTATGCGGCCCTGATGTGTTATTACAGTTTTTCCCTTGCCCTTGTTGCAATTGCCATCTCGCTGGTAAACCTTCTGGCGCTGAGATATATTTCAAGGAAACGGGTTGATTCAAATCAAAAACTCCTGCAGGATAACGGCCGTTTATTCGGTCTTTCTTCATCAGGTTTGCAGATGATAGAATCCTTAAAAGCGACAGCTTCCGAATCGGAATTTTTCTCCCGATGGGCCGGCTACCATACAAAATTGCTGAACATTCAGCAGAAGCTGGGAGTGCTTACCCAGACCCTGCAGGTAATCCCAGTATTTCTTACCACTCTGAGCACCCTGGTAATACTGTTTCTCGGATCGGGTTATATAATCGATGGAGTGATGACCGTGGGTACTTTTGTAGCCTTCCAGTCGCTGATGGCCAGTTTTAATCAGCCTATCGTAGCGCTGGTTAACCTTGGAAGCGCTTTGCAGGATGTGCAGGGAGGGCTGAAACGCATTGAAGATGTTTATAACTATCCGGCAGTCATGCCCGATTCCCTTTCAAACGATTCCCGCAAGGCCGATAAAGTTTTAAGACTCCAGGGATATGTTGAACTTAAAGAGATCACTTTTGGATACAGCACTCTTGAATCACCCCTGATCACCGGTTTTTCACTTCACCTGAAACCTGGATCCCGTGTGGCAATCGTAGGCAGGACCGGCTGTGGGAAGTCTACTATCGCCAACCTGGTCAGCGGGTTATATGACCCCTGGAAAGGAGAGATCCTGTTTGACGGTAAACCCAGGGAGAATTTTTCACATGCCACGCTGAATAATTCCATTGCCATGGTCGATCAGAACCTCTTTCTTTTTGAAGGAACGGTAAAGGAAAATATCACTTTCTGGGATCAGACCATTGCCGATAAGGATGTGATCCAGGCGGCCAAAGACGCCGACATACACGAAGATATCGCAGCCCGTCCGGGGGCCTATGAGAGTATCGTGGCCGAGAACGGGAAAAATCTAAGCGGGGGGCAGAGGCAGCGTCTTGAAATTGCCCGGGCCCTGGCAGCCAAACCATCCATTCTGATACTCGATGAAGCTACAAGCGCCCTGGATTCAAAAACCGAGCAGATGATCGACATCAATATCCGTAAAAAGGGATGTACCTGCCTGATCATCGCTCACCGCTTAAGCACTATCCGCGACTGCGATGAAATTATTGTGATGGACAAGGGGCGGATAGCGCAACGGGGGACTCACCAGGAGCTGATAAGCCAGCAGGGATTGTATAACGAACTCATCAGGGAATAAGCATTTAAGCATGTCGCAAGAACTGTTTTCTCAAACCATTCAAGACCTGGGCTGTATCATGAAAACCGGAGGGAACAAGTCTTTCCTGTTAAACGAGCCTGAAAGTGTCTGGTACATTGCGAATGGTTACGCAGATGTTTTTTCGGTCAGGCTTGACAATGATCACCCCGCCGGAGCCAGGAATTATTTTTTCTCGGCCGGCCAGGGAGAACTCTTGTTTGGGATCCGTAATGGTCAGCCGGGTGATAAACGGAGCCTGATCGCCGTACCTTCCCCTGACGCGGAAATCATCAGCCTCAGTATCGGACAGGTCAAAGAAATGGGGAACCGCCCTGAGTTTACCCACCTGTTTACAAAACTCCTTGAACTCTGGATCACCCATTTTTCTTATGGCATTTCAAAAGATATAAACCCACGTGCCGACTTCCTGATTGAAGCCCCGGCTGAAGCCAGTGTGGATGCCAATCTGAAGATACGTTCAAAAAAAGGGATTGTGTGGATTGAATTCCTTTCAGGGAATGCCTTATTCCTCGGGATGAAAGAAATCACTGAAACCGGAGAACACTGGAAATTCCCCGTTTCCCAGGATTCCTGGCTGCAGACCATTGAAACTTCGGAGATCAGGTCGTTTCAAACCATCGATATTTACGGGCAGGATGATTTCTGGTATTCCCTTGAAAATTTTTATGAAGTCATCTTTTTCTGTGAATTTCTCAATTCCCGCCTCAATTCTGTCGATGACTTCAACCGGCTGAACGAGAAAGCGGTTCATACTTCCAGGATCCGTTCCAACGCTCTCCTTAGAATTGCTTCGGTGATCAATGGTAGCCTGCGAAAATCACACATCGATACCGGCCAGGATCTTTTGCTCACGGCATGCCGGTTTGTTGCTGACTATTCAGGGATAACGATAACCACACCCAGGCAATCCAAAAGCGAAGAAACTCCACCGCTAAGCCTGAACGACATTTTACACTCTTCGAGGTTCAGGACCAGAAAAGTAAAGCTGGTCGGCAACTGGTGGGAAAAAGACAACGGTCCTCTGCTGGCCTGGACAAAAGACGACAATTTCCCGGTGGCCCTGCTTCCCAAATCACCCGGGAAATATGAATATATCAATCCGGGCGAAAACAACAGGCAGACTTTAAACGCAACAATCGCTTCGCAGCTGGCAGATGAAGCACAGCAGTTTTATCGTCCTTTTCCCGATCATCCCCTCGGGGGTTTCCACCTGATCAGGTTTGGGCTGAAAAGCTGTGTCAGAGATATTCTTCTGGTCGTCATGATGGGATTGACAGGAGGTCTTTTTACTTTAATTGTCCCGGTTTTGACAGGAAGCATTTTTGATGCTGTAATCCCCCAATCCGATTACCGGCAGTTGTACGTCTATTCAATGGTCATCTTTTCCAGCATTATCGCTATTGCTCTTTTTCAGCTGGTACGAAGTTTTGCAATGATAAGGATAGAAACAAAGCTGGATTTTTCGCTGCAATCAGCATTATGGGACCGTCTGCTCAATCTACCCGTTTCGTTTTTCAGGAAGTACCAGGCTGGCGAGCTTGCAAATAAGGCAAACAGCATCATGCTGCTGCGTAAAACACTTTCCGATACCGTGATTTACAGTGTGCTTGGCGCAGTTTTTATGGTGTTTAACTTTTTTCTCCTGTTTTTTTATGACGTAACCCTGTCGCTGTTTATTTTTCTTTTCCTTGTATTATCTCTTCTGTTCATTTTTTTTATCGGGAGAAAGATCCGGAAACGCCAGGAGATTATCATTCAGCTTCAAAACAGTATCTTCGGGATGCTGATCCAGTTTTTATCAAGCATCTCCAAGATCAGGATCGCCGGTGCTGAAGTTCATGCCTTTTCGCAATGGGCTGCTAAATTTTCAGTGAATAAAAGGCAAACTTATGAAGTAAGAAAGCTTCTTATCATGGTCACCCTGATGTCGACAGTACTTCCGCTGGTGATCATTTTATTTGTTTTCAGTGTCATTGCCGGGCAGCCGGGCGATACTCTTTCGACCGGTCAGTTCATGGGATTTTACACGGCATTGACCATGACCATTGTAGCCTTTCTTCAATTTGGAATGGCCGGCATTTCATTTTTCATGGCAATTCCGATGCTTGAAAGCATACGCCCGATACTGGAGACTCTGCCCGAGAATACAGCTCAGAAGGAAGATATAAGGGAACTTTCAGGCGAAATTGAGGTGGCCAATGTCAGCTTCCGATACCAGCCCGATGGCCCCCTTGTGCTTCAGGATATCTCTTTGCAAATACAGCCCGGAGAATTTGTGGCCGTAGTAGGCGCTTCAGGTTCAGGAAAATCGACTTTATTACGATTGCTGCTTGGGTTCGAATCGCCTGAAAGCGGCTCAATATATTATGATCGCCAGGACATTTCAGTATTTGATCCTGCTTCAATAAGAAGGCAGGCAGGAACAGTGCTTCAGCAGTCGCAGCTATCGGTGGGGACCATACTTACCAACATCACCGGCATGAGCAGCGCCACCTTTGAAGAAGCATGGGAAGCAGCCCGGAATGTCGGACTCGACGAAGATATCAAACAAATGCCGATGGGGATGTATACCATGATTACCGGGGGATTGAGCACTATTTCAGGCGGTCAGCGTCAGCGCATCATGATCGCCAGGGCTATTGTGAACAAGCCACGTATCCTTTTCTTCGATGAAGCTACCAGCGCACTCGACAACAGGACTCAGCATATCGTTAGTAAAAGCCTTGAAACGCTACAGGCCACCAGGGTCGTTATCGCCCACCGTCTTACCACGGTTCAGCATGCCGACCGGATTTACCTGATGGAACATGGCAGGATCGAGGAAATGGGAACCTACAAAGAGTTACTCAGCAAAGGCGGAAAATTCACCGACCTGGTAAAACGGCAGATGGTTGAATGATCAACGAGGTCCCTCACGGCGGCGGTTTTTCATCTCTTCAACCAGTTTCAGGTATTCTTTAAACTGGGTATCAGTTAAAACAACTTTCAGATCTTTCTCTTTCAGGCTCTGGAGGTTCTTCATGGTCTTGTGCTGAACCGCCGTATCAGCGATATCCCTGGCATCTCCCATTTTCTTTGCATATTTAAGGTTGATGTCGGCCACCTTTGGTTCCTGAGCTGCAGTGAGGTTCAACTGCGTTTTCATCATGTCGGTCTGACGTTTTGCACGGTCTTCTGGGGTAGGACCGCCCTGTCCCTGTCCTCCCTGCTGGGCAAATACAGATGTACCGGCAATTACCAGCACGATGATAAAGGCAAGGGTTTTCGATAAGGCTGATGAAAGTAAACCCTGTCGCTGAATGTTTGAAGCATTTGTTTTCATGGTTGTTTTTTTAGGGGTTCAAATTTCGGTTAATTTTTTTGTTTTATGATAAAGTGCGCATGTTTTCGAGTTTTTTCTTCGCAAGGAAGCTATGAATATCGCCCAGGTGTTCGCTGATTCGTTTGTTGCCGAATTCGTAGACCTTGGAAACCAGGCCATCCAGAAAATCACGGTCGTGAGAAACAAGGATCAGTGTACCATCGTACTCTCTCAAGGCATTTTTCAGGATGTCTTTTGTCCTCAGGTCAAGATGATTAGTAGGCTCATCGAGGATGAGCAGGTTTACCGGTTCAAGCAGCAGCTTGATCATGGCGAGCCGGGTGCGTTCTCCGCCCGACAGCACCTTCACTTTCTTGTTCCAGTCGTCACCCCCGAACATGAAGGCGCCGAGCAGGTCTCTGATCCTTGCACGGATGTCGCCTTTGGCCACGTCATCGATGGTTTCAAAAACCGTTATTTCTTCATTGAGCAGGGATGCTTCATTTTGTGCGAAATACCCTATCATGGTATTGTGGCCGATAGTCATTTTGCCATCGTGATCGGTCTGGCCCATCAGGATCTTTACCAGTGTCGATTTACCTTCCCCGTTTTTGCCGACAAACGCAACGCGTTCGTTACGCTGAATGCTGAATGAAGCGTTTGAGAATACAGTATGATCTCCATAGCTTTTCGACATCCCTTCGAGTATTACCGGGTAAGAACCCGAACGGGGAGAAGGCGGGAACCTCAGACGAAGGGCTGAAGTGTCTTCCTCGTCTATTTCGACCAGGCTGATCTTTTCAAGCATCTTAACCCTCGACTGAACCTGGTTGGTTTTCGAATAGGTTCCCTTGAACCTATCGATAAAATCCTGGTTCTCCGATATGAATTTCTGCTGTTCATTATACTGTTTTTGTTGTTGCTCGCGCCTTTCAATACGAAGACCGAGGTAGGTTGAATAATTCACCTTGTAGTCATAGATGCGGCCCAGGGTCACTTCGATAGTACGGGTGGTGATGTTATCGACAAAGGCCCTGTCGTGAGATATCACAATCACCGCTTTAGCGCTGTTGATGAGGAAATCCTCGAACCACTGTATCGATTCAATGTCCATATGGTTGGTAGGTTCATCGAGCAACAGGAGATCGGGCTTTTTCAGAAGGATCTTAGCCAGTTCGATACGCATGCGCCAGCCCCCGCTGAACTCGCCGGTCGGACGGCCAAAATCCTCACGGACGAATCCAAGTCCGAGCAATATTTTTTCAACTTCGGCATCATAGTTGGTCTCGGCATGGGAATAAAATGTTTCGCTGAGAGTCGAAACCTGCTCTATCAGTTCATAATAGCTTTCCGATTCGTAATCGGTTCTTTCGGAAAGCTGGTGGTTCAGTTTCCCGATTTCGCGCTCCATTTCAAGTATATGAGCAAAGGCCTGGGCCGCTTCCTCGAACACAGTGCGGCTGTCGACGGTAAGCAGATGCTGGGGAAGGTAAGCGATCACCGCATCTTTTGGCGAAGATACCTTGCCGCGTGTAGGCGTTTTGTTGCCGGCAATAATTTTGAGAAGGGTCGATTTTCCTGCACCATTCTTACCCATCAGTGCAATCCTGTCCTTGTCGTTAATCGCAAACGATATATCCTTGAAAAGCGTTGTCCCCCCAAACTCTACTGTAAGCCCGTCAACTGAAATCATTCCTTGTTTTTTTTCTGAGGCGCAAAGATACCTGATTTTAGGATGATGTGATTTTATCTTATGCAGATGCGTAAAAGAATATTGTCCTTATATTTGCGTTGATAAAAATGATAAATTCAGAACTAAGTTTATACGAAATTATTATGAGCGAGAAGTACACTGTTTCCCGTTATATCCTCCATCGCTTACAGGAGATAGGGATAAAGCATCTTTTCGGGGTTCCTGGAGATTATAACCTCGATTTTCTTGATGATGTGGTTGTTAGTCCCATAAAATGGGTCGGAAACTGCAACGAACTAAATGCCGGTTATGCGGCCGACGGCTACGCCCGCCTGAACGGGGTGGGTGCCGCGGTGGTGACCTATGGCGTAGGAGGGCTCAGTATTTTAAATGCCGTAGCAGGGGCTTTTGCCGAGCGGGTGCCTATGATCGTTATCAGCGGCGCCCCTCCGGGCCGGCGCAGGGAAGCAGGCGCTATGGTCCATCACCTGATCTCCAATTACTACCTTCAGCTTGACATTTACAAGAAAATAACAACCGATGCAGTACTTCTCACCGATCCCAATACAGCTCCTGATGAGATAGACCGGGTGATCAGGAATTGCATGGCCAACAAACTGCCTGCATACATTGAGCTCCCAGCCGACATGGTCAATGTCCCCTGCCGGGCGCCCGGGGATATGCTCTTTTCGGTACCTCCGGCTTCCGACCCCGACAGCCTTGCCGAATGTATTGCAGAAACTGCGGAGATGCTTAAAAAGGCTGCTAATCCCCTGATCCTTGCCGGTGTGGAACTGCTACGCTTCGGGCTCGGAGCCGAAGCCCTTAGCCTGGTCGAAAGCACCGAGATTCCCTTTGCCACTATGCTCAGCAGCAAGTCAGTATTACCTGAGCTTCATCCACAGTTCGTGGGTATCTACCAGGGAGGGTGGAGCCGACCGGCAGTTCGTGACCAGATAGAAAATTCCGACTGCCTTCTTTCACTCGGTGCCTGGATGACCGACCTGGATACGGGTTTGTTCAGCATGAAGCTCGATGACCGGCGGATGATCACCGTGGGCGGCGGACAGGTTCGTATCGGGAGCCATTATTATCACAAGGTACAGCTGGGTGATTTTATGAGGGAACTTTCGCTGATAACCCAAGCCCGTTCCTACCTCGCTTCCCACCCGTCCGAATCCTACCGCCCAAAACACGCCTTTGTGCCGGAACCTTCGTGTAAACTAACGGCGGCAAGGCTTTACGAATGCATTAACTACCATCTCGACGACCGGATGGTCCTCCTGGCAGAACCAGGCGACGCTTTTTGCGCAAGCCCTGAATTTCATATCGAAGAAGCAGAGAATTTTATCGTGCAGGCCTATTACTGCTCCATAGGGTATTGTACCCCCGCGGCTTTGGGCGTGGCCCTTGCGCGGCCCGGAAAAAGACCTGTCGTCCTCTCCGGCGACGGGGCTTTCCAGATGACAGCACAGGAAGTCTCAACCCTGATCAGGGAACGCTGCCCTGCCGTGATCGTGATCATCAACAACGATGGTTACCTTATCGAACGCTACCTTCATAAAGACGGGCCATATAACGATATACAGATGTGGCAGTATTCAAAACTGCCGGGAGTCTTTGGTGATGGATCCTTCGTGTTAACCTTCAAGGTTACCAACGAGGAAGAACTCGAGCTGGCGATGAAAGCCGCTGCCAGTGAGACCGGCAAGCTCGTATTCATCGAAGCCTGCCTTCCCGACCGTGACTGTTCATCAGGCCTGGATCGTTTGGGCAAGGCTTTCCGCGAATCTCAAAAGAAACAGTCATGAAATTCACTGCAAAACAGATCTCCGGACTGGTCAGCGGACTGGTTGAAGGCAATCCGGAAACTAGCATTCATAAAGTATCTAAGATCGAAGAAGGAACCCCCGGCTCCATCTCCTTTCTCTCGAATCCGCTGTATACCCAGTACATCTACACAACAGAAGCATCAGTCGTTATTGTCAACAAATCGTTTGTAGCTGAACGCCCTGTGAAAACTACCCTTATCCGGGTCGACAGCGCTGAAGTGGCCTTCGGGAAACTGCTGGAACTTTATAACCAGATAAAAGACAATAAGAAGGGCATTTCCAAACAATGCTGTATTGCTGATTCGGCCCGCCTGGGTGAAAACCTTTATATAGGGGAATTTGCCTATATCGGCGAGAACGTCCTGATCGGGAACAATGTCAAAATCCATCCCCAGGCCTATATCGGCGACAACACCACCATCGGCGACAACACGGTTCTTTATCCCGGGGTAAAGATCTATTCCGATAACATCATCGGGAAAAACTGCATCTTCCATGCTGGTGTGGTCATCGGAAGCGACGGATTCAGGTTCGTACCCCAGAATTCAGGGAATAAAAAAATCCCCCAGATCGGGAACGTGGTTATTGAAGATGAGGTGGAGATGGGAGCCAATTGTACCATTGACCGGGCAACCCTGGGATCGACCATCATCCGCAAAGGAGTTAAGTTCGATAACCTGGTTCATGTGGCCCATAATTGTGAAGTGGGCGAAAGTACTTATATCGCCGCTCAAACCGGGATTGCCGGGTCGACCAAGGTGGGTAAGAACTGCCTCATCAGCGGGCATGTTGCTATGGCCCCCCACCTCACGATTGCCGATAATACATCGATGGGAGGAGCCACCGGGGTATCAAAAAGCCTGACCAAACCCGGGCTTAGCTATCTAGGTATACCTGCCATGGAAGTCTCGAAATACCGACGATCTATTGTCTATTTCCGCAATTTTCCTGAAATTGTTGAGCGCATTGAGAAACTCGAGAAGGAACAGAAGCAGAAAAAATGAAAAAAACCCATAGGCCCTCTGTCTCGGCCAGTTTTCGTCAAAAGGCCGAAGCTTTGCTGAAAGAGAAAGCCTCAGCAGAATTTTCACAACTTTCCGATACCGATATTATGAAGCTCATTCATGAGCTTGAAGTGCACTAGGTTGAACTGGAAATGCAGAACCATGAGCTTATCGAAAGAAAGGATCAAATAAAGATTGCTGCTGAAAAGTACGCCGAACTGTACGATTTTGCCCCGACAGGTTATTTTACCCTTTCAGAAAAAGGTGTTATCACCGGGCTGAATTTCAGCGGAGCAAAGATGCTCGGGAAAGAGCGAAGGAACTTGATAAACAATCATTTCAACCTTTTTATTTCCAAGGATACCAGGCCGGTATTTAATGAGTTTTTTTTAAGGGTCAGCACGAGTGGAGCCAAAGAAACCTGTGAGGTAAGGCTTAATGCCGGGAATGATGAACCCGTTTATATTCATATAGAAGGCCTACTTTCAGAAAATGGCAAAGTCTGCCATGTCACCGTGGTTGATATTTCTGAAACCAAGAAGGCTGTCAAATCACTCGAACTGTTAAACCGTCAGAAAAACCGGATCCTCGAGGCGGCCGGCGAGGGGATTTTGGGTGTCGACATTCAAGGCATTCAAACCTTTGTCAATCCTATGGCGTGTGAGATACTCGGGTATACCGCCGAGGAATTGCTCGGGAAGAATTCTCATGCGGTCTTTCATCATCACTATAAGGACGGAGCACTTTACCCCGCCGAAAAATGTCCGATCTTTTCTACAAAGCATACCGGGATTGCAAATCATGGCGAAGAGTATTTCTGGAGAAAAGACGGGAGCTGTTTCCCTGTTGAATACAGCAGTCTGCCCATTATTGAAGATGGCCGGATCACAGGTGCCGTTGTAACTTTCCGTGATATCACCGAACGTAAGAATGCCGAGCAAAGCATGCTTCAAAGCGAGGGGAGGTATAAATCGCTGTTCCAGGACAATTACTCGGTCATGCTTCTGATTGATCCTGAATCAGGGGAGATCAAAGATGCCAATCCCTCGGCCTGCCAGTTTTATGGCTGGTCACATGCCGAGATCTGCAATATGAATATTTCTGACATTAATACCATGACGCAAGCCGAAGTGGATTCAGCTTTGAAGCATGCAAAAACAGAAAAAATCAGGCAATTTGAATTCAAACACCACAAAGCCAGCGGGGAAGTGAGGGATGTGGAAGTGTACTCCGGGCCTATTTCTTTCGGAGATACAAAACTGCTTTACTCCATCATTCACGACATCACAGAACGCAAACAGGCTGAGGAGTCGATCAAGGAGAGCAGGCAAAAACTCGCTTTTGCCAATAACCAGCTCATCATGGCCCAGGGAGTAGGGCGTACCGGTTCCTGGTTTTATGACCTGAAAACTCTAAGGCTGACAGGAACATCGGAGGCTTACCGCTTGTTCGGACTGGATAAAGATCAGGAAGACTTCGACATTGAAAGCATTGAAGCCTGCATTCCTGAGAGGGAGCGCGTTCACCTGGCGATGCTGGACCTGATACAGAAAAACATCCCTTACGATGTGGAATACGTTGTTCATCCGGCCGATGGTTCCAGCCCAAGAACTGTCATCTCGAAAGCCATCCTCGAAAAAGACCCCGATGGCAACCTGCTTTCACTGATAGGGGTTTTACAGGATATTACCGAACGAAAACAATCAGAGCAGATTCTTAATGCCCGTCTTCGGCTAACTGAGTTCTCAAAATCACATTCCAGGAATGAATTGCAGCAAAAGCTTCTGGATGAGCTTGAATTGCTTACCAACAGCCACATAGGCTTTTTCCATTCCATTGATGCCGACCAGAATTCGCTGACGCTTCAAAGCTGGTCAACCAATACTTTGCAGAATATGTGCAAAGCCGAGAGCAGAGGCATGCATTATCCTATCGATAAAGCCGGTGTGTGGGTCGATTGCTTCCGCCAAAGGAAAGCAGTGATCCATAACGATTATATGAGCTTGCCCGGCCGCCAAGGATTACCTGACGGACATGCTCCGGTGATTCGTGAAATGGCAGTTCCTGTATTCCGTAACGACCTGATCGTAGCCATAGTGGGCCTCGGAAACAAACCAGGTGATTATAATGAAAATGACATTGAGATCGTTTCTTTACTTGCCGATATGGCCTGGGATATCACAGAACGAAAAGGAGCCGAAGAAGCCCTTGTGCAAAGCGAAGCGAAACTTAATTATGCTCAGGAAATTGCCGGGATGGGCAACTGGGAACTCGATCTGATCACGAATAAAGTCAGCTGGTCGAACAACTATTTCCGTTTGCTTGGGATGCAACCGGATGACAGGAAAATATCGAATGATGACTTTATAAAAATTGTTCATCCCGGGGATGTTCACCTGATTGATGAAATTTTCAGGGAGATAACTAAAACCAGAAAACCTGCATCTGTCGATATACGGCTGACAATGCCCGACGGAAGCATCAAATGGGTGCAAAATACAATTGTCCCGCGTTATGACCGGGATAATCTGGTTTCTCTGAGCGGAGTCAACATTGATATTTCCGAGAAAAAGCTGGCCGAAATGCAGGTGCTTGAGCTTAATGCAGGTCTTGAGCGTAAAATCGAAGAACGAACAGCCCAGTTAGCCGAAGCCAATGAGCATCTGAAGTTGGAAATTGAAGAACGCAAGCAGTCGGAAGAAAAAATCACGGAAGCCCGAAACGAAGCCGAACAAGCTAATCTGGCAAAAAGTGAATTCCTCTCACGTATGAGCCATGAGCTGAGGACACCGATGAATTCAATTCTTGGCTTTGCCCAGCTGATGCAGATGCAGGAACTTGGTAATGCTCAGAAAAAAGGTGTCAACCATATTCTGAACAGCGGGAAGCATCTGCTGCATCTGATCAACGAAATACTCGATATTTCACGAATTGAAGCCGGCCGTATTGTACTTTCAATGGAACCCGTTCAGCTGTATGCCCTCATTATGGAGACGATCGATGTTGTTCATCCTGAGGCAGCAAAACTCAACCTGAACATTGATCTGGAATCGTCGCCGGCAAACCTGTTGTTCGTAAACGCTGACCGTCAGCGTCTAAAACAGGTACTGCTTAACCTGGTCAATAATGGCATCAAATATAACCGTGAGGGTGGGCAGGTAATGATTAAAACCGAATCGATACCCTGGCACATTGACAGAACCGTTTCTGTAAGGATTTCAATAACTGATACGGGGATTGGGATCTCGGCTGAAGACATTCCGAAACTTTCACAACCTTTTGAGAGGATAGGAGCGGCAAAATCTGAAATCGAAGGCACCGGGCTTGGCCTTGCTGTGGTGAAGAAACTGATGGAAGCCATGGGAGGAAGGTATGGAGTTCACAGCACCCTGGGCGAAGGCAGCACATTCTGGATAGAACTGCCTCTGGCCAGTCAGCAGACCGCCCGGAATGACAGGCCGGACTATGTGTTAAAACAGAAAGATTCGAATAAAAAACAATCAGGAACTATTCTGTACATCGAAGATAATATCTCGAATGCTGAACTGGTGAAGGAAATACTTCAAAATCACCGGCCTGAAATAAGGGTTATTACGTCCCCTTCCGGCAGACTTGCTCTTGAAGAAGCAGCAGGTTTAATTCCGGACCTGATTCTGCTGGATCTCGACCTCCCCGACATGAGCGGGAGCGATGTGTTTGATGCATTGCAGGCCAACTCTGACACATGCGCAATACCTGTAGTCATTATCAGCGCCGACGCCATGCCTCTGCAAATAGAGAAACTAATGCTGGCCGGAACCAGGGATTACCTGACCAAACCTCTTAATATCACTGAGTTTTTGACCATGATCGATGAATGGTTCTAAGGAAAGGATTCTGATATAGCTGTTATGATAGATTCAACATTGAAAAATGCACATATTCTGATCGTCGACGATAAGGAAGCCAATATTGACATCCTTTTAGAATTGCTCGAATTTCAGGGATATACCAATCTGAAAGCAACGACCGACCCACGACTTGTTGCCAGCATGTTCAAAACGTTTAACCCTGACCTCATCCTGCTCGACCTGCTTATGCCTCACCTTTCAGGTTTCGAGGTCATGGATCAGCTCAAAACCCTTATTCCTCAGGGAACCTATCTGCCGGTGCTTGTTCTCACGGCCGACATGACTGTTGAAACCAAACAACGGGCTCTGTCAAAGGGTGCAAACGATTTCCTGGTCAAGCCTTTTGATCTGATCGAGACGGGACTTCGTATAAGGATACTGCTGGAAGCCCGCTTTATGCATCTGCAACTCGATAATCAGAATCGTATTTTAGAAGAGAAAGTGAAGGAGCGGACTGTTGAACTCCAGAAGGCGAATATTCAGCTCATTTCTGCTATGGAGAAAGCCGAAGCCGGCAACCGGCTGAAATCAGCTTTCATGCAAAATATTTCTCATGAATTGAGAACTCCCCTGAACGGGATCCTTGGATTTGGGTCCCTTCTTGCAGAGCCGGGCCTGGACGATGAAAGCAGAGTGCAATATTTGTCGATGATGAAAAAATCAAGCGACCGGCTGATCAATACTGTTACCGATTATATGGATATCTCCCTGATCGTATCCGATACGGTTGAAGTCTATCCCAGAATGGTTAATGTTCATGAGATACTCATCCAGCTAAAGAACAGATTTACTGATCATAGCAAAGTTAAAAAGCTCGGTTTTTTCCTTTTGTTTCCTCCTGGTAAAGACGATTGCTTTATTCAGACTGATCCGGAATTATTGACTAAGATCATGTTCCACCTTCTTGACAATGCGGTTAAATTTACACAAAAAGGCAGTATTACTATGGGCTATACTGCGGGACAGGATAAGATCGAATTCTTCGTGAAAGATACCGGTGCCGGTATTGAGAAAGAAGCGCGGGAGCGGGTATTTGAAAGCTTCATGCAGGAGAATACCGAAAATACGCGCGGTCATGAGGGGAGCGGACTGGGTCTGTCGATCATCAGAGGGCTTTCCAAAGCTTTAGGAGGGGAGATCCGGCTCGAATCAGAAAAAGGGAAAGGTTCTACATTCTTCTTTTCACTTCCCCTTCTTTAACTTTACAGCTCCCCGGATCAGGATGGTCATGGTCACAACAGTGATCCCAAGTACGATATATTCGATGTAATCGACCGAGCCGGGTATCTGCCGGCCGAGCAGATATCCGAGAGGGATCAGGGTTCCCGACCAGAGTGCTGCGCCGGCAAGATTCAGCAAGGTAAACCTCCAGAAGTTCATGTCAATCGCTCCTGCCAGGATAGGCACAAAAGTACGCACCACCGGGATAAATCGCCCGCCGACAAGCGCCATTCCGCCATGCTTGTCATAATATGCCCTGGCCGTTTCAAGATGCCGTTGCTTGAAAAACAAGGTGTCGTTTTTAAGAAAAAGCCGCTTGCCGAAATATTTCCCTGTGGCAAAGCCCGCAGCGTTGCCGGCAATAGCAGCCAGGGCCACCGTGATGACCAGCAAATAAATGTTAACCGAGAGATCGGTCGATCCGCAGAAGATCCCTGCAGTGACCAGAAGGGCATCCCCCGGGAAGATAAACCCGAAAAACAGTCCGGTCTCGGCAAAAATAATGATCAGCAGCAAGGCCAGTCCGCCATAATGGATCAGGTGTTCAGAGCTGAACAGGACTTTTAAAAACTCAATCGCATGCTCCATTCAGAGGGGAAGTTTAAGAAAAATGATTTCGACCATGTTTCAAAACTAAACAAAATCAGCCGGTTTTCAGGAAGAATGTTTTCCAAGACAGGCACAATTAAATTAATTAATTTAACTTTGATCCATTAACAGGATTATTCACACAAAACCATTTTTTATGAAAAAGCATTACATTTTAATTGTTTTTATTGCTATCGCGATCATCGGCCTTACAGGATGCAAAAAGACCAAAGAGATCACTTGCAGTCTATATGCTTCTGAAACCACACCCGCTGCAGAAATGAATGTAATATATACTGCTACACAGACAGGGGATGGCAGCATTGCAGCATTAAGCTATGTAACCATCGCAGGGACAGTTACTGTACAGAATCCCACACTCCCATGGACCATCACGGTTGCTGTACTGACAAGCACAAAGGTTGCTATGTCGGCTACCGGCAATGTCAAGAACGGCAGCCTGAAAATTTCTTACGACGGCAGTGCCGGCGGTTCGACCATTCGTGGCAGTGATTTCTGTGAACAGCAAACCAATTAAATTTAAAATAGCACTGAGATGGCTACACTTACACTGGAAATGAAAGAGATGATTGCAAAACAGCAATGTTTTGTCGGAACGGTCAATGCTGACGGAACGCCGAATGTGGCGCCAAAACGCTCAACCCGCGTATTATCTGATGATTCGATCATGTTTACCGAAGGTACGGGAGGCGCAACCTATGCCAATATCAAAAGAGGTTCAAAAGTGTCGGTTTCCGTTGTAAACCGGGAAATTATCGATGGGTATAGGTTTGTCGGAACAGCCTTACTGCACGAAAGTGGTGAGTTATACGAACAGGCGGTCGTGATGTCGGCCAAAATAGGGATGCCCAAACCCAAGGCAGTCACCGTTATCCATATTGAAGAAATACATTCCCTGAAACCGGGGCCGAATGCAGGTAAAATAATATCTTAAAATAAACAGATGGTCCCAAAAATCTCAACCCTTAGCGGGTACTTATTTGAATATCAGAAGAGCATAACAAATCCCGTAGGTTTCTGGGCAAACATCGCCGAAACATTTTTCTGGCGCAAGAAATGGGATGAGGTTCTTTCCTGGGATTTTAATAAAGCCGATGTAAAGTGGTTCATCAATGCCAAACTGAACATCACCGAAAATATTTTCGAGCGTCACTTGTTTCATCGCGGAAATCAGACCGCTCTTATATGGGAGCCTAACGATCCTTCCGAAGAAACCGTAAAGCTTACATATTTTGAGCTTTTCGACAAGGTCAACCAGTTTGCTTCCGTTCTGAAAAAACAGGGAATAGTAAAGGGCGACCGGGTTGCAGTATATATGCCGATGATACCCGAACTGGTCATCACCCTTTTGGCCTGTGCGCGGATAGGAGCGGTCCATTCGGTTATTTTTGCTGGCTTTTCAGCCCAATCCCTGGCCGACCGCCTTATGGATGCTGGGACTAAGCTCCTGGTCACGAGCGATGGTGGTTACAGGGGCTCAAAGACCATTCCCATCAAGCAGATCGCCGATGAGGCCATGGAGGCCTGTCAATGTGTAAAAACAGCCATTGTGGTGAAAAGGACGGGCGAAAATGTAAACATGAAACCCGGCCGCGACGTATGGTGGCACGAGATTGTAAGCGAAGCCGGACTTAAGGTCGAGGCTGAAGTCATGGATGCGGAAGATCCGCTGTTCATCCTGTATACAAGCGGCTCCACGGGCAAACCCAAGGGGGTGGTTCATACAACAGGCGGTTACATGGTATACAGCGCCTACACTTTCAGGAATGTGTTTCAGTATGGTGATGGCGATATTTATTTTTGTTCTGCGGATATTGGCTGGATCACGGGCCATTCTTATATTATCTACGGGCCATTGTTAACAGGGGCCACGACCCTGATGTTTGAAGGAATACCTACCTGGCCTGATGCCGGAAGGTTCTGGGAGATTGTAGACAAGCACAAGGTAAACCAGTTTTATACTGCTCCTACGGCTTTGAGGTCACTGATGGCGATGGGTATGGAATGGCTCGACGGGAAACACCTGAGCTCATTGAAAGTGCTCGGCACCGTGGGGGAACCCATCAACGAAGAAGCATGGCACTGGTACCACGACCATATCGGAAAAAACCGCTGCCCCATCGTCGATACCTGGTGGCAGACCGAAACCGGCGGGATCATGATCAGTCCGCTGGCAGGCATCATTCCCACAAAACCATCCTATGCCACACTGCCTTTCATGGGTGTAAGGCCAGCCATTGTTGACCAGGAAGGAAAAGAACTGTTGGGAAACAGCGTCGAAGGGAACTTATGTATCGCCTATCCCTGGCCCGGGATGGCAAGAACTCTCTGGGGTGACCATGAAAGGTTCCGGCAGACTTATTTCAGTACCTTCCCTAATCTTTATTTTACGGGGGATGGCGTTAAACGTGATGAAGACGGGTATTACCGTATTCTCGGACGGGTCGATGATGTGATCAATGTATCGGGTCACCGCATGGGGACTGCCGAAATCGAGAATGCCATCAACGAACACCCGCTGGTGAACGAATCGGCCGTTGTCGGATATCCTCATCCGATCAAGGGTCAGGGGATTTATGCCTTTGTGGTGTGTACGAAATTCAGTACCGGAGGGGAGGAAGGAGTAAGACAATCGATCCTGATCGGGGTAAGCAAATCCATCGGGGGATTTGCAAAGCCCGATAAGGTTTTATTCGTGAGAGGACTTCCCAAAACCCGCTCGGGCAAGATCATGCGCCGCATCCTGCGCAATATAGCTGAAGGGCAGTACGCCGATTTTGGCGACACCACAACGCTTCTTGATCCTGAAATTGTAAGCGAGATCGCCGAATCGGCCCGTAATATGAAATAACAAAGCCCGGGTTAAACTAAAGTCTGATGATTTTTAAATACCGCGTCTCGAACTTATTGCTGAGACAGACAAGGTAAAATCCGGGTTGGGCCGACTGTGACTGTGTTGTCAGACCATCCCATTCTATAGTGTTCGAACCTGCCGTCAGCCTGCCCGAATAGACTTTTCTGATAACACATCCCCTAAGGTCGATGATGCAGATATCCATATCCTTTGCGCGATCGGATTGAATTTCGATGCGGCATCCCTGTTCAACCGGATTTGGAAAGATCCTGATCTGATCTCCTGCAGAGCCTGGCTCCTCAATATTTGTAATGAATGAGTTTAATATCAATTCAGCATTCCTCGCATCCGTGGGAGGCCTTCCGTAGTACAACCATAAATTGATCCTTACATTTTCATTTCCGGGGGCTGGGATATAGGTCTGGTTGGTATATTTCCAGGCATACGAAGAACTACCCCAGGAGCTTTTAAATACGATGGAATCGGAGTACCAGGTAAAGCCATGCACCGAATGGCTGATTCCCGCGAGGTTCATATTGAAACGATTGCGATTCCCGGTAATATCGTATGGCTGGACCACGAACTGGGAATTTTTGTTCAGTGGGTCTCCCCAGCGTGAGAATTCAAAATCAATTTCCCTGAAGTAATTATTCGGGGGTTTATCCATCAGCGAACAGTCATCCCAGGTAAAGATACCGGCTATCACATTGGGATCAAGCAGATCGACCCTGCCGTCGATATCAAAAGAATAGTGATCATAACCCAGTGATGACTTGCAGATGAGTTCCGTGCAAAGCCAGTCATTTCCGTGCTTCGCTATCCGCAGATGCAAGCGTTGAAGATTGTCGACCCACACCATGGTATCATTGTCACTGAATATATTAGGTCCCGGCCCGAGAGGGATCAGATTAGCACCCACCGATGTTTTGACGGTCCACTCAAATCCCGACCATGATAGAGTGCGGGAGCCATGGGGCCGGCAAACGGTGGCACAGGGAAAAGCCAGCATCGAAGCGGGAAGATCTTCACCCAGCAAAACGGGAGGAGAAAAAGACAAAGGAATTAAAAAAGCGATGATCTGGGTTGCATACTGGTCCATTCCTCCTGTCACAATGTTCGTGCTGAAGCCTGAATCGGCGCGGATGTGAGTGACCGGTTCTGAAGAAGTCGGCTTGGTCCACCAACCCCCTGCTTCAGCAATGTAGATATAGACCGCCAGACCATGATCGTTAATGGTAGTGTTGTGAACCTTCCCCTCCAGTAGGCTGGTAGTGGCCCAGTCAGGAACAACAGTGAACTGAACCTGAGGCGCCGACCATGCCATGTGCTGAAAACCTGACAGGATGAGCAATGCAAGCAATAATTTCTTCACAGGAATGTAAAATATTGGTAAAGATACTAAATAGGTATAAATTTCCCAATAAGGGTTTGAACTTGACATGTACTGTAAAAAATTGTATATTTACAAGCCAAATTTATTTACAAACCAACAATCAAAACCATGAAAAAAACATTACTCATTTGCATCGTGTTGCTGGCGATCGTCGGCACATCAAGCGCGCAGCCTGCCGTACAGGTAATTATGAATGTCGACATGCATGGATCCGGGCTAACGGCCGGCCAAGCTGTTTATTTTGCCGGTGATTTCGGAGGAGTCTATGGCGCATGGAATGAACCGGGGACCAATGCGAACAATCAGCTGACCGATTCCAACAACGACTCCATTTATACAGTTACAATAGCTGTTCCGATCGGAACGTATCACTTTAAATTCTTTAAAGGCAGTGGATGGAATGGCGGCGAATGGACCGGCGATCCGAACAGAACGATCAATGTAGCAGGTGCCATGAATACCAATTACCATTGGGCAATCTTAGATGCACAGGTTAATATGAACGTCGACATGCATGGATCAGGTCTTGCAGCCGGCGAAGCTGTATATTTTGCAGGTAATTTCGGAGGGATCTATGGCACCTGGAATGAACCGGGAACAAATCTGAACAACCAGCTGACCGACCCCAACAACGATTCAATCTATTCCATTGCAATGATTCTTGCACCGGGGACCTATGCTTTCAAGTTCTTTAAAGGCAGCGGCTGGAACGGTGGCGAATGGGCCGGCGATCCGAACAGAGGCATTAATGTTGTAAATGACACTACGGCCAATTTCATCTGGGGTATACTGATTCCATCAGGCACAGGAGAATCCGCATTAGCCGGCAGAGTTGCCGTTTACCCTCTTCCGTTTACCAGTACTGTAAACCTCGTAACTTCTGCTGAACTTAGCTCGATATCATTTGTTTCGTCTAATGGCCGTCAGGTTCTTAGAATTGAAAATCCGAATATCGGAACTACGGTTGTCAACACCTCTTCATTCGCAGCCGGTATGTACTTCGTCACATTCAACCCGAAGTCAGGTAATCCGTATACGATGAAAGTAATGAAATATTAAATCAGGGACATAATTCCTGAACTCAGAGCTCAGTGGACCATTTTGAGTCGATTTTCCGACTTGAAAAATGGTCCACTGATTGTTCTAACACAAGCCATTTCAATGAAAAGATCAAAGCTCCTTTTACCGTTTATTTTCTTGCTTATCCTTTCTGCCGGATTGCAGGCCCAGTTTATTCAGGAAGCAATGAAGATCATTGATCCCGGCAAGTCAGGAATCACTGAGAAAGATGCTGTTGACGGAATCAAAGAAGCCCTGATCAAAGGAACCGATAAAAGCGTGGCCCTGGTTTCTAAACCCGATGGATTCTTTTTAAATCAACAAATTAAAATTCCTTTTCCCGAGAATGCACGGGCCATCGAATCGAAATTAAGGGCTTTTGGTCTCGGCAGCCAGGTTGATGAGGTGATCCTTTCGATAAACCGGGCAGCTGAAGATGCAGCAAAAAGCGCACAGCCTATTTTTGTAGCAGCCATCAGAGGAATGAATATTTCCGATGCAATGCAGATCGTTAGCGGAAAGAATGATGCTGCCACTCAATATCTTGCTAAAACAACGACTCCTGAACTCAGGCTGAAATTCAGTCCTGTCATAAAATCTTCGCTCGATAAAGTCGATGCTACACACCTCTGGGCCCAATTGATAACAGCCTATAACGAGATTCCATTCGTTACCCGGCAAAACCCCGATCTTACAGCTTATGTTACCGATCAGGCGATCGGTGGACTGTTTAAGATGATTGCCCAGGAAGAGTTGAAGATACGTCAGGACCCTGTAGCCCGTACATCGGAACTATTGCAAAAAGTATTTGGAAAATAAATTAATGATATTAACCCCGGGGCAAGCCCCGGCCCACGGTTCCGCAGCAAGCTGCGGGGAATTTACCGGGAAAAATTAAAACCTGAACAATGTTTGAAAAACTGAATAAACATAAGTGGTGGATCATCGTGGCCATCGGGCTGGCGATGATTCTTTATATTGTTTTTACCTGATTATGGTTTGTAGATATTGAATCCGAGTTTTTGTGCTATGTAGGCGATTGCTTTTTGTGCCTTTACACTATTTCCGGCTTCATCAAGAGGTGGTGCAAATACGGCAATGGCCATTTTGCCTGGGACAATAGCCAGAATACCTCCACCCACACCGCTTTTAGCAGGAAGGCCCACGGTATACATCCAGTCACCGGTTTTCTCATATAAACCCTCCATTCCCATCACAGCTAAAACCTTAGGAACCGTGACTTCGCTTAACAGGCGTTCTTTGGTAATGGGATGGACTCCTCCGTTAGCCAGGGAACTTCCCATCATCGCCAGATCAACAGCGGTTATGCCAACAGAACACTGTTTGGTATAACTGTCGCAGGCATCTATCGGGTCGGCCCACATATGTCCGTAAGAGGCAAGCAACATGGCGATTGCCCGGTTATGCATATTTGTAGCTGCTTCTGATTTATATAATTCATCGATGACATGCAACGGTCGATTAGCCAGTTTACTGAAGTACTGGAGAATCTTGTCGAACTGCTCCTCTTTCGTATTTCCTTTTATTAAACTGTTGGTTGCCATCGCTCCCGCGTTAACTATCGGACTTACAGGGCTTTTTCCTTCCAGTTCGATAGCAATAACAGAATTAAAAGGCAGGCCCGTCGCATTCACGCCAATATTTTTCTGGATGGTATCCGGATTAACCGTTTGCAAAGCAAGAGCCAGTACGAAAGCTTTAGAAATAGATTCAATACCAAACTCAAAATCCGAATTTCCTGTTTTGTAGATTTTCCCGTCGCTGGTAACTATCACAATCCCAAAAAGATCGGAAGGCACCTTCGCCAGGTAAGGAATATAATCGGCATTTTTCCCTTCAGTAATATTTTTAATATTATTATATGCTTCATTCTGAGCACTTTGAATAATGTCTTTTTCCTGCGGATTTTGTCCGAACGAAAAAAATGCCTGGCTGATAACGATACCTGATATGAACAGGATCTTGATTAATGGATGTTTCATAAGTTTATTTTTTTCCAATTGTAATTAAGAATGGCAATGCGGTAAACAGAATAGTTCCTCCGGCAACCAGGCATACGTATTCCAGCGGACTTCCAACCGGAAGCTGTGAGGGCGGGAAGAATGATACAATAAAAGCAAACAATACAGCCAGGAACCCTATCCCTGCAACTGCCCACATCCCGGCAGTCCCGCCGGGTACTTTATATGAACGGACAAGATCGGGTTGAGTATATCGTAATTTAATGCCTGCAGCATACATCAGCAGGTACATGATCAGATACAGGCCTATCGTCAAAGCGCCCAGTAAGAAGAAAGCCACGCCAACATTAGGAATAATAAAGTAGATCGATGCAAGAAGGGTAACGATGAGGCCCTGAACGATAAGAATATTCTGTTGAATACCTTTTTTATTGACTTTCGCCATTTCATTCGGCAACAAACCATCTTTCGCGGTCCATAATAAACCACGACTCGGTCCGGCGATCCATGAGATTACGCTTCCCAGAACACCAAATGCCATCAGGATACACACAATAGGGAGCAACCATTTGACACCCATGCTTACGAAGATGTTTTCAAAAGCCTGCATCAGACCCGATTGTAAAGTGATTTTGCTTTCGGGCAGAACAACAGAAATCGCAAGAGAACCCAGGATCTGAAGAAAGAAAATCAGGCCAGCTGCAAGAAGAAGAACTTTGGGAAACTGTTTGGAAGGGTTCTTCAGCTCGTTGGCATGAACTGCCTGTACCTCAATCCCGGCAAAAATCAAAATTACTGCTGCTAAAAAAGTCACATTGTCCAGGCCGGTAATATGAGGGAACCACCGCGGATGAGAAATGCCGTTCAATAAATATGCATTTGTCGTATCAACAGAGGAAGGATGCAGAAATGCAAATGGATTTCCCATCGCTATGTAAATAATTGTAAAAATAATCAGTAATGCTCCCGGTATTACAGTTCCCAGCAGGAAGCCATAGCTTGCGATTTTTGACATCAATTGTGTGCCGTTCAGGGTAATGATGGTAGAAAGCCAGTACACAACGATACAGAAAATACCAACATAGGTGCCATTGTTACTGAGTTCCGGTTTACCTATCATATAGGCAATGATGGCAGCTGCAAACCCAAGCAGAATAGGGTAGTAAACTACATTTTGTATCCATTGCAGCCAGATTGCAAGAAATCCTAATTTTTTATCAAAGGCTTCTTTAACCCATGTATATACTCCACCTCCGGTGCTTCCGAAAGCGCCTCCTAATTCGGCCGAAACCATGGATGCAGGAATCAGGAAAAAGACGGTACCGAAAAGCACATAGAAAAACATTGTTAATTCTTCTATCGCCATAAACGATAAACCACGAAGACTAAACACAGCGGCACCCGTCATGAATACCAGACGGGTGGTTGTCATAGTGACATTTTTTGATTGTTCCATGTTGATACCTTTGAGATTAATAATTCGAATTAATTATGATTAAAACCTTTTACGTCTTGAGCCCCTTTGGTATTATTGACCGGGTGCTGTTTGAACCATTCGATGGCACGCACAAAGTCAGCTAATAAAAGATCGGCCATGTCGCGGCTAAAACCATGACGGATCAATACTCTTTGTACCACCAGGTCTTCGCAATTTGATGGCATGGAGTAGGAAGCGATCTGCCATCCTCTGCTGCGCAAACGGTCCGACAGATCATACAGGGTGAAGCCGGCCTGGGCATCTTTTTTCAAAGTCCAGCAAGCACCGGGTAATCCTCCCTGACCATCATAAATGATATCAAACACTTTCATTTTTTCCATTTTCCGGGCAATATAAGTTGCATGGTCAGCACAGGCCTGCTGTATCCTTCTGTATCCTTCTTTGCCTAAACGCAGGAAGTTATAATACTGAGCAACGATTTGTCCGCCGGGTCGTGAAAAATTAAGAGCGAAAGTCGGCATATTACCTCCCAGATAATTTACTTCAAAGACCAGGTCTTTAGGAAGATCCGACTTTTCACGCCAGATCACCCAACCCACTCCCAATGGAGATAAGCCGAATTTGTGGCCTGAGGTGTTGATGGATTTTACCCTGGGTAAACGGAAATCCCAAACAAGATGGGGATGCAGGAAGGGAGCCACGAATCCACCGCTGGCACCGTCTACATGGATGGGAATATCAAGTCCTGTGTTTTTCTGCAATTCATCCAGCGCATCGCTGATGGATTTTACATCTTCATACTGGCAGGTAAATGTAACTCCGAGCGTGGGAACCACACCTATTGTATTTTCGTCGCAACGTTTCAGAACTTCTTCTGCATTCATCAGCAAACGCCCGTGTTCCATCGGAATTTGACGCAATTCCACATCAAAATAACGGGCAAATTTTTCCCAGCATACCTGTACCGGACCGGTCACCAGATTTGGTTTAGAACTGTCTTTTCCGGCAGCTTTCATTTTCTCGCGCCACCGCCATTTCATAGCCAGGCCACCGCACATAGCTGCTTCGCTTGAGCCGGTAGTGGAACATCCGATGGTGTTCTTGCTTTTAGGTGCATTCCATAAATCGGCAATCATATGAACACAACGCTCTTCAATAGCGGCAGTTTGAGGATACTCATCCTTGTCGATCATGTTTTTATCGAGACATTCATCCATTAATTTGTGGATCTCGCTGTCGAGCCAGGTTGAACAGAAGGTTGCAAGGTTCAGTCTG
>Ga0194062_1000132_pt1 | contig 30948 bp, 24 predicted proteins | sample SepL2225m_MetaG_FD_155481 | JGI IMG/M metagenome (GOLD analysis project Ga0194062, IMG submission 155481) | Anoxic zone freshwater microbial communities from boreal shield lake in IISD Experimental Lakes Area, Ontario, Canada - Sep2016-L224-25m | ecosystem: Environmental > Aquatic > Freshwater >... | reverse complement strand
GGCGCGGTCAGCCGATCCGGCCCGGCAACCGCCTTCACCACGGCACCCTCCGACTTGGGCCGGTGCTTGATTCGCCAGCCATAAAGCGTGTCTTGGGGAACGCCCGTCTCACGCGCCAATTCGGGGACGTGGCGATTATTCGGCGGCAGCATCTGGGCAATGATCTAAGGCTTTGAATTCTTCTGGATAAGTTGTCATCGTTTTCCTCTTTTTAGCCCCCACTATAGGCTCACACATTCTCCTTGCGGGAGGCGACATCTATCCTGACACAGGGGGGGAACGGCCGCCGGCAGCGCTTGCCCGAGGTTGGTGGCGCCCGCCGCCGTGTACCCGTTGGCGGTGGAAACGTAGGAGGACACGCCCGGAATGCCAGGCAAGAGATCGACAAATTTCTTTAAGCCAGTATTGGCAATGGGGACATCGAAGCCATAGCCAGCAACGATATTCGTAAAGCCGGTAATGGCGCCAACAATCGGGTTGTAAAATGCAGTCGCAGAAGCAGACCCGGAAGAAAATGTGACGGTCAGGGCGTTTGCTGGAACAAGCGGGTCTCCAACAAAACCCGTGCCAGCGTCGGTGATGGTGATGCCAGTGACAGCGTGCGTGATAGGATCAACGGTTGCGATCCCCGTCGCAGTCGCATGTGCAGGCGTACCTTGGGTAATGGTGACCGTCGGAGGGGATGCCACGCTATAGCCACTGCCGCCGTTGTTAACCACGACCCCAGTAATGCCATTGATGATGGCGGTCGCTGATGCGCCACCAGAGACTGGGCCACCGGTAATGGTCACCGTTGGCGGGGTTGTATAACCCGAACCCGGATTGAGTACCTGAATGTCTTGGATGCCGCCGGGGTAAGCCCCAGGATTTGGGGAGTTGTAGTCATAGGTGGTTGCCGCCGCCGTCGCTTGCGTACCGCCCGAAGGAGGCGCACTGAGGGTCACTGTGGCTAAAATTGGCTGTGGGCTGTTGGCTGTTGGCGTAGTTGGGGACCACGCCGAAATAATCCGGCACCATGCCGGATCCGGGTGGCGGGTTCTGCTGACCCGCAGCAGTTGCCTGACTAATTTATGCATGCTTGTTTTCATTGTCCACCTCCATTACCACGTTCACCGTTGTTGCCGCCGGCGTTCGGGTTGTTGCCATTGCCGCGACCTTCGTTCAATTTGCCCTCTTGCTCATCGCGAAGGCGTGTTTCGGTATAGGAACTTTTCGCACGTTGGGCTGTGGCCTTTCTTTGGTCGTGCTTCATTTTCTGCCTGTGGGCCGGAACGGGGTTCGCATTCGCGTCATCCGCTGCGTAACTCTGCCCGATGCCCCAGCTAAAGGCGACAATGGGCAGCAATATACCCATCAAAAGCTTATGCCTGTTCATGTTTTCTCTCCAAGTTGACGGTTTTCATTTGATAACCCACTCTCTCAATTGAAATTATTTGCCCCCATGAGTCCATTTTTTTGGCAGACCAAGTGCCTCCCACCGGATCTCATCTTTATTCTGCCGACTACTCTCCCTACCTCAGGCAGGCTTGGGCCAGACTGTGCGTGGCCTTAGGGATAATCATCTCGCAGATGGCTTGCAAAGAAACTAGGGTGAACACCCTAATCGGGCTGGGTAAATCCTTCATATCCCCATGGGGGTGCTCAGGCTCCATGCTGTTGCCTATGGATTTGTGGGAGCCGTGCCCTCACGGCGACTGAATAGCTGATGTTACGCACTGGCGCGGAAACCAGTGGCGGCAAAGGGTTGTCGCCCTACGGTCTAGGTGGCAGGAAGGGCCATAACCGCCGTAGGTCGGCAACCCTTTGCCGACGCGCGCGTAACATCAGTGAATAGCTTGGAAAAGCAGCCTTAATCCCAATCGCCGCGAGGGCGAGGCTCCCACATTTTAAGCTTAACTTAATGGCAGTGGCCCCTACGGCTGGATACCATCCATGCCGGTATGACGGCTTAATTCGACGGCATGGGGCGTGGTCGTGGGGCAGGAAACCGGCTTGGGCAAAAATGCCTAGGCCAAACCCCATTAAACTGGTTTAATGTTATCCTGAAGTTGGTTGCCAAGGTGTCGCCCAAGTCACTTAAAGACGGGCAAGGCCAATTTAATTAGGACTTACGCACGAGGCTGAAGCTTCCGCAGAACACTAGCGGTTCATGACTTCAGGTTAGACGCAAAACATGGGTATTGATGGGTTTTTTAGTTCCTTCCTCATATACTCGGAGAGCAGTTGTTTTTTCAGGGCGTAAATGTTTGTTTTCAGTTTTCTGGCGAGTTTCGTCAGGCAGTGCCACGCGAGTATCACGCAGCCGATGTGGTTTTTCTGGGCGCGTGCGGAGCGGCATTGGCATTTCTCAATCCCGAGCATCTGCTTGCCCTCGCGGTGGTATTGCTCGATTTTCCAGCGGATTTTGCACATAGCCTTCACGGCGACGCTGGAGGTTTGCGAAAGGTCGTTGGTGGCGACGTATTCCGTGCGGTTGGTCGCCGCAACCCGGAATAGCTTGACCTTTTTGTCTTTCGGGAACTCGTGGATTTTAACCGGTTTGCCGCGCAGCATCTCGTCGTCGTGCCAGCCCATGCCGGAAACGGCTTGGTAGGGGTTTTTGCCCTGGCTGTCGTCCACCAGCCGGTTGCATTTGAGCGGGCAGTAAAATATTTTGCCTGCCCGGTCGATGTGCAGCATGACCTCCTTGGCGGCGTACCAGGAGTCCATCAGCACGCTGTGGAACGGCAGTTGTTTGTGTTCGAGGGCATCGTCGAACATGTCCCGCATGTGGTCGAGCTTGGACTTGCCGTCCGCGTCGGGGTTGTAGACGCGCCAATCGACGATCCAGTGCTCGCCGGTGTCGAGGTTGACATACAGGCAGTTGACGACGCCGATGCCCTTGATGATGCCGTGTTCGTTGCCGCTATACTGACGGCGGACGAGTTCTATGTGGAACGAGTGGCGCTTGTCCAGCACCGTGTCGTCGAATATCAGGCAGGCGTTCTCGGTGTGGCGGATGGTGTCCTTCACCGCCAGCCACACGGCTTCGGGCGATACATCGTCCTCCATGAGATACCGGTTTATGGCATCATGCGAAAAAAAAGGATGATGCTCGGCCATGTAGGTTTGCGTATAATTGATTAAGGTCAACAGGATGAATTGACAATAATCACGACGCGTCGGTTTTAACCCAGAGTATTTTCTTTTGCTCATGGATGTAAATTATACTCCACATCCACCAGTATTTATATACTTTATTAATTATATTTTGCGTAAGTCCTATCCAAGAAACTTATTCCAATATCAAGCTCGAAACAAACATAGACATCCAAGAATGCCAAATACTAAAATCCCTGGACATAGTCATCTATAGGATTGTGCAGGAAGCATTAAACAACATGGCAAAGCACGCCAAGGCGAATCGTGTGCAAGTGCATCCCACCCAAGCACCCGGCAAAGGGATTCTGTTGGCAGTCGAAGATGATGGACGGGGGTTCGAACTCGGCGACGCGATTGTCAAGGAGGGTTCAAACCGGGGACTGGGATTGGCCAGCATGAGAGAGCGGGTCAAATTGTCGGGCGGAGCCTTCGCTGTCGAATCAAACCCAGATGAGGGGACGGACATCCGCGCTTCATGGCCGTGTCAAGAATCGGGCATCACCGGCTAACCAGCCCATGTTCAATGGCATACGCGGTCAATGCCGCAGAATTGTGCAGATCAAGCTTCTTCATAAGACTGCTCCGGTGGTTTTCCACTGTTTTTATGCTGATATGCAGGCATTCGGCTATTTGCCGGTTTTTGTACCCTTCGGCAATCAAGTTGAGTACTTCCCGTTCCCGGTGTGTGAGCGTTTCCACCGAACTACCGGCAGGGTCGGGTTTTGTCCCGTTCACATAACCATTGATGACTTTATCCGAAACCGCGGGGCTGATGTAAAACATTCCCGCCAATACGCTCTTGACGTCCAGCATAAGTTCGGCGCGGCTTGCGGTTTTCAAGGCAAATCCATTGACGCCCGCCCGCAACCCCTCTCTCACGATGGCGTGATCCTCCGCGATACAGGCCCGATATTTAGGTTTCATGGCCGGTAGTCTCTTTTATGTTGCAATGGCATTGATGCCTTAATGGTCAAAAAGTGGATTTATAAGTATTGTAGGGCAGGTAGGTACGCATACTGCCAAACTTGTCGCTTGCTCTGGCCCTGACGCGCACCGTAACCCGCCAAGCTGCATCCGCTGTCGGGTTACGTCGCACACAAATAAAGCTTGATGGGCAGGATTTCCCAGTGTACGCCTAACCCGACCTACGCCCCGTGCCATAATGAGAATTGCTGTCGATAAACTTACAACACCTCCGCCAGATTTCCTTTCTCCTCCAGCCAAATCTTGCGGTCCCCGGCCCTCTTCTTGGCCAGCAGCATGTCCAAGTGCTGGTCGGTTTCAACCCCATCCTCCAAACTGAGCTGGATCAAGCGGCGGGTGTCAGGGTTCATCGTGGTTTCCCTTAACTGCGACGGGTTCATCTCCCCCAAGCCCTTAAATCGCTGGACATTGACCTTCCCTTTGATCTTCTCCGCCTCGATCCGATCCAACACGCCCTTCTTCTCTGCATCGTCGAGTGCGTAATAAACCGATTTGCCCACGTCAATGCGGTACAACGGCGGCATCGCCACAAAGACGTGGCCGGCGATGACCAAGGGCCGGAAATGGCGCACAAACAGCGCACACAACAAAGTGGCAATGTGGTTGCCGTCGGAATCGGCATCGGCGAGTATGCAGATTTTGCCATAGCGGATATTGCCAATGTCCGCCGAACCGGGGTCCACACCCAAGGCCAAGGCGATGTCATGGACTTCCTGCGATGCCAAGACGCTGTCGGATTCCACTTCCCAAGTGTTGAGGATTTTGCCGCGCAACGGCATGATGGCCTGAAACTCCCGTTCACGGGCCTGTTTGGCGGAACCGCCTGCGGAGTCGCCTTCCACCAAAAACAGTTCGGTGAGGCGGGTGTCCTGCGAGGCGCAATCGGCCAACTTGCCGGGCAAGGCCGGGCCGGAGGTGACTTTCTTGCGCACCACTTGGCGGCTGGCCTTCAGCCGCTTCTGTGCGCTCTCGATAATCAGCGCGGCGATGCTCTCGCCCGTCGCGGGGTGCTGGTTCAGCCAAAGGCTGAAAGCGTCTTTGACCACGCCGGAGACGAAGGCCACGCATTCACGCGAACTTAAGCGCTCCTTGGTTTGACCGGAGAACTGCGGTTCCTGCAACTTGACCGAAAGCACGAACTGGCATTTTTCCCAGACATCTTCCGGCGCGATCTTGACACCCCTTGGCAATAAATTGCGGAAATCACAGAATTCGCGAATCGCCTCCGTCAAGCCAGCGCGCAGGCCATTGACATGGGTGCCGCCCTGCGGGGTGGGCACCAAGTTGACATAACTTTCCGTCACCACTTCCTTGACTTCATCGGCCCAGACCAAGGCCCATTCGGCGGCTTCGCCAGCGGCTTCCATGTTGCCGATGAAGGGTTGCAAGGGGGTGCATTCGACATGGCCGATCTGATCCAGCAAGTATTCGGGCAGGCCGTTTTCGTAATACCACACCGTTTCCTCGGCAGTGGCATCCTCGTTGAGGCTGATGCGCAAACCCGGACACAACACGGCCTTGGCCCGCAAAAGATGTTTCATCCGTGACAGGGATAACTTCGGTGTGTCGAAATAACGCGCTTCCGGCCAGAAGCGGACGACGGAGCCCGTGTCACGCACTTTGCAAGTGCCTATTTCGGCCAATTCGGAGGTTTTGTCGCCTTGGGCGTAACTCATCGCATAGATTTTCCCGCCCCGGCGGATTTCCACTTCCAACTTCGCCGACAAGGCATTGACCACCGACACGCCGACACCGTGCAGGCCGCCGGAGAAGCGGTAGTTCTTGTGGGAAAACTTGCCACCGGCATGGAGTTTGGTGAGGATCACCTCGACGCCGGAAATGCCTTCATCCGGGTGGATGTCCACCGGCATCCCTCGCCCGTCGTCACGCACCTCGATGCCCCCGTCGGCGAGGAGCCTGACCTCGATGGATTTGGCGAAGCCGGACAATGCCTCGTCCACGCTGTTGTCGATGACCTCTTGGGCCAGGTGGTTGGGGCGGGTCGTGTCGGTGTACATGCCCGGACGCTTGCGCACCGGGTCCAAGCCGCTCAGCACTTCAATGGCGGAGGCATCGTATTGGTTGTTCATAGGGGGGAGTCGATACTAAGGGAAAGAGGGGGCTATAAGCCCGTGAGGGATTATATCCCAAACGCCCAAGCGAAAGGGCATAGGTTGGCTGGAACGGCGGGTTGCCATCTTTCATCGCTCATCGGGTTCATTGCCAATTTGGATTGTGGACCCGGCGGCGCAGACCTTGGAGGCATTTGAATTGCGCACAGGCCGGTGGACGCTTATCAGTACGTTGAAGGAAGACGACCCGGTCGCCGTTCCGCCGTTTGCTGCGGTTGGGTTTTCATTGGCGGATTTGTGGGCATGACGATTGGCTAACCAGCATAGAGGAATATGATGCCTTGGTTGGCGAGTTTGATGAGGCGACTTTGCAGTTGCCAATTGACCATTCCCGGCAATTCTCTCGGAGGCTATGCCACCCGGCAACGGGTCAGCGGACGAAAAGCCGCCGCATTATTAACTGAGGTTACGCATTGACCTAGGGCTGGGGTGTCAAAGCAAGCTTTGACACTCCATTCCCCCCCCCAACATTAATGACTCGGTGCGTAACATCAGTAAATAAAATATTCAGGGTGGGAGGTTTTTGTAGTAGCATTTGCAGTTCCTGCCATCGCTTTTAGGCCCTTTTTAGGAAAATACATGGTTCCCGGCAATATCCCATTAGACGATTTGTTGCGCTCGCTATGGAACTCGACTGATGCACAACTCAAAGCTTATGCGGAAAACTATCGTTTTGATGAACGTGTGTCGTCACCACGTCAAGAGGCTTATGAAAACGCCCTAGGCGCGGTGGCAGATTTTGCCGCTTGGTATCGCTGGCACGAAGACAGCTATTTGCAGAAGGCCATTCATCGCCTAGTGCCTGAAACTTTTACGGCATTGAACGCTAACGCTGCCCATGCCGGGGACATCGCCCCGCATCAAGACTTGCTGCGGGTCGAAGGTTTGGAACACGCTTTGGGTGAAATGAAATGCCCAGTGGACGGACTTGCAACGGTTTTGGCAGTGGCGCGGGGTGACGCAAAACCGGACAAATACTCAAAAGCCGAAGCCCTGGACAAGCTGCAAGACCTTTGCGACAAACTCAATGCCAACCCCTTCAGTGTGCGCCCGCGCTTTGCCGGGTTTTTGCAGGATTTGGAAGATAGCCTAGACCTACCCGACTGGCCCAACCAAGTGCGCGACCGCTTTGGCCTAGGCCATTACGCCGCCGCAGCCGGTTCGCCCATCCCTATCGTGCTGATGCGCTATCCGGTCAAAGATGTGTTGGATTCCGTAACAACTCTCGCCGACGTGGCTCACCCGGTCTGTATGCCGACGGTCTTGGATACGCAATTCTCCCAATGCTTCGTGCCTGCGCCCCGCGAACTGCCTTATGGTCGCACCTTGGACTTGGCCGACGACGCGGACTGTATGCGCAAAATCGCCGAGATACTGCATCCGCGCTTGGAATACCGGCCCGCGCATGTGTTCAAAATCGGTGTCATCACCACTGGCCTAGACACATTGACAAAGCGCGGCTTGGCTGCACTCCGCGCCAATCATTTCACTTGCTTGCAACTCAACAGCGAACGCTATGACTTCGGCCTACCGCCGAAAGAGTGGATTACATCATGAATGCAATTTTAAACCGCCCGTTTTCCCATCCTTGGCTGGAGCAGTTCCTCGCCGACCCGGCAACACAGTTGGACGAACTCTTGCGTGGCTTGGCTTGGGTTCCGCCTTATGAACGCGCCACGCCCAGCGAGATTCTGAAACGTTTGTTTGGCGGGTTGCAGCGGGACGACACTGACCTAAACCTGCTAGATGAGAATCTGCGCGGCTGGCTGGAAACACGCTGGATGCATTGGGATGCGGAACAACGCGAAGCCTATGGCCTACCTCGCTTCGTCACCGAACTGACCGATGCGCTATCGGTCGTCTGGTTGTTGGAACTGCCCGTCAGCGGGGCGTGGTTGCAGGCGAATTATTTTGAGCTGGCCCGCTGGGCCGCGCCGATGCGCTTGTCCAAATTCTGGGATTTGCCCCGCGCCTTGGCGCAAGCCGCCGCGCTGACCCAACGCGACCAGCGCCTGCGGCTGTATTGGCTGGGGCTGTGCGGCGACGCGGCGCTTGCCTCGCGGCGCGTACTGATCGACGCGGCATTGTCGGGGCTGGCCAACCTGCCGGATGCCAAAGGCCACGGTGCCAGCCCGGAACTCATTGCCGGCCTCGCCCGTTTCGGTGTGGGTTTGGATGCCAACCCGCGCAACCAGGCCGATTTCCTGCGCCGTTGGCGGAGTTTGAAAGTGCGTTTTCCGCGTGCGTCCAGCACTTGGCACAAGCTCTGGCATGGTGCGCTGGATGACAAACGTTACCAAGACAAGCCGTTTCGGCAGTGGTTGTTGGAAAGCGATGCTTATTTGCAGCGAAGGTGGATGGGATCGGAAACGGTACAGTTGCCTCCCAATGTGCTGGGTATCGTGAACGATCTAAATAGGCGCAGCCATCAAGCAGGCAATCAACCGCAAGTATTGGAGGACGCAATCAAACTCCTCGCTCAATTGGAGCGTTACGCCGAAGCCACCGGCGATGCTTATTTCCTAGTGTGTTCTGCTTGCAACTTGGGCAAGGAACTGGTGGCCTGGGTACCGGGCCATGTGCTGACTTGGGTGCGTACAGCCTTGCGTTGGGAATCTTCCAATGGGCAGGCTTGGGACATGCGTGGCCGCGCATTGCTGCGCCTAGGCCTCGCCGATCTGGCCGAGGCCGTGTATTGGGAGGCGGCGCGCCGTCTGCCCGCCGATCCGGTGGTGCGCAATCAACTGGCTTTATTGCTACAAACCCAAGGCCGCAATACGGAAGCCGAGGCGCTGTTCCGCGAAGCCCTTACGATTGAAGCAAAGAACGGGGTGGTCCTTGTCGAACTGGCGCAATTGCTCTATCGCACAGGACGGGGGGAAGAGGCCGAAAAGTTGTTGCGTGATAGCATTGAAGATGAAGACCTACGAAAAAATCCCATCCTGCTTTACACCTTGGCCTATCTGCTGATTGCGTGGGACCGATTCCCCGAAGCGACTGCAATGCTCGAAGACTATGTGCGGCGCTTTGGCCGGGATCATTGGACGCACACCTTGGATCGCCTGTTGGCTAAAGGTGCGGCGGGGGCGGAGAGCGCACGGCAACATTTGGCCCTGCGCCATCCCAATGAGGAGGATAAGGGATCGGCCATAGCAGCGGATGCAGCCATCGCTGAACGCCAAACCGAGGCAGAGCAAAGCAGCGGGGAGACCTTGCGGCGTTCGGCGACGGCGGGCCGCGCCGACCTGCTGTTCCGCCTCGACCAAAAAAATGCCGCAGAGGATGCCTTGGCCGGACTGCTCCGCGCCGATGCCGACGATGTGTATGCCCGTGTGGTGTGGGCGTTGCACGAACCCGAACAAAGACCAGACTTGGCCCGGCGCTACCGCGAGCAACTGGGCATCCTCGCCCCGCACCTCGCCGCCGCCGGTGCGGACACGCCGGCAGCACTGTGGCTGCGCTTGCTGGAAGAGTTTCCCGAACGCCAGCCGCTGATCGACTTCACCCGTCTGCTGCGCCATGGTCCCGACGAATCCGCCACGGAACGCTTGCAGGATTGGCTGGAAAAACCGGAACAAGACGACGAGGCTTATCTGCAAGACGGTTTACGCCTAGCCTTGTCCGCCGATGAAGGCATCGACCCGCAGTCGCCAGACTTGCGTAATCTCCTCAATGCCGCCATCCGCCGCGAAGTGGAACTGCCCGAATTTGACTTGCTGAGAGTGGCGGCCTAAAAACCCGGCGTAGTACAAGGCTTGCGGCTCATGTTGGCACGAGGTGAAACTGCCATGGCCTCGCACAAAACGAAAGCGACGGGGTTGCAAACCTCGTCGCGCTTATTTCACATACCCCGGCCCGCTTCGCTATCATGCAAACGACAAGTTACCGTCCATGGCACTAGATTCCGGCATCCCTGCCGGAATGACGTATCTAAAGAAATAACTCTTCATTAGACGTTATCGGAAACCCTATGCTGACGCATCAACAGCGCGACCTTTAACAAGGTTTCTGATAAGGTCTATTCCTTGGCATTCCAATATCTCCCATGCGTTTCCCGATAAGACTCAGGTGGTAATACCCCCGGATCAATAGTAATGGCCCCGGAATGCGCCGAATCCAATACCGTTGCATTGATGGAAAGGTAGCGTTTCAATACATCGGGATGGGGGAAATTCCATCGGTTCAGATAACCGATTGGGATAAATACATAAGTAGGTTTTACGGCGGCGAGGAAGTATTGCGTGGAGGAGGTTTTGCTGCCATGGTGGGGGGCTATCAGAATATCGGTTTTCAGTGCCTCGCCATAATGTTCGACCAACAAGCGTTCCGCGCCTTTTTCAATGTCGCCGGTCATCAGTGCCGAACCCGATGGCGAACTGACCCGCAACACGCAGGAATTGTCGTTCTCGTTGCCCAAGGTGCCGAAGGGCGACAGCATGTCGAATGACACACCGTCCCATTCCCAACTTTGCCCGGCATGGCAAGGTTCTGTGGGGGCGGGTAGCATTTCCGGCACGCTGCTGATAATTTGCCTTACCTCGAAATGACGCAGCAAGGATTCGGCCCCGCCGATATGGTCGTTGTCGCCATGGCTGACCACCAAGGCGTCAATCGCATTCAAACCTTGCTGGCGCAGGAACGGTTCGATGACCGCCTCCCCGGCGTCGAAGTTTTTGCCGAATTTTGCACCCGTGTCAAATACTAGCGTGTGGCTATGGGTTTGCACGGCCACGGCGAGCGCCTGCCCCACATCCAGCAGGGTGAGCCTGAAATGCCCTTCGGCGGGCGGTTGCGGAATGATGGTCAACGCAGGCACCAGCATGACCAAGCCTAGCCAGCGGGCTGGAATCCCTTTCGGTGCCAGCAGCAGTGCCGCGCCGAGCAGCGCGAAGGGCAGCGTCCAAACGGGCGGTGCGGAATGCTGCCATTGCGCCCAAGGCAAATCGGATAGCTTTTGCAATATCCACCAAATCCATTCGAGCGAGATTTCCGCCCAGCCCAACACGAACCCGCCGACCGGGGGAATAATGCCGAGCAACAATGCACCGACAAGGCAAACCGGCGTGAGGATAAAGCCTATCGTCGGCACTGCGATAAGATTGGCGACGGGCGAAATCAGCGAGACTTGTTGGAAGAATATCAACAACAACGGGGCCAGCCCCAACGAAGTGGCCCAGTTGATTTTCCATAAATCGGCCCACCAACCCGATGGGCGCAAGCGGCCGGCGATGGCCAGCAGGATTAGCGCGACCGCGCCATAGGACAGCCAAAACCCCGGTGCCAGCACTGCCAGCGGGTCGTACAAGCTGACCATCAGCAAAGCCAGCGCCAAGGTTGGAACGGGCTTGACATTGCGTTGGATGACGACAGCCGCCATGATGACGAAAATCATGATCATGGCCCGTTGCGTGGGGATGGCGAAATCCGCCAGGGCCGAGTAGAGGAATGCCGCGATGAAGGCCGCCACCGCCGCGATACTGTGCGGCGGGCAGCGCATCACCCCCAGCCAAGAACAGGCAAAGCGCACTAGCAGGAAAACCAAACCACTGATCAAGCTGATGTGGGAGCCGGAAATAGCCACCAAATGGGCCGTGCCGGTGCGGCGCAACACCTCCCATTGTTCTTGGGATATGGCGTTTTCCGTCCCCATGACCAGGGCAATCACGATGCCGGCCATGTCCCGGCCGGCCAGGGTTTTACTAAGCACATCGAATAGCGATTGCCTAAAGCCGGCCGGCGAGAACGGGGACGCATCGGCTAACTTTTGGTTTTTCGCATCTTCGCGCACATAGCCATTGGCCCGGATTCCCTGCGAGAACATCCAAAGTTCATAATCCATGCCGCCCGCGTTGAAAAACCCGTGTGGACGTTTTAGGCGGACGCGCAAGCGCCAGCGTTCGCCTGCTTTCACGATTGCATCTTTCTTATACCAACTGAGCCGGAATTGGCGGGGCAGGTTGGCCCCTGCCGGCTCCAATACGGCATCGGCACGGAAGACAAAACGCAAGCCTTGGTCGAAGTTGTCGGGCAGGTCCTGGACCCTCCCTTCGACCAGCACATCCTGCCTTTCCAGTTCAGTGGGCAAACTATCCTGTAAACGGTAGCTGGCCAACGCTAGGGCCCATAACAAGCCAAATAGGAAAGTGGCTGGAATCCTCAGCCGGATAAACCAGAACAAAACGGTGACAACGCCGCCCAGAACCATCGCCCAAAGCGGCGGGAGGGACGTGAATTGTTGCGCGGAGATGATTCCCGCAACCGCTGTCAATGACAGTCGCAGGGAAAATACTTTGCTTGCGGACAAAATTTCATTCAACTTTTAATATCCAAGCCGTAGAATGAAGCCTTTCAGCACAAGCATTATTCATATCCCTAAGGAAATTTGCGCCCATGTCCAAAAAACTTTTACTGCGTTTCATGCCCGACCGAGAAAAAATCAAGGGTATCAAAGCATTGGAATTTCTCGGGGAAAAATTGCACAGGCCCAACCTGTGGCATTTCAACCGCCGCTCGGTTTCGCTGGCGTTTGCCGTCGGCTTTTGGGCCATGTACACCCCTCCGCTGCCTTGGCAAATGGTGATAGCCGCCGTCTTGGCGATTTATTTCAACGCCAACTTGCCGATTTCAGTCGCCTTGGTTTGGATCACCAATCCGGTGACCTGGCTCCCCATGTATTATGTGGCCTACAAAGTCGGCTCGTTTGCCTTGGGGCAAGGCTCCTTTCAATTTGAACAGTTTTCGCAGCTTTTTTCCATCGAAAAGGCCATGGAACTGGGTACACCCTTGCTGTTAGGCTGCTTTATTCTAATGAATACAGGAGCAATAGTGGGTTATTTCGGTGTCCAGTTTCTGTGGCGCAGGGCCGTGCAGCATAAATTGTTGTTACGCAAATACCGCAACATTCCGCTGGACACTCCGCTGATGGTCAGGGAAACCTACAGAAACTACATGCGTATGTTGAAGCACCGGGAAGAAAACGGCAGGTAGGCCGTTATCAATAGGTGGAACCCCGCATAAATCCACCCCTTTAGGGTGTCCTTCAGTGTGCCATGGTGGCCTGAAGGCCGCCCTACAGGCTAAAAGCATGATGGCTTTGACCCATTAGCCAGTGCAATCGTGTTTTTGGTACCGGGTTGAGTCAGCCACCCCCGCTGCCTCGAATCCCGCCTTGCGCAAACGGCAGGAATCGCAAACCCCGCAGGCCCTGCCCGAATCGTCGGCGGAATAACAGGAAACGGTATGGGCATAGTCCACCCCCAAATCCAGCCCAAGCTTGATTATCTCCCCCTTGCCCAGATCAATCAACGGCGTATGGATTTTAAAGCATTGACCCTCAACGCCAAGTTTGGTGGCAAGCCGGGCCAACTTTTCGAAAGCCTCAATGAATTCGGGACGGCAATCGGGATAGCCCGAATAGTCCACCGCGTTGACCCCGATGAAAATATCCAGAGCGCCCAAAACCTCCGCCCAGCCCAACGCGAAAGCAAGGAACACGGTATTCCGTGCCGGGACATAAGTGATTGGAATTCCATCGGCGAGTTGATTGGGCACGGCTATACTGGTATCGGTCAAAGCCGAGCCGCCGAAGGCATCCAAGCCAATATGCACAGTCTTGTGCTCGACCACACGCGCATGTTCGGCGATATGGCGGGCGGCATTCAGTTCTGCCCCATGGCGCTGCCCGTAATTGAAGCTAAGTGCGTAACATATATAGCCCTGCTGCTTGGCAAGGGCGAGGAGGGTGGCGGAATCAAGCCCGCCGGAAAGAAGTATGATCGCTTTTTTCATTTTTGCAGAATTCAATGACAGTAAACCGCCCGTCGAAATAAGGCTGGGAAGATTTTATCTTAAGGTGCGGTATGTTTGCTGGAAATTGCTTTAATTTCCGAGATGCCTTGTCGCCTTATAAGGCGATTTTTGATTTCCCATTCATCTTTTCCGTCTGGGTCTGCCAGCCAGCGCATCTCCTTGCCCGACAATACCGCCAGCGGCACACCGGCTTGGTATAACACCCGATTGCCCGGCAAGGCGGGAAGTTTGGGCCCGGGCGTGACGATGCCCACCAAGTTCAGCGGGTCGGCGGCGCTGACGGCGCAAATTTCTTCATCATTGGGTTGTTTGCGGATGGACCGCAAGCCCTCCACGGCTTCCGGCAGGGCAAATTGTTCGCCAAAATGACCGGCAATGAAACGTCCCCCGCGTATTTCGCCACGCGCTTCGAGTTTCCGGTATGTCTTTAGCAATTCATGCCATGGCGGCGTGGTGGTTTCCCTTGCCAAAAGGGCGCGGAAGACGACCCCGTAACGGCGTAGAAGCACACCGGCAATGTGTTCAAAAGCGGCCATGTTCACTTGACTTTCAGCTTCGCCGATCCGGTCATTTCCTTCACTCTGCAAACGTGAGTGAGTTAACAGCGACCATCTTCCGGCATCTTCAATGCCAAAAGGATTGATGCCCCGGTAGCGGCGCTTTTTGTCCTCGGGAACCAATAGTGACCGCAATCCCTTGAAACTATCGCAGTTGGCCAGTCCTTTCGCAACCAGTTCGGCCAAGGCGTTTTCCACCTGAGTCTTTAACAAACCGGAGGCATCCACCAATTCCTCAAAGAAAGAGGCACCGTGAGTTTTCAGCGCGTCATAAACCCGCTGCGTACCCCCGGAGATTTCGACCGCCCCGCCACTTGCCGGGCTTAAGCTGCGCCAGGCACCTACGCGACGCCGTTGCAGCAGGGCAATCGGAGAGGCTTTCACCGTCGTCATCGCGGACTGGGCCGGGGTAAGTCGCACCCACACATAGCGGCCCGTTTGACACAGGGCATCCAACCAAGCGGGATCGTAGGCATGGATGCGCGAAGGAAGGATGTCGCCTTCCCATGCCGAAGCGGCGGACTCGAACCCTTCCAGTTGCTCCAACACGGCCGCCAAGGCATCCGGGCCTTCGCCGCGCACATCCGGTCGCACCCTTTGCCATTTGAACAAAAAACGCAAAAAATCCGCACTGGCGACGGGTTCGATTTCTTGGCGCAGCCGGTTGATGGTGTAATGGTGGATGCGGGCCAACAGGCGGCGTTCGCACCATTCCACCCTTGCCCCTTCGGCTGGAACTGGCGAATTGGTAAACTGGCCACGCAGCACAAAACCTTCCGTTTCCAGTTGCAACAGGGCTTGTTCAAGTTGCGCTTGGGGCAGATGCATTTGGCGGGCAATTTGACCAGCCTCCACCGGTCCCAATGCGCCGAGCCTGGCCCGCAGGATTTCCACCATGGCGGTTTCCGGTTCCCAGTGTTGGTTGTCCAAATCAGGCGGTAGCTTTAATTCGGGTTCTATCAAATGCCCGGGATAGAGGGCGCGAAATTGTGGCCAACGCTCGGCGGCAATCCACAATTCGCCCTCAGGAAGTTTCAGTGCCGATGCGCGTCCAAGGCGGGTAAGCCCCGCGAAAAATCCCAGCCAAATGCCGACCGGCCCCGTTTCTTTTGGGTGATGGATATAACCCGTCACATTCAAGGCATCATGCAACTCTTCCAAGTCCTCGGCCTCGGGCCATGCTTCACCGCGAACACGGGCGATGGCGGCATCATCCAGTCTGCCAAGATCGGAGGCAGTGGCGGGATCGAGAAAACGCCGACTGGCGACGGCGCGGGTGCGGCGTTCTTCCAAGGGCGCACCGTCAAGAAAGGTATACGCCCGACTGTTGACGATCTCCGCCGCGAAGGGTGAAGGTTCAACCAAATCGCGGCCAACCACGCGGATTGCCCCTGTTTCGATGCCTCGAATCCGTTCGACCAGCCGGTCTATATCCATGGCCTCGGTCAGGCAATCCTCGATAGCCTGGTAAACCAAAGGATGGTCGGGAATCTCCCGGTCACCGACTATATTTTCCAGACAAGCAAGCTGGTCGGGGAACACGCAAGCGACCAAATCCTCCGCTTGCATCCTCAACAGGTGGGGCTGGGTTTTTTTGCCGCCTTGGAAACGACGCAATGCCAGAGAGCACAAGGCGTTCCAGCGCCAGCGAATCGTAAACATCGGCGCAGCCAACAAGGCTTGTATCAGCAGGTCGCGCACTGTTTTGGAATGCAGAAATTTCGCCACATCTTCCAACGGAAAGCTATGGGAAGTGCTGAGCGAAAGAATAATTGCGTTCTCCGTGGCCGCCGCCTGAAGTTCAAAGTTGAACCCCCGGCAAAAGCGTTTGCGTAGGGCCAAACCCCACGCACGGTTCAGCCGACTGCCCAGTGGCGAATGGATGATAAATTGCATCCCGCCGGATTCGTCAAAGAATCGCTCAAACACCACGGTGTCGAAGCTAGGCATGACCCCCAATGTCGCTTGGGCAGCGGCGATATAAGCCACGGCTTGCCCAGCCGCCCGTTGGGACAGGTTAAGCCTTTGTCTCAGCCAAATCGTGGTTGCCGCAATTCCAGCCGAAGAAAGCCCTTCGGGCTGCCCCAACAGATGCTCGGCAATGGCAACCCGCAACCTGGAAACCGCAAAAGACAACTCATGGGTTCGCCCCGGTGCTTCACCAAACCAAAACGGGATACTCGGCGGTTGCCCTTTGGCATCTTCCACACGGAGGGTGCCTGCTTCCAATTTACGCACCCGCCAACTGGCATTGCCGAGTTGGAAAATGTCGCCGGCCATGCTCTCGATGGCGAAATCCTCGTCCACCGTGCCGATGAATTCCCCGGAAGGCTCCAAAATAACCCGGTAATCGGCATTATCGGGAATCGCCCCGCCGCAGGTTATGGCGGTGAGTCTTGCGCCTTTTCTGGCCCGCAGTTTGTGGTTGATGCCATCGCGGTGCAGATAGGCCGCCCTCTGTCCACGCCGCGTGCTGAAACCTTCCGCCAACATTTTCACCACATCGTCGAATTCGCGACGCTCTAAGCTACGGTAGGGCCAAGCCCTGCGCACCCAATGGAAAAGTTCATCTTCGACCCAATCCTCGCAGGCGACCATGGCGACGATTTGCTGTGCCAATACATCCAGCGGCTTGGGGGGTATGGATAATAAGTCCAACTCGCGGAGACTGATCGCATCCAACAAGGCCAGACATTCGATCAAGTCATCGCGGCTGGTGGGAAACAGCCGGCCTTTAGGTGTGCCCCCGGCGAAATGCCCCGAGCGGCCCACCCGTTGCAGAAACGTGGCGATGGAACCCGTCGTTCCGAATTGGCAAACCAGATCAACGTCGCCAATGTCGATGCCCAATTCAAGGGAAGCCGTCGCCACCAGTGCTTTGAGTTTGCCCGCCTTCAAACGGCATTCGGCGGACAGTCGTTGCTCACGGGCCAGGCTACCGTGATGGGAGGTGATATTCTCTGCCCCGATGCGCTCGCTCAAGGCACGCGCCAATCGTTCCGCCATGCGCCTAGTGTTGACGAAAATCAACGTGGTGCGATGCCCTGCTATCAGTTCGGCCATACGGTCGTAGACAGACCTCGCCGCGTCGTTGGACAACACCGCCTCCAACGTCGAGTCTGGCAGTTCAATGGCAAGATCGAGCTTCCTGACATGGCCCGCATCGACGATGTGGCAATCGCTATCACCCCCCTCTGGAAAAGGGGGGCAGGGTGGATTTCCCACCAGAAACCTCGCTACTTCCTCAATCGGTTTCTGCGTGGCAGAAAGCCCAATCCGATTCAAGCGCCCACCAACCAAACGCTGCAACCGTTCCAGCGATAGCGATAGGTGGGCACCGCGTTTTCCGCCGACAATGGCATGAATTTCGTCTACGATGACGGTCTTCACCGATTTCAGCATCCGCCGCCCGCCCTCGCTCGTAAGCAAAATGTAAACCGATTCTGGCGTAGTCACCAAAATGTGCGGAGGCTGCTTTAGCATGGCAGTCCGCGCCATGGCAGGCGTGTCTCCGGTGCGCACCATGGAGCGGATCGCCACCTCGGTGTAACCTTGCTCGAACAGCTTGCGGTTAATGCCTTCCAGAGGTTGCTGAAGGTTTTTCTGGATGTCGTTGCTGAGGGCTTTAAGCGGGGAAATGTACAGTACTTGGGTTGCCTGATCCAAGCCATGGTTAACGCCCAAGCGCACCAGTTCATCGATAGCCGCCAGGAAAGCGGCAAGGGTTTTGCCTGACCCGGTGGGTGCGCTGATCAGCGTATTCCTGCCGTCCTTAATCGCTGCCCAAGACTGGGCCTGGCAATCCGTCGGGGCTTGGAAAGTCTCGTCAAACCAAGCTGAAACAGCAGGATGGAAGTTTTTTAGGATCATAAGTCTTGTTGGATGCCACCAATGACTTCCCACTTGGTTTTGCCACTGTCAACCCGCTATCCCATGGCCTCTTTGCCCACTTTAAATACTGTGCCTAGTCGAAAAGTTCCGTGAACATGACACTATCCCACTGAAAGGGAGGGCAAGACGCGACGCGATCATGGTGCTGGGATATTTCAACGTGCGATCCCTTCACGCGCAACGACTGAATATAGGTTTCGCAATCTCTTGATGGGGTTGGCATACGCTTGGATGACTCGATGAGGGCATAGGCAAAGCCGGCTTTATGAATCGCCCTCAAGTTTCCCGACATGTCGAGATGAAAGTTACAGGGCCATGGGACACTTAAGCCCAGGCGGATGTCAGAACCCTTGGCCGTTCGCGCAACCAAACCGCAAAGACCATTCCTATCCTCCAGCCTTAATTGAGTCGAGGCAATGCTTGCTTGTAAGTTCTGATTCACTTTCGAATCTTCAATTCCCGCACAAGATACTGAGAATAAAGTGACAATCGCAAGAAAAAGGGCCTGCCACGCCAAATGCTTCATGAAAGCTCCCAGAACCAAACTTGCGCTGACCTGTTAGCCGGGTCGGAATAGGTTTTAGTGATACCCTTGTTCCATAGATCGATGTGATCGCCCGTTCTGGCCGTACTCCCGGATCGAGTAAAGCAGTCCTTAAATAAAATAATCCCCGTCTTGGTGCCAACTGCAATCTTGGCTCTGGCTCCATTTGTGTAAATGACGGGTCTGCCTAGATGGTTCCTCCAAAGCCAATTGGCTAGAGACTCGGCATCTCTTGCGTGACCGTGACTACACTTTGGTTCCGAGTAGGTTTCATTGTTGACCTTGATAGTTTGTTCCGTATTCAAGGCAATGCTCATGCGTATTGCGCATTGATTTTCCCATCCGCCGTCGCAAGGGGAGTTTTCAGTAGGATAACCGTTCCATAAATTAATGAAGGACGGTGCTGCCATTTGAGTTTACCTCTGTAAGTTAGTGATACACATAGTATATAAAATAAGAGCCGGGTCGAGGGCAGGGCGTTCCCATGAGTTCAATCCCGGCTATCAATTTTGTGTGAGATGTGTAAAGCCACACGGCTAATACCTAGGCCGCAACTCTCACTCAAACCCAAAATAAACCGAGGGGCGGGGTGAATTTTTTCAAACTTACCGTCCTCCAATTGCATTTAACAGTTCCTCCAGGCGTTTCTTGCCCATTTCAAGCGAATATTGCTCATTGATCTTAGCCAAACAAGACTGGCTAAGCCTGGTCCACAACGGCTCGTCTTGGTAAAGCCTTACCACAAGTTCCGCAAAAGTGGCCGGGTCATCGGCTACGAGTATATGTTCGCTATTGACAAAACCCATGCCCTCCACGGCGATGGTTGTTGCAACAGACGGCACACCAAAGCTCGCGCTCGTTCCGATCTTGCCCTTTATTCCCGCGCCGAACCGCAGGGGCACGACGGTCATTTTGCAATGATCAAAATATTCAGCCAGATCCTGCACAAATCCAACGACGACGACTCCCGCATGATTTTCCAATGCTTTAATGTGATCAGGCATTTTACTGCCGATAATCAAAAATTGAACTTCCGGTAATGAGGAACGGACTAAAGGCCAAATTTCTTTGACGAAATACTCGACAGAATCAATATTAGGCAGATGTTCAAATCCACCGATGAAGACGATGTCCTTCCGCTCCGAAAAAGAGCGTTTGCATCCCGTGATTTCCCTCATGAAAGGCATTACTGTCAAACGAAGGCTTGCGTCCTGTTGGCGCAATAACGGTGCTTCGGCCTCACTGATGACGATAGTCATATCGCATTTTCGCATCAAATCAAATTCAGTCTCCTTCATCTGTTTGGCTAGCCCCGCCATCTCCGCCGATCCGGTGACAGCGGCTTCGCGTTCTTGCCGAAGGTGGTGAAGGTCCACCGTATTAAAAATAATTTTGGCTTTGGGGCAGAGACGCTTGATAGCGTTAAAGTTACGATTGGCAACATTGGCACGGGTCAAAAAGACAAAATCAAACGCTTTGCCATTTGCCATTAAATAGTGTTTTAAAGTAGGGACATTGGGGGTATAAAGGCATTCCACGCCCATTTGTTGGAATTGCTCGGTGTAGCCTTCCAAATACATCAAATCCTCTGGCGCGAATGTCACTTTGTAGCCGAGTTCACTCAGCGTCTTTTGCAAATAATAGGCATCCAATGAGCCTGAATCTTGGTCAGGCATTGGAAACGTTTCATCAATGATCAAAATTCGTCCACGCACCATTCGGTCGCGATCAAGATACCGCAGACCCCCTATCTGGTCATCCCTGTTAACTTCGGCCAATTGGCTAATTCCACTTTCATCCTCACTAAGCGTACTTGTTTCGTCTTGTTTGTAAGCAGATAACTTTCCATGTTCAAACATTCTTTTCATGGCTAATGAACTTTCCTCGAAGAATGATGAGTATTTTCTACGGCTTACCGTTGCAAGCCTTTCCAATTCTTCGCGTCCGTTGTTCTGGGAGATCGAAATCAAGCTTTTAGCCAGGGTTTTCAGGTCGGGGTGGGAGTGTTGCGGATCGTGGCTTTCTATGCCTTTCGCACCCCAAGATGTAGTCAACAAAGGCATGCCAAAGGCCATAGCCTGCACCGTCTTGACATTAATACCCGTGCCCATGGTCACTGGCGACACAATCAAATCCATGTCGGCGTAGAATTGCGCAATATCGGGTACGAAACCATGCATATTCACCCAAGTTTTTTGAAAAATTTCTGCCTGATCCAATGGGAGTAATTCAATGATGGTTTTTAATTGTCCCGCCAAATGAAGGGTAAATGGACAGGGCTCACCATGAAGCCGACAATCAATCGCTTCAAGAAACTCCCGGACAATCTTTAAGTTAATTAGGTTGGCACTTGCCACTATGCCGACCGTGTGAAGGCCACTGAAACTTTTTTCAATAAATTTCGGTTCTTCCAGATGGGGAACGACGATGGCTGTTGAACGGCCAGTTACGCTGTCGAAGTACCGGGCTTCCTCCTCCCTTCTAGCAACGACGATGTCCGCCCGGCGCAGGTAAGCCCCCTCTTCCTCAGGTGTGCAGGAGAAAAATTCCAGAGGTAGACCCTTGGCGCGTAGCATTTCGTAGCGGTTGCCCATCTTGTCGTGGGTATCAATGACTTTCAATATAAACGGCGGTACGAACTCAAGCAATTTGGACTGGAATACATAGGAGCAAAACACCACGTCTATTTCGTATTTGAGACAAAGCTCGAAGACTATCTCCCCTAAGCCTTCTTCATACCAGCTATCATAAGGAATGGACTCGCCATTTGCCCCAAGGGGATGTGTATTGGGAAGAATATCCAGCGTGTCCCAACGGGCTTCCATGTCTTTAATATCCGTCTCTGAAAACATACAACTTTCAAGAAGGGCAAAATGCACCTTGTGTCCCATTTGTTGGAAGCGCCGACCAAATTCCTGAATGGTGGCTTGGTTGCCGTGGTTACTCGGATGAGAGGGAAAAGGGCTGAAATATAGTATGTTGAATCGGCCTTGTTGACGACGCGACATGGAAGTGGGCGGCGGTGAACGCAAGGAATTGAGCATGCCAGTCCATTCCGATTTGCTTACAGATTGCCTAGAAGATTTAACGTAGGCTCTGGATTTGGATAGATTTTGTCTTGATTTCCAAATTTGATAAGATTGAGTTCTGGAAAACAAAAAACTAAAGTATTTATAAAATATACTCTGTAGTGCCAATCGATGATTGGTTGCCAAAGGCAGTAAGTGATAAGCCTTTCGGGCAAGATTCAAAAAAGCTGTGACCAAAATGTTTTTCATGACGGAACATGTTCACGGTTAATTTTTTAAGGCTTGAACCAAGGCCAAGATTCATGCCTACGGATTGGACGCATCGCGGCAAGGCATGGGTGAAGAAGCTTGCGCATCGGTCAAATTAATGGGCCAATTGCGCCATTTTACCATTTTCAGCGATTTCCAACCATAAAGCGCCTGCCGTTAAATTCCAGCACAACGCCGTCAGCCTGGATGTCCTGTAATATTTCGCCGCCAGGAAGCCGATCACCTTTGCTGTATTTCACCATGTTAATCACGGCAAAACGTTCCGCGGGGTTGTTTGAGTAGGCTAGGACATTGATCTTGATATGCGCATTGTCTTTTGTCCCCCGCAGCGTTTCTTTTGAGGTAGGGACGGGGATATTCAAATCTTGTTCCTGGCCTTCATCCCTTTGCCCGGTCATCATTTTGACAGAGGCAAGACGTTCTTCAGAAATCAATGGCTTTTGATTTTTTTCAATGATTTGTGCTGCATCTTCCCAGGTACGTCCTGCCATGGGCTTGCCGCTTGCCTCCCCCAAGGCCGGCGGTGCAAGTGTAGGTTCAGGTTTGCTTGGCGCAGCTTGCCGGGGTTCGACTGAGGGGACGGGCTGTTTTGCTTGATAGGGGGCTGGCATAGCCAGTGGTTTTTCCGTCGGCTTGACGATCACTGGAGAGGTGGGTACTTCAACCTTGCCAGTTTGCCCAACCGGATTGACAGGGGGCGGGGCGGGGTTTTTGATGGTGCTGATCAGTGTGTTCCGATGTTCGGCTTTGGGGGAAAGCGGTTGGATGGGCTTGACTGATTTCCCAGACGCTGGCGACGGTTCGGGTGGTTTGATGTCATTCTTGCCATTGACCAAGAAGTGCCAAACCAAGACACAGTTAACAGCAAGCAACAGCAATGCAGCCAGCCAAGGCAGCCAGTTTCTGCGCCGGACTGGCTGAACGGACAATATTTCCGGTAGGGACGGTGCCTCGCTGAGTTGCCTTTCGCGTTCGGCCTTGCGGAGTGCTTCAAGAATATAAGACATATATATTCAGCTTAATCTTTAGTTTTAGCTAGGCTTGGCCACACGTAATCGGGGGAAGCCTTCAGCAATTGAATCATTGTCATCGGCCCCACTTCGCCATCCGGCAGCAAACTGTTATTGCGCTGAAAACCCATGATAGCGTGTTGTAGACGGTCATCGAATAATGTTTCTTTGCCCGGTGCGGCGGGTTCATTCAATTGCAGCCTGATCCAGCGGACGGCCTCGTTGCTTTTCCCAAGCTTGAGAATGCCTGAGGTATCACCGGGTGGCTTCCACAAAAGGGTGAAATTTCCCCGCCAATAGGGAAGCATCTCCGTCAGGTCCAGGCTATGGTTGGATTTCCCCATGCCCAACCAGCATTTTTGACCTTGCAAGCCTATCACCGTGGCATATCGATTTGACCCGTCTGGCAACATAAATTCCAAAATTGCGGGATGGTCGAGTTTACTTAACAAAGATATACCGCCGTTGGACGACAGACAACGCAAATTATTTTGCTTGGCGAAGAGGCATTCATCATTCGCCCCTTCGGGTCCATTACTCCCCCATACGGAAAAAAGCCTGGCAAACGCGGCCTCTCGCGTAAGGTCCGTGGCGGAGATCAATGTCATAAAACCCGTTGCCTCAGCGGATGCTGCCTTAACGCCCTGAGGGGGAATGCCATCTCCAGAGGGGGGCTCGTCGGCCCTTTTGGTGTAGACTTCCTTTTTGTCTGGCTGCTTATCGGTATGCTTGAGGGGTGTGGCATCCAGAAAACCCATGAGATGTGGGCGGAAAGCTTCCTTATCGAAATACAAGCCTGTCGCAAGCGACATTAGTGCAATAGCCGCAATAAGCCCGAATGCCATTCTTGCCGGTTGATTTCGACTAGGGGGCAGTATTTCCTTGGCCGCCTTGCGCACAATGCCGCTGCCCACTTCCAGCTTGCCCAAGGTGTAGGCACCTAGCAAGGAACGGTCGCAGATGAGGTTGAGCAGCCGTGGGATGCCCCCCGACAAACGGTGTATCTTGCCGACAGCCAAACGGCTGAAAATCTTGCGGGTGACGCCGCTGACTGCCAAACGGCGGCTAATGTAGGCTCCGGTCTCCGCCAATGAAAGCGGAAGCAGGTGGTAGCGGGCAGTGATGCGTTGGGACAATTGACGCAAGTTTGGCCGTGCCAATAGCGTATTCAACTCAGGCTGGCCGACTAGGATGATCTGTAAGAGCTTGCTTACATTGGTTTCTAGGTTAGTCAACAGACGGATTTGTTCAAGCACGTCATAGCTTAGATTCTGTGCTTCGTCGATCAGGACAATCGTGCGTCGGCCACGCGCATGGGTGTCCATCAGATGATGATTCAACAAATCGATCAACCGCCTTATGCTGGTTTTTTCTCCGGGATTGGAAATTTTCAACTCGTCGCAAATGCTGGCAAGCAGTTCCCTCGCGTTGAGCCTGGGGTTGAAAATCAGCGCAATGTCCACGTCTTCCGGCAATTGTTCCATCAGGCATCTGCACAAGGTGGTCTTGCCTGTCCCCACCTCCCCGGTGAGGACAACGAACCCCCCGCCGATGCTTATCCCATATAATAAGTGCGCCAAAGCCTCGCGGTATTGCGGGCTCAAGTAGACATAACGCGGGTTGGGTGCAATGGAAAAAGGAGGGGCGGTAAAATTAAAATGTTGTTCGTACATGATCCCGGATAATTCGCCGTCGTTTGAAACTCGCGTAACGCTGTTTGGCGGGGACTACGATCAACTCTTTGATTTGGCGGAGAGGGAGGCAATTCACATTGATTATAAAGCATTGAAAAATAATATAAACCTAAAGAACATATACTTTTATGCCCCCAATAAATGCCCCCATTAAGGATAAATACTATCCATTTCTGAATAGATCGAGGGTAAGTTTATAAGGCTTTCTTTGTCTTAGCAAGTTAAGCGGGAACAAACATGATCTAAGCCAAAAACCGCGACAATTCTGCTTACTCTACAATTTTGGTTGCTATAAAGCCTTTGCAGTTCCCGCTTAAAAATGTATATTTTATAGCATTTTTTAAGGCAACTCCATAGCAAGCATTCTTAGAATAAATTGTGATAAATCAACTAATTCATAAGTCTAAAAAGCTCTATAATGTTCTTATAAGCACATAATATGCCAAAAAGTTATAAAAATGGTTCTGATGAAGAAAAAAAGTCGAAAAGCGCGCGAGAGTGGCGGGGTCACGAGTGCGCGCAACCCCACAAAATCCAACAATTATTGCGCACACGTTTGGCATGATAATTTATTTTAATAATATTCATGCCAACACTTTGTTATATCTAATCTGTAGATTTATATAACATATTTCTGTTATATATCTTTTAAAGATGAATTGAATATACATCTATTATTAATCATGGATGTTTAAAGTTACTTTCACGCCCTACCAATTTAAACCTAACAAGCGCAAAGCCCTTACCAAGGTGGAAGCCTAGCCGCTGATCGGGAAGGCCCGTGCCGGTCGCTCATGCCTTTCGAGGTTCCGGCCAGAACGTAGCCGGTCGCTTGGCAATGGGCTTGCCCTTGGTTCCGGCCAGAACGTAGCCGGTCGCTTGGCAATGGGCTTGCCCTTGGTTCCGGCCAGAACGTAGCCGGTCGCTTGGCAATGGGCTTGCCCTTGGTGGTGGCATTGGTCGAGGTTCCGGCCCTGCCCATCAGCGTCAAGCCAGAACGGGAAGGCCAGCACCTAGACGGTGATGGGGAAGGCCCGTGCCGGTCGCTCATGCCTTTCGAGGTTCCGGCCAGAACGTAGCCGGTCGCTTGGCAATGGGCTTGCCCTTGGTTCCGGCCAGAACGTAGCCGGTCGCTTGGCAATGGGCTTGCCCTTGGTGGTGGCATTGGTCGAGGTTCCGGCCATGCCCATCAGCGTCAAGTCAGATCGGGAAGGCCAGCACCTAGCCGGTGATGGGGAAGGCCCGCGCTTGCGGTCGCTCAGCAATGGCCTTGCCCTCGGATGCGCTCGGCTTGTGGTGTCGAGGTCGCCAGATCGGGAAGGCCGCGCCGGTCGGCAAGCCCTGCTTGGCGGTCTAGGTTGGAAGATCGGAAGGCCCTCGCCATCGGGCAAAACCCCGGTCAAGGTGGAAGCCTGCACACTAGCTTGGTGGTGTGCAGATGGGCAAACGGAATCCCCTATTTTCAGCCGCCCTAACTTTTCCCCAAGGTCATTGAAGGCAATCAATGAGACAAAAACGGATTGCTCGGCATCTATCGAAACTCGGATAAATGCCGTAGCAAAGGGGTTCCCATTCTTGGTTTGACGGTTGATAGGGTCTTTCAACAGCTTGCCGGATAGAAGCACATCAAACATTAGCAATCCGTTTCTGTCACGCTTTTATTTCTGCAATATTCGCTATTCCCTGAATTGCTACCCTTTACCAAGTGCATTGCCATAGTAAAGTTATGAGAACAAGCCGGACATTTAAAATCTAGGGTTTCATTGGCTTTAAACACCTTGGAAGTGAGGGCTTCTGTGGGACTATTGCAAATTGGGCAAAATGTTTTCATTGGTGTATTTCCGTAGTGGTTGATTGAAAAAAGTGGTTAACGTAAATCAAATAAAACCTTCAAAATTCCCTAATGGTAATTAGGCATATGGTTTTTCTTTCAGTATAATTTCCTTTCGTAATTTACTAGCGGTGGCATGGCTATAAGAGTCAACTTTAAGCGGTAATGATTTTAATGATTCAAAAATGGCTCTAATTGATTCATCATTATCATAACATAGCTGATACATTGCGCATTCCTTAATAAAGTATGGCTTATTTATGAAAAGATTTTTAAACCTATCCTCAGGTACTTTGTTACTCATCATCATCTCATAAGTATAAGGTTCTGGATATGCCTTTAGCAACAAGGCAAATACAGGCTTTAAAATACATTCAACACTTTCAATTGCTTCACTAAGTTTATATTCCGCATAATCCTTTCTTAATTGCGATACATGTGTAGTTACATCCCTTAAACTTACCGAATATTGTAATTTTGCCTTATCCCTATCAAAAGCCAATGTATCAGCATAGCTTTTATATTCTTCGGACAAATTAGCAAGTGCAAATTGTTCTTCCTTTAGTTTTTTAAGCTTTTCGGGTTTTTCGCCTTGACTCATTAACTCTTGGATTTTTGCTTTTAAATCGTTCGCCTCTTTATTGGCATTATCGGCAAGCTGTAAGGTTTCCGCTACCTTGGCGGTGATGTCTGCGAATATCTGGTAATCATCATTTGCCTTTTCCCTATATGCCTTTAGCTGTTCAAAACTATTGGCTAGTATTTCCTCTGGCGTTTTGGCTTCGGCTATCGGTACGATAAAAGTTTTACTGGATAGAACTGGATTTTCAGGTTCGCTTGGGGAAATGGTTTCTTTGGTTTCTTCGGTTTCTTTGGGTTCTTCTGGTTTGCTAGTGGCAAAATCAACAATCTTTGTAGCAAGTTCTTGTATGTCCATGATAGGCTCCAATGGTTGGGTTAAGGGTTGGTTAATAAGGCATTCAGCCGCAAGGCATAGACCCGCATAGAATTGCCATGAATGCGCTTCTTGATGGATAGGCGGTTTTTGCCGTTTTCCTTATCCGTTCTAGCCAGCAATCCCTTGCCGTGAATTCGGTTGAACACGGTGGCTTTCTTTGTTGCCAAGCTTGCCCCGTGTTCTATGGCATAGCCGCAAGCCACGGCATAACTGGCCTTGCCGTCCAGGTAGAGTATCGAATCATCAAGCCAGCCAACTAGCTGGCCTTGGGGGGCAAGGCATAGCCGTTTGCCGATTTTCCAGCCTAAGGCATTGGCGGTGCTCGGCCCCGCAGCCTTGGGTATCCCTAGCGGCCCGCCGCCCAAGTCGAACACATGCCCGCGCCCGGTCGCCAGTGCCGAGCGTAGCAAGGATAAAAAGCAATCGGCTCCATCCTGGCCTAGCCATTGTGGGTCTGTTTGTTCTTCGCTTGGCTCTTGTTTCACGGGTTCCTGTAGCAGATCCCAAAGCGCCTGACAGCATCCATTTTCAAACGCTTTTACCTTGTCATTTTCGATGTTTCCGCGCTCAAAAACGTACCGAACAAGGGCGGAAACTTTGCGCGTCAATTCCTGTGCAAGTTCAACGTTCATTTTTGCGTATTTTTATGCATTAATTATTATGTAAATCATGGACATGTCTAAAAATCAGCGTAAATACATAAATCTATGTCTCTCTACCTCTGAGATTTTGGGATTTTGGGGAACCGGAAGGCTGAAACCCGTGCCAGCCGTGGCTTTAAGCGGTTCCCCAAAATATTTTGCTTTGGGGAACCGGTCAAACCCACGCCATTACTAGCTTTTATAGCTCTGGTTCCCCAAAATCCCAAAATATTAAGAGGTATAGAGCTCTTCATTCTTAAAGTCCCTTGCTGACAAGACATAGAGCCACTTCGGAACGCCGCCAATTTTCACCCTAACTTGTGGCTTTTCCCGTCCATCGTTCTCCCTTGTAGTTCTTGCCAACAAGCCCTTTTCCTTGATGCGCTTCCAAAGGGTGTTCTTCCCTATTTCGATGGTCCGCCCTTGTTCTCTGGCGTAAGCCTGCGTAACCGCGTAAGTCGCTTCACCATCAAGACACAACTCCCTATTGTCTTTATCGGTCCAGCCTATGCACTGGCCTTGGGGCTTAAGGTGTTCAACAATCTTTTTATCTTCATGAGTAACGGTATGGGTCTGCCATCCCCAAAAGAAGGGGTTTTCATTGGGTGGCCCTTGAGTTAGCTTGTCGGAAACATGACAGCGGCCCGCGCTTAAAGCGGAATAGACCAAGGCGAAGAAACGCTTTACCTCGTCCTCTTCGCCTTGGCTTTCGCTTTGCCTTGTCATCAAGCTTTGCAAGGATTTTTCCGCCCGTTTTTCAAAATCGGCTATTTCCTTGGCGGGGATTGTGCCGGTTTGCATAATGAACTCAGCAAACAGACAAAGCCCGGCCTTCAGGCTTGCATAGTCACTTGCGGTTCGAGCATGGGCAGTTGCAAACTCAAGACTTAATGCCCTTTCCCTGAATGTTCGGATTATGCCGGGAAGCTTTTTTTTCAACTCTGCCATTTGGGGGGCAAGCCATTGCAGATAAGCGGACATGACTTGACGAAACAGGCCGTCCATTGCCGATTTTTGAAGCTGGCTTAACTTGGTCCGGTCAATGTCGCCTTTCGCCAGTTCGATGACAGTAAGCCTAGCCCTACAAGATTGGTTTCTCGGCAAGTCTTCGCCGGTGGCCAGCACAAAGCAACGTGGATAAAGCGCCGCCCGTTCCTTGCGGTTGGCGGTTAAGGTTGATCGCCCCGATTGATTGCCCACGCCCCGAAAGATTGCATCCGCCTTGGCGTGTAGCTTGTTGACATCGTTCGCCCCTCCCAAGGGTTTGAAATCGTCCACGACCATCAAGGCATCCTTGGCCGCGTGTGTTTTGCGCTCTATGCCGCCTGTGGAGTCGGTAAAGTTTGAAGGGATATGCCGCCCGTCAAATTCGCCAAAAAACGCCAAAGCCAAAGCCGCCGCCTCGCTTTTAAAGTTTCCGGTCGAGCCATAGAGCCAGCCGCCATGGTCGATGGGAGCCGCCTCGCCGGTGGGAGTGCGGAAAATCGCCGCCAACAGATAAGCGCCTAGTTCCGGGACGTTTGGCGCAAGCACGGCAAGCTCTAGGCTTGCCCGTATCGCCACGCCAAGCTCCTCAGCTTTTGGCGGGTTGGGTAGTCGGTAAAGCCTCATGTGTTGCTCGCCGGGGTTTACCTCTGTCCCTTCATGGTTGCCATCCGCACCAATGGAGCCGCCTCCGTGCAAGTATCGCCATTCATCGCCGTCTAAACATCGCCAGCCGGTGTGGGTGTATACCGTCTTTTGGGTTATATCTTCGGATAGTTCTTGAATTGCATCGCGTAGTTGATCGCGGTTGCTGCTTCCCGCGTAAACAATCGCACATGCCCCCAATTTTGCAGTTACCCAAGCCATTCCCGCAAAATTGGCCGCTGGAATTTCAATGCCGGGAAAGGTTCGCTTGTTGTTGGCAAGCTTGGCTTCGATTAGAAAAAAGGTTTCTATTTCGTCGCCATTGTCGTGTAACACTTCCGTCATTATTCTGGCTTTGAAGTTACATAATGGCTTTGGTATATGGGAATCAGGTTTACAGATGCGCCCTTCTTCGTCGATAACATAGCGCGGGTTGGCTTTGCCATTTTTCGGGGTTTGGCTATCGGGTTTAGATGTACTGGCTTGCTCGGTGGTTTTGCTTTTTTGTGAGGGTTTCCGGTTGGTTTTGGCGGGTTGCTGTGCGTTGTCAATGACAAGCTTAAGCTTCTGGCCGTCGTCTGCCTTTTTGGGGGTTACATCGTCAAACATGGCCTTCATCCCTTAGTCTTTTCATCCAGTCGTTAAAGTCATCCCCTGTAGTGGACCCTTATGTCAAGACAGTTTACTGCCGAATTTAAGATGGTAAGCCATCACTTGCAGCGGAACGGCGCTGCCCCGATTCGACTTCTGTTTCCGTGCGAGAGGTTTCCTTCTCGCTGAATTTGTCTACGATCTTGGCCCCCCCGCCACTGCCTGTCCGGTACACCC
>Ga0194062_1000131_pt1 | contig 31066 bp, 40 predicted proteins | sample SepL2225m_MetaG_FD_155481 | JGI IMG/M metagenome (GOLD analysis project Ga0194062, IMG submission 155481) | Anoxic zone freshwater microbial communities from boreal shield lake in IISD Experimental Lakes Area, Ontario, Canada - Sep2016-L224-25m | ecosystem: Environmental > Aquatic > Freshwater >... | reverse complement strand
TGCAAAGGCCTGCGAGCGGGAGGGCGTGATCCCGTTATTGGCCAGCGGCCGCGAAGCGCACCATCCCGGCCCGGAGGCCCGTTTCGCCGAGGCCGGCGAGGCGCCCGCCGCCACGGCCAGTGCGGTGATACGGATGCGCCACCGGCTGAAGACGGCGGAAGGCAAGGCGATCTACGCACGGCGCAAATCCACGGTGGAACCGGTGTTTGGCATCATCAAACAGGTGATGGGCTTCCGCCAGTTCCTGATGCGTGGATTGAAGGCCGTGACGGGGGAATGGACGCTGGTCTGCATCGCCTACAATTTGAAGCGGCTCCATGTGCTGGCGGGATAACTTTGCCCAAAGGGAAGGAAAAGCCGCATTAATGTCGAAAAACGCTCCATAAAGGGGCGAATTAAGGCGTGGCAATCGTTTTTCAGCCTTTTTGAGGAAGGGAAACTGTCGTACAACTCTAAGTCGGACAGGCTCCTAGTCCACAAGTTCGGTAACGACGTAGGGTCGGGTTCCAAACCCGCCCTTGCCGGGAAAGCAGACGAAGGCACCAAAGCCTTCATCGAATCGCTGCGAAAACTGCCGCCAGACTTCAAGGCCAAGGGCGACCTGTATGTGTTCGTGGACGAATGCCACCGCACCCAATCGGGCGACCTGCACAAGGCCATGAAGGAGATTCTGCCGAATGCGCTGTTCATCGGCTTCACCGGCACACCGCTGCTGAAAACGGACAAGCAAAAAAGCATCGAAATCTTCGGGCGTTACATCCTCCACACCTATAAATTTGACCAGGCGGTGCGCGAAGGCGTCGTGCTGGATTTGCGCTACGAGGCGCGGGACATTGACCGGCAACTCACTTCCAAGGGCAAAATCGACCAATGGTTTGAGGCCAAGACCAAGGGTCTAAACGACCTTGCCAAGGCGCAACTCAAACAGAAATGGGGCACGATGCAACGGGTGCTATCCAGCCAGTCGCGGCTGGCGTGGATCGTCGCCGATATTTTGTTGGACATGAACGAGAAGCTGCGCCTGATGGACGGCCACGGCAATGCCATGCTGGTGGCGGGCAGCATATACGAGGCTTGCAAGTTCTACGAGTTTTTCGCCAAGACCGAACTCAAAGGCAAGTGCGCTGTCGTCACCAGTTATGCGCCGACAGTGGCCGATGCCAAGGGCGAAACCACGGGCGAGGGCGAGACGGACAACCTATTGAAGTATGGGGTCTATTGCCAGATGTTGGCGGACTGGTTCAACGAACCGCAGGAGACCGCCATCAAGAAGGCGGAAAAGTTTGAGCAGGAGGCCAAGAAGAAATTCATAGCCGAGCCGGGCCAGATGAAGCTGCTGATCGTGGTGGACAAACTCCTGACCGGCTTCGACGCGCCTTCCGCCAGCTACCTCTACATCGACAAGGAAATGCGCGGCCACGGTTTGTTTCAGGCCATCTGCCGCGTCAACCGGCTGGACGGCGAGAGCAAGGATTACGGCTATATCATCGACTACAAGGACTTGTTCAAGAGCTTGGAAGGTGCCGTGACGGACTACACCAGTGGCGCACTGGATGGTTATGATAAAGCGGACGTGGCCGGTTTGCTGGGAAACCGGTTGGAAAAGGCGAGGGAGGATTTGGAAGATGCCCGCGAGGCCGTCAAGGCGCTGTGCGAGCCTGTGGCGGCTCAAAAGGATTTACTGGGCTACTTTCACTATTTTTGCGCCAAGGATTCGGGCAATGCCGAACAACTCAAAGAGAACGAACCGAAAAGGCTAAAACTCTACAAGTTCGTGGCCGCGCTGCTACGAGCCTATGCCAGCATAGCCAACGAACTGGCCGAAGCGGGTTATACCCCGGCGGAGATCGACAAAATCAAAGCCGAGGTGGACCATTACGCCAAGGCGCGCGATGCCGTAAGGCTCAACAGTGAGGATTACATTGATACGGGAAGATGTCAAAATTGCTGGATGCCCTGATCGAACTGCGCCGCAAGGGTATGTTGAGCTACAAGGACTACTTGGCAAAAATCGCCACGCTGACCAAAGAGGCGGTCAAGCCGGAGGGCGGCGGGCCATATCCGCCAAACATAAGCACAGCCGCGAAACGAGCGCTCTACAATAATTTAGAACATGACGAAGCACTGCGCTGGCCGTGGATGCTGCGGTGCAGGGTGGCCGCATGGACGGCTGGCGCGATAACACAATGAAAACCAAGCGTGTGCGGCTGGCAATAAAGGCGGTTCTTGAGCAAGCGCACAGCGATGAATCGGGGACTGTCTACGCGGGTATTCAGGATGGTCAAGGCGGTTACAACCTCGAAGCCGAAACCACCCGGATTCTCGAACTGGTTAAGAACCAGCGTGAATACTGAAAACCACCACATCACCGTCTCCGGCATCGACGTGGAAGTCGTGCGCAAGGACATCAAGAATCTGCACCTTGGTGTCTATCCGCCTCATGGGCGGGTGCGCGTGGCCGCTCCCTTGGTGGTCAGCGACGAGGCGGTGCGCCTGGCGGTGATCGACAAGCTGGCATGGATCAAGCGGCAGCAAACAAAATTTGCCGAGCAGCCGCGTCAATCACAGCGCGAGATGGTCAACGGCGAGAGCCATTATTTCCAAGGGCGGTGTTACCGCCTGCGTGTGCATGAACAAGACGGCCCACCTAGGGTTGCTCTGCACGGCATCGCATACCTCGACCTCTTCATGCGGCCTGGTTCCACTGCCGGGCAACGGGAAGCCGTCCTGCTACGCTGGTATCGGGGGCAATTGAAACTGCTGATCCCTCCCCTGCTGGAAAAGTGGCAACCGGCCTTGGATGTGCAAGTGGCGGGCTGGGGCATCAAGAAGATGAAAACCAAATGGGGAACCTGCAACGTGGAAGCCCGACGCATCTGGCTGAACCTGGAACTTGCCAAGAAGCCGGTACAATGCTTGGAGTACATCCTCATTCACGAATTGGTACATCTGCTGGAGCGGCATCACAATGACCGCTTCACCGCGCTGATGGACAAGTTCATGCCGCAATGGCGGCTATACCGAGATGAGTTGAATCAGTCAGTTTTGGGCCATGACGAGTGGACTTACTGACTGTCGATTAAGTGTTTAATCTCATTTCTGACCAGATGCAATCACACAGGTTGCAGATGGTTTTCTACCAAGGGATGGAGGTTCATAAGTTTTCTCTACTTTAACGGCGATGGAATCTTGATTGCCATGGACAGGCACAGTCAAAATTTCCGCCCAGCCGGGGTGTATAGGAATGCGATGGCTGCCGCGAATCCGTTGCAACTGCCAGCCGTGTAAATGCAGCAACTTACAAAAAACTTTGCCTGAGATAGGCTTCATAGCTCACTCGGCAATTTGTATTTAACTATTGCCCTTGATTCGCAAGGCTGCAACTTCTAGCCAGCCTTCCGCCGCCTCTTTAATATTTAACAGCGTCTCTTCAAATGTTTCGCCTTCTGAAACGCAGCCTGCAAAAGCAGGGATTTCTGCCCAAAACCCGCCTTCTTCAGCAGGGTGAACCACAACCTGTAATTTCATAATAACTCCGAATTTAATGGTTTTATCGTTAACGGCTTACTCGTCTGTAGGATGTGCCGACGAAGGAGGCGCATTGTTCGCGATTGATGCGCTTCGTACCTCAGCGCATCCTACGGCCCTTAAACAAGCCAGTTGCCGCCGAACCAAACAACCGCAATTTACGAACGGCGTAGTGCCGACATAAAGACTCAATGGGTTGCAGATGGTTTTCTATCAAAGGATGAAAGTACATGGGGTTATTCGCGGGGCATAGTTGTAATGGGCAGGGGCATAAAATGGATTATTAAGCTGCCAGTTCGCAATACTCGACAATGGTTGAAGGATAAGGAATAGGCAAACCGTCTTCGCGTAATCCGTCCAGATGGAAAGTGATCGCTTCCTGAATATTGTCCTCAATCTCCTCAATGCTTGCTCCGGTTGTGACGCATCCCGGCAAATCGGGTACATAAGCTGAATAATTGCCCTCAGCTTGTTCAATGACCACGGCATAACGCATAAAATTACCTCTTTAATTGGGCTTGTTTGAGTATGCTGTTCAGCGTACCCGGTGCCAAATCGTCACTCGGCTTGCCGGGAACAGTGACGCGGCCTAGTTTAGTTGGATGCTTGAATTGACGATGGCTACCCTGTGTAGCGACGAGTAGCCAGCCATCTTTAGAAAGCATGCGTAGAACCTCTGAGACTTTCATGAATTAGGTTTTACTAAACGCTATCTTGTTATGTTTTCGGATTTAAAAATCACTTCCGTCAAACCAGCGTCTTTAAGCAGTTTGATTATTACCCTTGATTCGCATGGCGGAAACTTCTAGCCAGCCTTCCGCCGCCTCTTTAATATTTAACAGTGTCTCTTCAAATGTTTCGCCTTCTGAAACGCAGCCTGCAAAGGCAGGGATTTCTGCCCAAAACCCGCCTTCTTCAGCAGGGTGAACCACAACCTGTAATTTCATAATAACTCCGAATTTAATGGTTTTATCGTTAACCGGCTTTTACTCGGCTGTAAGATGTGCCGACGAAGGAGGCGCATTGTTCGCGATTGATGCGCTTAGTACTTCAACGCAACCTATAGCCCTTCAAACTTACTCAAGAATGTCATTTTGTTTAACAACTAGCGGGCTAATAAATTTGTTCAATTGTCCTTGTTGTTCAAGAAGAAAAGGTGCATTCTTGACTTTAGAATGTAGATTAAGAAGTCGTTTTTCAGCACGGTTTAGAATTGTTCCATAAAGCATAGGGAATATCCTGACTTGATTATCATCTTCTGTGCGGGTTCCTCCCTCTCCATACTCAATCTGGTCTCCAAGAATGAAGCCATCAACTCTTGTAGTTTGCTTAATGTAACCTTTACGTTTAAGTTCTTTCACATATTTCCACACCTGATCTTTTTCTTTTGCGCCCAAAGATAGCTTGGTAGTTTTTAAATCAACAATAACAACATGCTCAACACCGTCTTCGTTGTAGTCTTCATCGTATGAAGAGCGAGCATAGAATCCGATACTGGAGTCAGTCAGAATCACAAAGTCTGGGCGATTCAGTGAACCCTTGCCATTCTTGTCTCCAAACAAATCACGGATAACCGCAGTCATGCCTTGGTTGGATGTAAACTCAATGGACTCAAATTGTGGACCAAACATCCATAGGCCCTTTTCAAATAATGGCTGTAATTCATGAACTTCATTAATACCAGTAACTTGAATCTTGGCCTTTAACTCATTAATAAGCTTGAGCCTATTTTGGATTTCATCCAAAACAAGTTTCGCCATGCCAATAGTCCACTGACTCAAAACCTCATGCAGCGCATCCAAGTCATGCGTGTCTTGGTTATGTAAAACTTCAAGCAAACCATACCGTGATTTGCTCTTTTCAAGTGTAGTAAGGATTTTAGCCAACTGGACGATCTCCTGCTCACCAAAATTTGGGCAATTGTCAACAACCTCATTAACGAAAGTCTCTACTCGTTCCTTGCCCATAGGTGGCAGTGTGTTGACAGCACTGCCTACTTTTTCAATGACGGATTGACGTTTTGTATCCCTTTCTGATTGGCTACTCTGGAATATTATTTCCTTAATTTTGTCTTGAACGATGGAGCGTACAATTTGCCAAGTTTCATTATCGTCTTTGAACCATGACCAATCTTCTTTTATAGCATCGGCATCATTAAGAAAATCAGCTTGGACAATGAAGGTGTATCTCTTTGCCTCTGATGTTCTTCCGTCAAGGATTCTCTGATAGTCACTGCCTCGCCATTTACAGTCACCTACAGCTCGATTAAGAACCCACCATGCAATGCCATGCTGTTTGGTTGTTTTATCTGCTTTTAAACTGTCAATGCGTAAAATTTTTACTTTGCCAATATGCGGAATAGTCACTTCCACAATTTCCAAGCAAGTGTCTGCTATATCATTGAAAGTAATTTTTCTGCCGTTTAAATAAACATGAAAATCAGGGTTGGCAAGAAAACGACTCCCTAGCAACTCTCTAGCTTGCTCTTCAGTTAGTGCAATTTTTGGGATAACTCCTGAACTTATTATCTCTGTGCCATGTCCTTTAACACCTTTTGGAATAAACTCAACTTCTTCTAGAACTAAAGGGTTGCTAGGTGTTCTATGAACTCGAAAAGTAAATTGTTGTCCATCTTTTCTGGATTTGATAAGGTATTCTTTTGAAAAGCAAAAGCTAGCAAATCGTCCCTTACCGTTCTTGCCAAAAACACGTCTGGGACTTCCTTGAATATCTGAAGGTGGGTTAGTTGTAGCACCGTATCGAGTTACTCGGTCATAGGACATCGCACGCCATATATACTCAAAATCCTTTCGAGTCATGCCAATTCCATTGTCTGATATAGAAAACTGCCTCTGAGTTATGGTATCAGGCCAGTTAATCATTACCTCAGTTGAATAAGCATCCCAACAATTAGCAACGAGTTCAACAATTGCAATAGCTGGATTAGTAATAATTGAACCTACCCAACTTTCCAGAAATCTATCTTCATAAAATAGTGATTCTTGCTTCATGATTGCTCCCCTTATATTCTAGTTATTTTTTATAAATCCAATGTCCAAAATCGTAATAATATGCTAAAAATGACTAAAATATTCATCGGATAAATCACAGCTATTTGTAATTATATATAAATTTCTACTTTATAAGCTATACCAAATAGGTAAAGAAAGTTTTCTTACGATTTAGTTATTAAAGTATCGTCATAAAATATATTTTGTTCAGTAAAAATACTCTTACCAATCAATGTTTTAGTTCGTAAATTAGTATTTTACGCTCAGATACTTTAAGAAAATAATCAATGAAAAACTTTTGTCACATAATTGGTATAGATAAACAGTTTTATATTTCTTGTATTGGGAATATTTTCGTGCCTAGAGTTTATTTCTTGCAAGTTCCTGTTCAATAATACTTTTAACAAAAGCTGGTATTTCTTTATCCAAATTAATTGCCTGAGCTTTGAGGTTTTCATAAATCGCTATTTCCTCACCTACCCATAATAGATCGATTCGCCGAATTTGGCGCATGGCTATATGTGTGTAATTTTCTGGATAAGCCCAATAGCAACTAATGCAGATTTGTTTGTCCTTCAATCCTTGCCAGTTTTCGCAATGCTCACATGACCAAGATTTAGCCTGGTTAGCTGATGCGGAAAGCAACATGAAGTCGTCTGCATTCAGTTCATCTCCTTCGCCATCTCCGCCAACTTCAAATGGAACCCGATGGTCAATCTGTAATTCACGCTCATCCACTTCTTCAATATAAATGAAGCATTTGCAACCATATTTTTGTATCAGTGCGTCCCTTATTTTCTTGGATAATCCAGTTCTTCCAAAGAGTTTCTTTATACTTTGTTTATCGTATTCGCCAAAGCGGTAAGCGGCAATACTTCTTCCATCGGAGCCGGTCACTCTAAAGGTTTCAATTGGAATCCCGTTTTCACGGACATCTCGAACGGCACGTGGTGGATGGTTATAGCCATATTTTTCCTTTAATTCCTCAGTTGTTATAAATCCATGTTCAAGAATATGATCAATGACGGTTTTCGGACGCTTGGCGGTAACTGATAGACAAAGTTCAAGCAGTGCTTGAGTGGGCTTGTTCATAGGATTGGCGGGGTTCAAACAAGCTGTATTGCTGGTCCACGAGCTTGTGGTGGTTAATTGGCGTAAAGTTGAGTCTTTCCGTCAGCGCACGGGAAATATACAACGACTCAAAGGTCACTTCATGAAGTCCAAGTAGTGTGGATTGGCTGGAACGTCCGGCTTCCAGTTCGATGCGGGTCATTTCGAGACTATCCGGGAGAAACTCCCCAAACGTCTTGTCTCCCCGCCTGCCGTCATAGCTGATTATGAACAGAAGCTTTCTGGCGGTGAGTTCCTCTAGTGCATCAACAAACCCCTCATGGCTGATGCCTGAATAATAGCGGGCATCACGGTTGCCGCAAACGCCTTGGTAAGGTGGGTCCATATAGATCAAGTCGGTCTGTCCGACCGTCTTAAACACCTCCCTATAATCTAGCGAAGTGAACTCGGCTTTACCCTGCAAAAGACGGGCAACCCCCATGATGTTTTTACGCATGGTTGCAGGACGAGTGCCTTGCCGTCTTTTATCGGGGCTTTGATTAAGCAACCCTTCCGAATTGTAACGGACGGAGCCTTTAACGCAACGGGCAAGCAGATATAAAAAAAGGCGTGGGTCTTGCGTTTGGTTGAACTCATCCCTGACTCGATAAAAATGGTCTATCGAGTCCGGGTGTTGCTGGTTCCACAATTGCTCATAAAATGCAGCCAACTCTTCCGGCTTCTCCGCAACAAGATTTAAAAGCTCTGCCAACGGTTGGTTCAAGTCATTTATCCAAAACTTTTTAGCCAAGCCTTGGGCCGCTGCCGCAACACTAATCGCAGCGGAACCCGCAAAAGGCTCGACTAATCGGCTAATTCCCTTGGGGAAATAACGCAGGATGACAGGCGCCAAATTCCGCTTGCTGCCTTGGTATTGGATAGGATGGGGAAGAGCCTTCATTTTCTGCCAACATTAATAACTGATGTTACGCAGGGAGTGTCAAAGCTTGCTTTGGCCAGGATTGGGGTTGGAGCGCCAAAGCTTGCTTTGGCAACGTATCCGTCAAGGCTTCGCCTAGATGTCAAAGCAAGCTTTGACGCTCCAGCCATAGGGCCATGCGTAACATCACTTAATAATAAACGATTTAGGGCTCTCATCGGGTTCAAGTCCAAAAGAAAAATGTCACGCAACGACCGCAACGACGCAACGTAAAGCGATTTCTGAAAATTAAATACCCCGTTGTAGGGCGTCCTTCAGGGCGCTTTGGTGGCCTGAAGGCCACCCTACAGGTATAGACATTCTCGTAAATGCCCTTAACACAGTCATTTGTTAGCAAATAAATCCAACTGCCCATCCGCTGAATAAGCCACCTTAGTATCGAAAACATCGTTAAACCCGTCAACATCGTCAGGATTAGGCCAAGCCAGTGCCCCTTTTTCCATCAACGCTGGCAAACCTTCACCCAATTCGCCAGTGGAGCGGGCGTAGACCGGTATCAAGCGCAGTTTGTCCAATTGTTCAACTGCCCCGGCCCAGGTTCCGCCTTTGTTGAGATCGGAGTTGACCACCAAGGCCACATCCGCCAATGCATAGATCAGCTTGTTGCGTTGCATGGCATTGCCGATGTTAAAACCGGCAGCGGGGTCGTAAGGGGAAATCAACACCAGCCCCCCGTCAATCAGCAAATTACGGTGTTCGCGGTTCATCGCTGTTCTTTCCAGGCTATCCGCCATGATGCCGATGGCCTTGCCCCCGGCTTCCAACGCGCCGCGCATCGCCGCTTGGTCTATGCCTTTTGCCCCGCCGGAAACCAGCGTCCTGCCAGATTTTGCGCAAAGACGGCCTATGCCCATGGTATATTCAATCATCGCCTCGTCCACATGGCGGGAACCGACCACCGCCAAGCCACCCGTGTCCAGCAAGCGCAAGTCGCCGCAGCCGTAAATTACTGCCGGGGCATCTTCGCGCAAACGCGCCTTAAAGCGGCGGGGATAGTCGGCATCGGCGCGGCTGACCACCCAGATGGCTCGGGTCTGCCAATGTTCAACCACTTGGCTGAGTAAAAATCCCCGGTCCAACAAGCGCCGCAGTCTTTCTGCGTCAATGACACTTCCACAGTCCTGTAATAATTCCGCCGAATCGGGTGATAGGAAGTCCGCCGGTTGGCGTTGCAGTTCACGCAGATGATAAGCAAGGCGTTTGTATTCGCTGGGTTTCAACAGGTCCGGCGAGCTTGCCGACTTGCCCGCAATTAGCGGGGCTGTCAGTAGCAAGATGGCTTGGGTGTTCGGGGATAGTCCAGTCGTCATTGATCGTGTCCTGTTTGCGCCAAGGCCAAAGGCCAAACGTCGCCGCCGCGATGGGTGCGCAACAGCCAGGCGGCGACGGTGAAAGTCCAGCGTGAATCCACCATGTCATCCACCAGCAGCACCGGACCCCGGCGTGGCAGCCGGTCCACACAGATTGCCAGCGAACCGTCGATATTGTGGGCTTGTTGAATACTGTTTGCCATGGTCTTTTGTTCGGGTCTATGGTCGGTTTTTGCCAATACGATATGAAACGGCAAATTCAAGGCCGCTGCCAAACGTGCTGCAAAATCAGGCACTAGATTGGGGTGGCGCAACGAGGGAATGCAGGTTACCCAAGTCGGGCCAACCTGTGGGTTCCACTCGCGGAATAGATTGACGCAAGCTTCGACCAATTCATCGGCAAAACGGCCATCGTGGAATTTACCTTGCCGCACCAAGCCACCCCAACCGGCATCGCCCCAGACGCACAAGGCTCTGCCCGGTTGCGGCTGGTGATCGGCGGCGATCTTGCCCTTAACCCCATAGTGCGGCATACCCCCGGCAGGCCATATTTTGCGCGGCTCGAATTCCAAACTGCTGCGGCGCAGAAAAGCAATGGCCTCCTGTAACAGCTTGGGATCGACTTGCGACTGCAACGGCGGCAAAGTCGGCGGCTTGACCAGTGCGGGGTCGCCGTCGAGTGCTTTAATCAGAAAAGCCATATGCCCCTCGGTCAGGCCGACATACTTCTGCATCTGAGCCTGTTCCTCGCGGCGCAAGGCGGTCAGCCGTGTGGCCCGCTGCCAAAAGTGTTCCTCCAAACGGGCCGCCGTCAATTGCCATTTGCTTTCGTGCTTGGCGACGGGCGCGGGCGATTCGAGCGCGAGCAAGGCGATGGTTTTCTCGATGCGCCCCATGCTAAGGTTAACCCGCCGCATGATCTCTGGAACCGACAGACCTTGCGGGGCCGCTTCCAAGGCTTTGATCACCTCGGCAACCTCCCCCCGTGTCGGAAAGGCGGTCTTGATGAACCAGTCGTTAATTTCGGTCTCTTCCTCGCCGCTCAGTAAAATGCCATAGGCGGCATCCAAGGCGCGTCCGGCCCGGCCCACTTGCTGGTAATAGGCCACGACCGAACCGGGTGTCTGGTAATGGATCACAAACGCCAGATCGGGCTTGTCGTAACCCATGCCCAACGCCGTGGTGGCGGCCAGTGCCTTGACCCGATTGTCAAGCAAGGCTTGTTCTAGCGCTTCCCGACGTTCGCCGGTTTCGCCTGTGTAGGCTTCGACGATGAACCCCTGCCGTTTCAACCAATCGGCAACCAGATTCGCATCACGCACCGTCAAAGTGTAGATGATGCCATGGCCCGGAAGCGTGGCAAGCTGCCCTGCCAGCCAAGCCAAACGCTCCGCCTGGCCGGGCATGCGCAAGGTTTGCAGAGTGAGCGAAGCGCGGTTCAAGTCACCCCGGGACACTTCCAAATTAGGGCCAAGCACCGCCATCAGATCGTCCATCACCCGGTTATTGGCGGTGGCAGTGGTCGCCAGCAGCCGCAGAGTCGGCGGCAAGGTCCTGACGATGCGTTCCAGCAGCCGGTAATGCGGGCGGAAATCATGCCCCCAATCGGAAATGCAATGCGCCTCGTCAATGACCAGCAGGGCAATCCGTGACGCGATGCCAGCCAAAACCTGGGTGCGAAAACGTCCGTTTGCCAATCGTTCAGGCGAGATCAGCAAAATGTCAGTCTCGTCCCGTGCCAGTTTGGCCTCGATCCCGGCCCAATCGTCTTGATTTTCCGAATTGATCGTGGTGGCGCGGACCCCCATGCGTTCGGCCGCGGCGATTTGATTGCGCATCAAGGCCAACAGCGGCGAAACCAGCAAGGCAGGCCCGTAACCGGCTTCGCGCAATAGTTTGGTGGCGATGAAATAGACGAAGCTCTTGCCCCATCCGGTCTTCTGCACCACCAGCAGACGGCTTTTTCCCTCGACAATATGGCGTATCGCATCTTCCTGGCCTTCGCGGAAGTTGGCATCATCCCGTCCTGAGCCGATGCGGAGGAGTTCTAGGGCGCGTTGGGAGTTGTAGTTCATTTGGCCTTACTGACTGCAAAATTTGGATTGGCAGGATTAACCGTCACCGTGCGGCGAGTGGGATTGATGACCAAATCCATGTCTTCCATCGGAATGGCCCCCAATAAAACCTCATTGCCCAACACCATTGCACCCGTGAGACAGTGCCGATTTTCAAAATTGACGAGTATAGGGCCGACGTAAGGCCGCTTGCGCGAAGTGCCATCCGCCGTTTCCACTTCACGCTCTTCGTAAGTATCCAGGTCGAGTTGCAGGGCAATATGTTCCGGGATGCACAAATGCACAGCACCGGTATCCACCAATGCCGACACAGACAGCGGCTTAATATCAGGTTTACGTGCGTTGCTGAGGGTGATTTCTGTATAGATTAGCCCCATGAATTTCTCCGATAAAATATATTTTACCCTTACGAATTAGCATCTTACCACGTTACACCACCCCAACCACCAATACTGTTGAATTAAGCCTATGCAACAGAATCCGTAGGGCGGCAACCCTTTGCCGCCGAGGGAAGAACAAGTTCATTGTCGGCATGGGGATGCCGACCTACTCCTTAATTCAACAGTATTGACCCCAACCACCCCCCGCTTTCCCAGATCACGCAGCATATCCGCACCATATGCCAATATCGGGGCAGGGTCGGTGGCACCAAGTTCTTGCGCGATTTGCAACAGACATTCCTTGGCTTGAACGCTCCCTTGGGTTTCCAGTATTTGCAGTAGCCGGTAAGTCGGCGGGTTGAGTTCGACAAAATGCACGGTATCTTCGCGGTCGCGGTATACCACTAGCAATGTCGGCTCGGCGGGTGGTTCGGTCGGTTGGTATTCGCGGTTGATGCGCTGCACCGGAAAGCGATAAGCCAACGGCCAAGCCACATCGGATAGGGTGATTAGGCATTGCAGCGGGGCTTGTTCCAGTGCCGCATCAGGCAACGGCACATCGTCCTCGGCAAGGGCCAAAGCCAGTTCCACCCATTCGTAATGGGCCAGTTCCAAGAGAAATGGCGGGTCTTGCGGGTTGTCGCGCTCTTCACGCAAAAAAGCGAGGAATTCCTCGGGGAAGTCGGAGAAATAAGGCGTGGTGCTGCGATGGCGGGCGAAGAAATCTTGCACCAGTTCCAGCCAATGCGCCTCGTCCAGCACTTGCTTCAACACCGGAAAGCCGGTGCCGATGAAACTCATGATGTTGTTGAAGAACAATTCGCGGTATAGGGCGGCCCGGTCGGGTTTGACGCCAGGCGGGGCAGGGTTGTGGTCGGGGTCGCGGATGTAGGCGGCGAAGGCGTATTGGGTTTGCTGGAAGCTTGGTTTAGTCATTGAAGGTGTTCTGGATCATGCGGATGGTCTCCACTTCCCCCATCAATTCGGTCAAAGGCGGTATGTTGAAGTCCCGTTCCAACAGCGTGGGGAAAACACCAAAACGCCGATAGGCACTATCCAACAGTTTCCAGACTGGGTCGATGATGGTTGCGCCGTGGGTATCCACGAGGAAATCCGGTGCTTCGACATAATGGCCGGCGATATGGGCGTAAACGATGCGCTCGCCGGGTATGGCATTCAAAAATGCTTCCGCAGCATAGCCATGGTTGACGCTATTGACGTGGATATTGTTGATATCGATCAACAGCCCGCAATCGGCTTCTTGCAGCACGGCATTGAGGAAGTCGATTTCCTCCATCTCTTTGCCGGGGGCGGCGTAGTAGGAGACGTTTTCGATGGCGATGCGCTGTTCCAAGATGTCTTGCACCCGGCGGATGCGCAAGGCCACATAGTCCACCGCCTCAGCGGTGAACGGGATTGGCATCAGGTCGTAGAGTAGCCCATCGTCACCGCAATAGCTTAAATGCTCGCTATACAAGGGGATTTGGTGTGCGCGCAGGAAGGTTTTCAGTTCGAGCAGAAAACCTTCGTCCAACCGGGAAGGCCCGCCCAAGGACAGCGATAGGCCATGGCAGACAAAGGGAAAACGTTCGGTCAGTGCACGGAATTGCTTGCCTAGCCGTCCGCCGAAGCGCATCCAATTTTCCGGGGCGACCTCGTAGAAATCGACCGGGGGCGGCGATTTCAACACCTCCCCGGCAAAGTCGCGTCTTAGGCCAAGCCCTGCGCCGTGTATGCAGAAATTTGATGGGTTCATGAATGTGGGAAAACAATCAGGCCGGACGGGCCGGCCTGATTAGGGATGGCTTATTTTGCCGCGGGGGGGGCTGCCGGGGTGGCTGGCTTCTCCATCTTCATGCCAGCGCATTTTTTTTCCACGGCTTTCGCTGCATCCGCAGGGGCCGCTGCGGGTGCATCCATCCCCTTCATCATGGATGCACCGCATTTCATTTCCGGATTGTTCTTCATGATTTCCGCGCCACATTTCATTTCTGGGGCTGCTTTGGCTGCTTCTGCCAGCTTGGCCGGTTCACCAGGCTTGCCCTGATAAGGGACGACTTCTGCGACTTGCAGGTAGCCTTGCGCCAAGTCCTTCAGCACGAAAGGGTTTTCCGCTGCGTTAACGACTCCTGCGGACAGGGAGGTGACAATGCTCGCTCCAACAAGGGCGGCCAGGGATTTCTTGTCTTGTTTCATGGGTGTCCTCTTAAGGGGGTTTTAGTTGTTGAGTGTCCTGTGCGTCGGCACAAAGGCTTCGACCTAGACTTTATGCAAACGTGCGATTCTGCATCCAAGGTTTGCCATTCTCACACAATTGAGGGAGTTTGTGCAGTTTTTGTAATAAGCCAATTCAATCTGCTTCGGTCTTGTGGGGGTATTCGCACAATTCGGCAATGACGCAACTGCCGCATCGCGGCTTGCGGGCGATACAGGTATAACGCCCATGCAGGATCAGCAAGTGGTGGGCATCTTTCTTGTGCGTTTTGGGCACATGGCGTTCAAGCATCTTCTCCACCTCAAGCACATTTTTGCCGGATGCCATCCCGGTTCGGTTGGAGACGCGGAAGATGTGGGTGTCCACGGCGATGGTGTGCTGCCCAAACGCGGTGTTGAGGATCACATTGGCGGTTTTTCGGCCAACCCCGGGCAACGCTTCCAATTCTTCGCGGGTATTTGGCACTTCGCCGCCGTGCCTTTCCAGGAGCAAGCGGCTTAGTCCGATGATGTGTTTGGCTTTGCTGTTGAACAAGCCGATGGTTTTAACATATTCCTTCAAACCTTCTTCACCCAATTCAAGTAGGGCCTGCGGCGTATTGGCGGCCGGAAAAAGCCTGTCCGTGGCCTTGTTGACGCCTTTGTCCGTGGCCTGTGCCGATAGCACCACCGCGACCAGCAACTCGAACGGGGTGGAGTGATTCAGTTCGGTGGTTGGCTCCGGGATGGCTTCGGCAAGCAGATTGAATATTTGGCGTCGTTTGGCGGCGTTCATGCGGGCTTATTTTACAAACCCCGCCGCAGCGGTTTCATAAACAGTAGTTGCACATCGCCTAGCACCCGCTCGATGAATCCGGCCTCGCAATAGGTCAAATAAAATTCCCACATGCGAATGAACGAGTCGGGATAACCAAGCTTGCGGACTTCATCAATATGGCTGAAAAAGTTTTGCCGCCAATGGTTGAGGGTGGTTGCGTAATGCGGGCCGATGTCTTCCAGATGAATGAGTTTGAGGTCCGACGAACGGGTTGCCGCCTGCAACAACGGGGTGATCGCCGGTATGCAGGAGCCGGGGAAGATATAGCGTTTGATGAAATCCACCTCGTCCCTCGCATTGGCAAACTGTTGGTCGGCAATGGTGATGGCTTGGATCAGCATCGCACCGTCCGGCTTTAACAGCGCGGCGCATTGGCGGAAGAATTTAGCGTAATAATGATGGCCCACTGCCTCGATCATCTCGATGGAAACCAATTTGTCGTATTGCCCTTTGAGTTCCCGGTAATCCTCCAGCAATACCGTGACGCGGCCGGCTTGGCCCGCCTTGGCGATGCGTTCTTGGGCAAGGTCAAACTGGTTTTGGGAAATGGTGGTTGTGGTGATCTTACAGCCATAATTGGCAGCGGCGTGAATGGCAAAGCCGCCCCATCCGGTGCCGATTTCAACCAGATGGTCGGTGGGCTTGAGTTGCAGCTTGCGGCAAATCAGATCGAGCTTGGCAATGGAGGCTTCCCTCAGGCCCGTTTCCGGCGTTGCAAACACGGCGGCGGAATACATCAAGGTGTCGTCAAGGAACAAACGGAAAAAGTCATTGCCGAGGTCATAATGGGCGGCAATGTTGCGGCGGCTGCCGCTTTGCGTATTCCGGTTCACGGCATGGATCAATTTCCGCAGCGGCGATGCAATCAGTGCATAGCCGCCATCCATGCCATCCAGCACATGCCGGTTGCGCAGCAGGATGCGGACCAGCGCGGTCAGGTCGGAACAGGTCCAAAGCCCCGCCATGTAAGCCTCGCCGGCCCCCACGCTGCCGCCGAATACCACATCGCTATAAAACCCCGGTTCGTTTATCTGAATGGTCACCGATAATGGAAAACCGGCTTGAACCGATCCGAACCTTTGGGTTTCCCCATCGACCAATACCAGTTCGCCTTCACGCAGTTGTGCCAGTTGCTTGTGCAACAGATTACGGGCTATCCCGTCCAGACGGCGTGTCCGGGTCGGGGCGTGGGCGGTTTGGGCGATTGGGCTTTTCATGGGTGGTCAAAAAATGGAATGCCTTTCAGTTTGAGCCGGGCTGCATGGTAATAAATCGCTGCCAACACTTGGCCCGTCATCAAAGGGTATCGCAGCAGCGCCCAGGCCATATTCACCGCACTCATCGGGGTGCGGTTGAGATCAAGCGTGGCGTCAAAAATCTTTGCGTCGTCGCGCAGTAGTTCCATATGAACCGTCAGCCTTTCACCGGGTTCCCCAAAACGCCAGTCGTAGGCAATATCCATCGGGAAAAAGGGCGATACATGAAAATCCTTGTCGAAGCGGTAACGGTGGTGCCGCTCACTGCCTTCGTCTGCCGACTGGCCTAGCACATAGCTATGGCGTTCGTTCCAAGGGGTATTGGTGATCTCCGCGACAATGGTTTCGACATGCTTTCCCGTGGAGTCGAAGCAGTAATAAATACTGACCGGATTGAAACTAAACCCCAAATAACGCAAATGAGTCAATAAGCGGATCGGTCCCGTTGGTATAGTGCCGGTTTTTGCTGCGACAAAATCCCGGATTGCTTGGTCGATGGTGATGGCGGGATCGCCAAAGTAATCAGACCTATTAAACGTGGCAAGATTGGGTTTATCGATCGACCAGAGCCAACGTTCGGCGAACACCGAATCCAATTCGGCGAGGTCCAGACAGACCATGAACAGGGGATGGGTGAAATTGTGCGACTTGGGCACGAACCGGCGATGCCTGACGTGCCCGACATAGAGGCAGCTACGCATGCCCGGTGTTTCCCTCGATCTGCGCGACGACGCGTAGCCCGCTGTTGACCCCATCCTCATGGAAACCGAAACCCCAGTAAGCCCCGCAATAATAGGTTCTGTTCATGCCGCTAATTTCTCCATGCCGAAGTTGGGCGGCAATGCCCGCCGGAGTATAGACAGGGTGATGGTAGGTAATCCTCTTGATGATGCGGTTTGGGGCCATGCCTTCGCCAAAGTTCAGGCTTACGCAAATTGTTTCGGGAGCGTCTAGGTTTTGCAGGATATTCATGTTGTAAGTCAGGGCCACCCGGTTCATTTTCGCTTTTGGAATGTAATAGTTCCAAGCCGCCCAAGCCAAACGTTTGCGCGGCAATACGTTAAAATCGGTATGCAAAATCGCTTCGTTTTCCTGATACGGTATCGCACCTAGAATTTCTTGCTCGACTGGGCTGGCATCGGTCAGCAAACTTAAGGCTTGGTCACTATGACAGGCGAAGATGACCGCGTCAAATTGTTCCGCTTCGCCGTTTAGGGGCTGAATGCTAACCCCGTGGGTCAGGCGTGTGACTTTTTGGACGGGCGTTTTCAGTCGGATGCGGTCGGCAAAGCGGCGGGTCAATGCTTCCACATAACGGTGGGAACCGCCTTTTATCACTCGCCACACCGGTCGGTTGTCGATATTCAACATACCGTGGTTGTGTAAGAAGCGCACGAAATAACGCGCTGGAAAATTCAACATCTGTTCTGGTTTAGTCGACCAGATCGCCGCACCCATCGGCAAAATATAGTAGTCGGTGAAGGTGCGGGAATAGCGATTAGCGGAGAGGTAATCACCTAGCCTAGTTTGGTCGTCATCCGTGGCAATAAGGGCGGGTGCTTGTTTATTGAAGCGCAGTATGTCCCAAATCATGCGGAGAAACGTGGGCCTGAACAGGTTGCGCCGTTGGGCAAACAGGCTGTTTAAGTTTGTCCCATTGTACTCCAAGCCAGTGCGCTCACATTTGATGCCAAAACTCATGGAACTAGGCTGGTGTTCCACGCCTAACTCGTTCAGAAGGGCAATGAAGTTTGGGTATGTCCAGTTATTGAATACGATAAAACCACTGTCAACAGCATAGTGTTTATCGCCCAAATTTATGTTATGGGTATGGGTATGTCCACCAATATGGTTGTTGGCTTCAAAAACCGTGATTTCATGGTTTTGGCTAAGATGGTAGGCTGTCACCAGCCCGGAAATGCCGCTGCCAATAATGGCAATTCTCATAGTTTCAGTCTCTCATACTCTGGTTTCATGCCGGTTTGTCCAGTCGGCGAAAGCTTCGAATGCCCGCAGGAATGGGTTGCAACTCCCAGATAATGCCTAGCCAAGATAGTAGTTTAAGCAGGTAATAAGTCAGGTCTATTTCCCACCAGAAAAAACCTTGACGGGCAGACCGTGGGTAGTGGTGATGGTTGTTGTGCCAGCCTTCGCCAAAAGTCAATAGTGCCAGCCAGAGATTATTGCGGCTATCGTCGCGCGTGTTGTAACGGCGGTTTCCCCAGACATGGCACAATGAGTTTATCGTGAAGGTGGCATGAAATAAAACGACGGTCGATATGACGAAACCCCAGACCAACAATTGCGAACCGTTCGTACCCAGACTGGGGGCTAAATGTTCCAGTGTGTAGCCCAAGCCATAGAGTGTCAACGCCATCAGAGTGGGTACTACAATGTCGAAGCGATCTAGGAAGCACAGTTCTGGAAATTTCATCCAATCCTTGGCTAACGAAGTGCGTGTCGCGAAATTGGCTTGGGACAAAAACCATCCCATATGGCTCCACAGAAAGCCATGCCTGACAGGGGAATGCACATCGTCTTCTTCGTCTGCGGTGGCATGGTGATGGCGATGATGGGCGGACCACCATATCGGACCCCTTTGCACGGCGGCCGCACCGATGACGGCAAATATAAACTGTGCCGGACGGGAGGTCTGGAAGGTGCGATGGGAAAAGTAGCGATGGTAAAACCCGGTGATGGCAAACATCCGCACGATGTAAAGTGTAACCGCAATGGCCACCGCGACGGGACTCCAACCCACCCATATCACGCAGAAGCAGGCCGCATGGATTAGGACGAAGGGCAGGGTACGCACCCCATCAATCTTGCGGGCGGATTCACCAGTCGCCAGTTGTTCCGTCGCGGCTTGGGCATCGAACCAGCGCACTAGTGCAATCAGCCAGCGTTTATAGCGGGTGGGTTGATTGGTCATTATCGTATGTTTCATTGTAAGCTTAGGCAATCACCAGCGCTGGGGTACTTTTTGGATTTGCCTCACATCGTAGCCTTGCCGCGCCAACAACGCTAGTATGTCCCGATAATCAGAATCGGGTATTTCAGGTTTCCGCGCCATAATCCATACATAGTCGCGCTTATCCCGGCCAATGACGGTTTGGGAGGATTGTTACAGCCGGATAATATCATAGCCATACCCAATGAAAATGTCAGTAAAGTTAATATTTTTTTCATGGCGGTTTTATTCAAGCCTATAGTGGAGTATACGCCCATTTTCCAAAGTCGAATCCAAAGCCAGCCAGCGGCGGTCGGCAGAGTACCAGAGATCAATCAGGAATTTCTCGGACTTCAATCGGTAATGTGAGGCAGGTACATTTTCTCCTCGCACCTTGATGGTATCCTGTCCGATTTGTTTGATTTCAACATCAAGATACTCGCCATTTTGCGGATTTAACAAACGCTTCTGGGTTAACATTTCCGGATTCCAATAGGCAAAAGTCATGACACAAGCAGGTAGCTCAGACTGGGCATTATTGGTTGTCAAATGAAAATTCACCTGTTCCGCTTTGCCATACACGGATATTTTTTCGCCGTTGTCATTGGTTGTGGCATTGATTTCGGCAACGCAATTGCCATTCCAACGCTCATTGGATTCATGCCGGTAGGAATAAGCATTGAAGATAAAAAAATCGACATCGAACCTCGCCGTACTTTTCAATTTCCTTTCCTTGGATTCCCCATCGACAGTGAAGTTATGAAAGCCTACCGGTTTGTCGTCGAGGTAAACTTTGAAGTTCCAGTTGTCGTCGTTGCCACCTGCATCAACTTTCCATGACAGGGTAGCCAACAAGAGTACATGGCAAAAAAAACGAATCATGATAAATACCTAATAAAGTTTAACCTAACGTTTGGGTAGACCGGGAAAGAAGGCATTAGTGCGTTCGGCATAATCTTGGTAGCCGGGCCGTCGCTGGATAATATCTTTTTCCAGCATAGGCACACCCGATACTTTAAGCAGTAGAAAGCTCATCACTATTGGTGAGATGATAGTCAACCATGCGCCAGAAGCAATTGCCAGCATGAAAATACCCCACCAAACACAAAACTCCCCAAAGTAATTGGGGTGGCGGGTATAACGCCAAAGACCGGTATCCATGACTTTACCTTTATTTTCCGGCATGGCCTTGAAAATTGTCAATTGCCAATCGGCAAGGCTCTCAAAACCTAGCCCAAAAAGCGTCAAGACTATCCCTAAGTAGTCACTCCATTGCAAAGGAATGGGGCTTGCCAAGATCACTGGCAGAGGAGCGGAAATAATCCATGCCAATAAGGCTTGCAGAATAAATATCAGATAAAGGCTTTTCCAAGCGAAGTTAGGCTCGTTATTCTGCCGGATAGTCTGGTAACGGCTATCCTCGGGGTGTCCCCAATTACGATGAGTGATGTGGATGGAAAGTCGAACCGCCCACAAGCCAAGCAATGTCAATAGGATCATGCCACGCGAACCCAAGAACGGTAGCATAATGGCATAACTTGTTGCGGCCGCAAGAAAAAAAACCGCCCAAACACTATCGACGATGCTAACATCCCGTTTCCATAGGCTTACCAGCCAAGTCACTAGGGCGATAAAAAAAAGGGGAATGAAGCCCAATAAATAAATTTTGAACATGGCAGGGAAAACCTTTAGTTCATGGATTGATGTAGTCTTCCGTTGGGGGATTTATGCCATCCAAACGGCGTGCGATGAGCATAAGAATCGGCATCAACAGGCCCCAACCGATGGCAATGGCGATTAACCCAAGTTTAGGTGTCAGTGTCAATGCTCCCAATAGGCTACCCGCATAAAATGCAAGAGGGCCACCGACAAAACCGAAGAGTGCCACAACGGCCAAATGGGTTTTGAACCATTTTAACGACACGTTAAAGGTCGTCGCGAAAACCAGCCATAAGGCAACTATCCAATGCGGGGCAAAGCCCGAAATTAGATTTCCAGAAGGGTATGTGATCCATCCGGTCTGCACCATGACACTCTCCCATGACAGGCCTATTACACCAGACACCACGATAAGTGCAAGTTCGGTCATGGGTAGCCGAGCCATGGAAACATGCCAGATGACAATAATCAGTGCAATAAAACTGCCTATCCAAGGCAAGTTCCCGGCGGCGCTTAGGATGCAGGCAAACCAAGCAAATTGATAGGCGAGGAAGTTGGATAAAGGACTGCGAGCGAGTGTTTTGGGTGAAATAGTCATAGCCTCGGGATTCTAATCAAGCTGCTTTGTCAATTATGGTAGGATGGCTTTCGGGCCGCCCACTATTTTCAAATAAGTAATGGCCCACCCACCACTGTTGACCCTTGTCGTACCCCCAAAGTTCGGCACAGGCCATGAAAAACAATCGCCAACGCACCCACCAGGTTTGGGCGGATTCCGCACCGTAGGTTTCCGCGAGAATTGGCCAAACCTTTTCTTTGTTGTTGTCCATGTTGGCTAACCAGGCATTGGCGGTTTTTTCATAATGCCGACCATTCCAGCGCCAATTTCTTACCAACGTTAAAGAGTCTTGGAAATAAAAAGGCAGGTCGTCACTCGGCATCATCCCGCCTGAGAAAAAATGTTGGCTCATCCAATCGCTTTCATCTTCAATGGTGAATAGATAGGGCAGGGCGCGATGGACAAAGATATGCATGAAAAACAACCCGCCGGGCTTAAGCCAGCCGTGAATCTTATGAAATAACTCCCGCCAATTGCGCATGTGTTCAAACATTTCCACTGACACGACCCGGTCGAAGTGTTTGTCGGCGTTGAATTGGTTCATGTCGCAGGTGATGACTTCCACATTCTGCAAGCCTCTTCTTTCGGCCTCGGCAAGTAGGTAAGTCCGTTGCGAGTGGGAATTGGAAACCGCCGTGATCCGGCTTTCAGGGTATTGCCCGGCCATCCACAAAGTGAGCGAACCCCAGCCGCAGCCCAATTCGAGAATAGCCTGACCGTTTTTCAAGCATGCCCGTTCGCAGGTTGTTTTGAGTGCTGCTGCCTCGGCATCATCAAGATTGCTTGCACCTTCGGCCCAATGGCAACTGCTGTACTTGCGATGCCGGCCTAAGACTAATCCGAAAAAGGCTTCGGGGACTTCGTAATGTTGTTCGTTGGCTTTTTCAGGAACCACAGCCATGGGCGCTTGGTTCATCTGCCTTATGAAATCAGCGGTGTAGTCAGCCGCAGTCTCGCAGTCTTTCATAGGCAAACTGGCTAGACGCTGCCGCAACAGGTTGCGAATGCCGAAGCGCAAGAGCGGGTCGGGGATCATCCCCCGTTCGGTCAGACCGATGAGCGTGGTTGGGTTGAAAAACATGCGAGCGTTGCCTTTGGTAAAATCGTATAGTTAACGCTCCAACGCTCCGGCGTGGGAGTGAATTTGGCAGCGATCAATTGCCGCAGGAGCGGCAGAGGCGGCTTTTCCACGCAAGGAGCTTGGAAAGAATGGCAAATCAGTTCAATAGACCGATTCAGTTGCTTAAGGTTCAGCAACTACAGCGTTTTTAATATCAAATAGTTACTTAAAAATGAATATACGCAACATGTAGGAGCGGGCCATGCCCGCGATAAATAGCCCATTTTTGCTGAATCGGCCCAATCAATCGCGGGCATGGCCCGCTCCTACGGCTTAAATAAAGTAATCAATTGATATTGAAAACGCTGTATAAGCAGACCGTATGAAGGGCCGCAGATATATTGTGACTTGAGGGTGTTATTACTGGGAAAAACGGTAGGGTGCGGTGGACTTGTCATGAGCGTAGTCACAGGGCTTGCGAACCGAACCTCATCGCCCATAATCAATGAGAGAAAGACTTGCCCCCAACGATCTTATTCACTGATATTACGCAGTTAGCACCCGTAGTGCGGCCTTCAGGCCGCTTCGGTGGGCAAAGCGAAACTTGGGGATTGTTTGGCGGCCTGAAGGCCACCCTACAACGACCCAGGGCCGTTGCTGCGTAACACCAGTTATTCATGTTGTTCATCTAACTTTTAGGGGCGATCCATGCAAGCAAGCAAACATCTTTCCTCTCGTTCCCACGCTCCAGCGTCACTGCCATTAAGTTAATGATTTGTCCGTTCGCCCTGAGCTTGTCGAAGGGTGAACGGAAAAATCCAACTCATTGGTGTTAAAGCCGTTCATGGTTCGGCAGGCTCACCACGAACGGCTTAACTTAATGGCAGCGACGCTCCAGCGTGGGAACCAGACGAACTTCGTCATACCGGCATGGATGCCGGTATCCAGTGCCATGGACGGTAACATGCCGCCTCAGCTTCACCAAATACGGGCATGATGGCGTTTGGATCGAGAGCCGCATCAATCGCGAATGATGCGCTTCGTTCTTCAGCGCATCCTTCTACGGTCCTTTTCCAGCAAGCCGGGATGACGGGTTTGCTCTGACGGATAATCCGGCACGTTTGACGGGATAACTGGGGGGACGGGAATATTGGTAGGCATGGGACACCCTCATTGAGACTCAAAACTTCAGGCAAAAGCCCGAACACAGCCTATATTCCTGTGATCTAACTGGAATTTCCACGGATGAAAGGCTAAGCCTGAAAAACTTGTTGACATGATACGGCGTAGTGTATCATACTTACAACCGTGTTAGAAATCGCGTTTTAGAGGTTAAGCGTCAGTTACGATGATGCCTAACACGGGCAAAGACATCATCTTGATGTCTAATACAGAGTTAGGCGCTTCTTTGTTCATTCCAGCTTTTTTGTTTATTAATCGCGGTGAAAATAATGCCATTACAAGATTGTCCTCTATGTAAACATGAATCAATCCCCTACATAGGGGCTGATTACGGTAGGTCAAAAGTCTTTAATTGCCCTAAATGTAAGGTGTTTGTATTGCCCCAAGCAACAGAACATCAACTTCAATCGGCTCCTAGTGATTGGCTAGATGCTTTATCAAAAGAATCGTCAAGCGTTGCTTTAGGTAAATTGCTGTTTATAGCATTCAATAACGAAGGCAATCTTACTCGCACTCAGCAATCAGAGGACAAGTGGTTGTAATAGACCAATCTATTCCTATTTCTGGTTTTAATGATCCATAAAAACCTTCTATTGTCATTTTTTTTACTTGTTTAATAATGTCTTCAAGCGTAGGAACAATATTGAATGGTTCATTTTCGCCACGGATAACTTCAACATTTAAAGTAATTTTAATCAGTTTTTCGCGTTCCCATTCTATTGGCGGTACTTTATTTTCAGTTAAAGATAAATCCTTTGGTTGTTCAGGGGGAGATAATCGACGCAATTCAAGCTCTGCATAAATAGCGTTTGCCTCCTCAACTGTTTTGCATCCAGATAATTCAATCGGTGCATCTTTCGCAAGAATGGACATTTTAATTGCTCTCTTTAATAGTTTAGGGCCAAATGAATAACAAAAGCAAAGAGCAAAAGCCGAGAACCCCCGGCATTGTCTCATTGCCCACCAGCCTAACCCGGCGTTCGAGGGTACGCGGGTTAAGCTTTGGCTTGCTTCGCCTAGTCATCGTCGCCGCGCCCCTCAACGCGGTCGTTAGGCCGCTTCAAAAAGCCCGTGTGGCTCAATTGATGCGCATTGCACTCTTCGGCCCAGTAAACAGACACGAATTTTTACTTTTTCACAGATTAATAAGGATACAAAATGAATATGCTGTCTAATGTCATAATTGTCTTTGTGGCAATAATTATTTCTGCTTGCAGCACAGAGCAACTCAAACAATTTCAATCTTCTTTACAGCCCAAATCTGAAATAAATTTATCCGTATCTAAAGAGGGTCAAGCGCCTAAGTCATAAGTGCTTATTACTTGGGAACCATGAAACCATCAATATCTGAAGTCTTTTCTCTTAGATATTGGATTATAGGAGATAATTAATGAAAACTCTAAAAAATGACATCATGATAAAGCACAAAAAGAGCCATTTATTCCAATCGTTTTTTATAATTGCCTTTCTTGGTTTGTTAGTGTCGGGCTGTGCAACAATAATTTCTGGCACTGAACAAGATATTCGAGTTAAGCCCGTAGATGCAAAAATTACTATTTATACTTGGGACGGGAAAGTGTTTGCATCACCTAAAATTAAGGAGGATACTAAAGCCACCGTTCACCGTCCGTATTCACAATCTCTCTTGGTGCTTTTAGAAAAAGATGGATATTGCCCAAGTTATTGGCTAACGTATCCTAAACAAAACGATGTTTCGCTTTTGAACGCATTTATAGGAGGGGCTATTGGTGCAGGCATTGACGCATCTACAGGAGCTGCTTCAGAGTTCTCGCCTTCTGAATTTTATTTAAATACGCAGGAGACGCAAAAATGTGGAAAATGAGAATAATGTTGGGCTTTTTTGCTATTATTGGACTATCAGGATGTTCAATAAAATCTGTTCTTGTGGAGATAAGCACCCTACCTGCTTCATCTAGTGCTGCCAATATTAGGCAAATTTCAGAAAAATTAAAAATTGATAATAGTCATACTTGTAATTTGCCTTGTCCGCTTAAAGTGGAAAACGATAATATCTACGAAATTAGTATTGATACACTAGGGTATTATCCTGTTTTAGTTAAGTTGGATTTAGGTATGGCTCTTTCTACGGCAGTGCATTTGGGTACGGGAAAAACATCGAATGGCGATTGGCGTGTTCCTTTGGTTATCCCATTGGTTCCAAAAAAACATGTCGCCCCAGAGTAGCCGGGTAAGGCCGTAAGGCGGAACCATGGACGGGTTCCGCCGAATGAAAAACAAGGGCAAAGAGTAAAATCCATGAATCCCCGACATTGTCTCTCTGCCCACCCGCCTAACCCGCCGTTCCAGCCGACCCGCGTGGACGTTTGGCATCATTGTTCTGGTCCGTTCCGCGCGGGCGGCTGAACGGGGTCGTTAGGCGTAGACCGAATAATCAATGGAGTCTGATCCCATTGATTTAAAGTCTCCCTCTTCAGCCAGTCCTTTGGCAAGCCCTTCATTCAAGGCAAAACTGAAAAAGATCATACGAGGGTGGGCAAACAGCTTCACCGTTTGCCCACACCACGCCCATAGAGTGCCTATGCCTCGTTTGAAAGCTTATGGAATTCACTTTCAAATATCTTTGCTGATATTGGTAAAACATATAATATTAATTTTGCATAACTACTTAGTTAATTAGTCTTAATACCGTTTGAGATTATAATACTCATAAAAACCATCAAGTAAAAAGGAAAAATAATGTTACAAAAAATATTTCTTATCTTCTTTATATCAGTTCTCATAGCGTGTTCGAATAGTTACATTACGCCACCTGAAAAAAAAGCACATTCTGTGGTGAATAGTAGAGCATATAACCTTGGATTTAAAGAAACAGTAAATAACATAGTAGCATTCTTAAAATCACCTGAAGGCGTAAAAATGTGGCTCAAAGATGGAGGAAATGATCCAGAGCTGGAAGTCTCAGAACCAACACCTGACGGGTTTGTAATAACTATAGAAAATATAGCACTAGATAATCGATATGCTAATTGTGGTGCTAAACTTACCAGTCGAATAGAACCAAACACAAGCAAAATAATTATTAAAATAATTCCAAAAGAATCAACCTCTATTGTTAATATAAATGCTAATTATTTATACATATCAAAAGGCGCGTCAGGCACATCTTCTGTTTATGCTGGCGGCACTTACAATAGTTACGGCGTTAAAACTAGTAGTAATTACTTGGGTGAGGTGAGCAGAGGTCATGATGATGTTTATCACTGCGAATCGACAGGTATACTTGAAAACCTGATATTTGATTCAATTCATGGTAAAGCTATTATTAGCTCAACAGCAACGCTCGATTCAGTTAAAGATTTGTCATTAGGCGGGCTGATCATCCGTAGAGCATCAGGCTATAGTCCTGTTTTTTCAGGTCGTAAAAGTAAAAATGATTATATTGCGGGCGAAAAAAAGCTTGAGGCTGAATTAACCAATGCAACAAAACATGATATAGCTGCTTGGGAAAAGGCGGCGCAACAACAGGAACAGCATTATGACATGATGTTCAGGGATCAAGCTCAACTTTGTCTTGGTAGTGCCTATGCTATGGGTTATGGCGTATCAAAAAATGAAAAAACGGCATTTAAATGGTTTAAAAAGGCTGCCGAAGAACGCCAAAATAAAATTGCAAAATATAATATTGGTGTTATGTACGCGGAAGGTTTAGGGGTAAAGAAAAATGCAGTTGAAGCTATTGAATGGTTTCAAGACATTGCCAAAGATAACACTAAATATAATGGGGATGTTGCATTAGCAAAGAACAACTTGGCCTATATGTATGCAAAAGGCTTGGGTGTGACAAAGGACGAAGTTAAAGCAATCGTACTGTTTCAAGACGCAGTTGAAATAGGTAATAGTATTACCATTCCATTGCGTAATCTTGGCTTTATTTATGAACAAGGATTAGGAGTCCAGAAAGATGAGCTAAACGCATTTATCTACTACTCAGCAGCAGCTCGCAGTGGCGATTCCATGTCTTTACAAAATGCTAATTCAATTGAAAAAAGACTTACCCCTGAACAACTTGATAAGGCGAATGCTGCATTAGAAGCGTTTGAATAACGCTGTAACTCGTAACTCGTAAGGCGTATTCGGAGCGCAAACGCGGTAAGGCGCAATAGCGGTACCCCGCGTATTGCGCCGAATGGATAACAAAGGCAAAGCAAGCGGGGACTTCCTTCAAGTCGGCTGTTTACACGGTTTTTCGCGTGTCGCCGTCTAGCAATTTGCTAACTGGTGCGGTAAGCTGTCTTTCAAGCCCCACAACACTGCAAGAGGGCCGCAGGGCGCAATAGTGGCTCCGCCGCGTATTGCGCCGAATGGATAAATTGAGAAAAATCCATGAATCCCCGGCATTGTCTCATTGCCCACCCGCCTAACCCACCGTTCCAGCCGACCCGCGTGGAAGTTTGGCATCATTTTTCGGGTTCATTCCGCGCGGGCGGCTGAACGGAGTCGTTAGGCAACTAATAAAGAGGAGATTTGAGATGAGTATACGACAATTTTTGGCAGTCCCTGCGTTTCGCATAGACAACGCTCGTAAACTAATGATTTGTTTTGGAGTAAGTCTGTTGCTACTGCCCGCCCGCCTAACCCGCCATTCAAGCGGACGCGGGTTGTGTCTTGTGGTGCTTCGTCTGGCTTCGTCCGCCGCGCCGCTTAATGGGGTCGTTAGGCTCACTATTTAACCTGCTACTAATCAGATGACCAAACAACTTTTACTTTGTAAGCGACTTTTCAGCGAAGGCTCATTTTATGCTGATCGTTCTGACTCTATTTCTAGCGGAATATCAATTTCTCTTTTTCAAGATGCTGTTGAAATGTATGTGTGGACTTTGATTAAAGAAAAAAATATTTCTATAAAAGATGGTGCTTCTTTCACAAGCAATTTGGAATCTGTTCAAAAGACTGGAATTCAATTATCGCAAGTTGCGAAACTAATTGAGTTAAATAAAGCACGGGTAGGTTTTAAACATTATGGAAACTTACCTGACTCAACCGAAGTAACTAAGTATCAAGCTTATGTGGAAGATTTTTTACGCACATCTTTTCAAAATCATTTCAATCAAAATTTTGATGACTTATCTCTAGCCGATCTCGTTTCTAATATTGAAGTACGAGAAAGATTAAAGGCTACAGAGTCATTAGCAATGACTGGTGAGTATTCAAACGCAACAAGAGAGGCGGCAATTGCTAAAGCTATGTTGTTTGCGCAGCTTACTCAGTTCATTCCTAAGGTTGATAACAACCTTAAAAGTATGGATTCGATAGTAAATAAAATCCCAGAACTTAGAGGTTCTCGAACTTTCCAGTATCTCGCTGAATACCTTAATCTACTTCGAGAAACAACATTAGCATCCCTTTTAAAAGTTCCACTGCAAGAATATACATACCTTAGCAAAGTATTACCCACTGCCCATAAAATGGGAGATGGGAATTGGCAAACTATACCTAAAGGAGTTCTTCAATATGATGAAGCAATGTGCAAGCGTATATTAACTTGTTTGGTCAATATTGCCATTCGCTTGGAGACTATTATTTGAACGCGGTAATCCAAGGCCGTAAGGCGCAATAGCGGTACTCCGCGTATTGCGCCGAATGGGAAAAGAGAGCAAAATCCATGAATCCCCGGCATAGTCTCATTGTCCACCCGCCTAACCCGCCGTTCCAGCCGACCCGCGTGGACGTTTGGCGTGTTCATTCTGGCTCCTTCCGCGCGGGCGGCTGAACGGGGTCGTTAGGCACGATTTTGTGTCCGCGTAGCGATGCACCACAGCCATTATAAAGCCCATTGTGCATTACGATTACGCCTTGCCGCATTGCAATTTAATTTGTTTAGGGAGACATATCATGTCGATTCGTCAAACTGGTACCGTTAAGTGGTTCAACGATGATAAAGGATTCGGTTTTATCACTCCTCAAGGTGGTGGTGACGATCTGTTCGTGCATTTTAAAGCTATCGAAAGCGACGGTTTCAAAGTTCTGAAAGAAGGCCAGACCGTTTCCTTCGTGGCTGAGAGAGGTCAAAAGGGTATGCAGGCTGCACAAGTTCGCCCAGAGTGATTTCCAGCGAACGCGCGACGGGGTATGTTACCCCGTCGCAACGTTTTGAACATTCTGCCAAAATTAAAACGCCTGAAGCGGGTTGAATAACCCGCCCCGCCTTTGAGTTTGGCAAGGCGTTGCGGGGATAAATTTTTTCCACGAAAAACACGAAAGGCACCAAAAAGTAGGATGGGTAGAGCGACAGAGACTGTGAAAGTATTATCAAAAACGACCCAAATCGACATAAAACAGCAAAAAATCTGCTGTAGGCCATTGATTCTTCGTTGCCGAAATCAAAATTCAACCCGAATTTTGAATACTTTCACAGTCTCGACAGCGAAACCCATCGCGTATTCGTAAATGATGGGTTTCGGCTATCGCCTCTACCCATCCTAAGTAGGTCGGCATAAAAATCGTAATACGATCATAAATCAGCAATTATTATTATTTTGATAATCCAACTGAGCAGAAAAGATGATGATATTTAAAGAATTTTATTTATACAAATAATTATTTAAGAATCATAATTAAAATTATTACACATGTAATATTTAATATGACAACCTACTTACCGAGCTTTCAGGAATAAATATGACTATTTACGTTAGTAATGTATCTTATGATGCAAATGAGGATTTAATAACAGCATTATTTTCAACTTTTGGTACAGTTAGAAAAATTTCTCTACCGATAGATACAATTACAGGAAGACAAAAAGGATTTTGCTTCATTGATTTTGAAGAAGTAGAGAATGAAGATTCTGCAATCACAGGTCTTAATGGATATGAATTTTTAGATAGATGCTTGATAGTTCATAAAGCCATGTCAAATGAAGCGAGCGATACACCCACTATTGGTAATCGCTCTCGCTCTCCCTCCCCCCCTC